>Ga0265297_10012497_pt1 | contig 10180 bp, 8 predicted proteins | sample Munlanlwell13791_FD_192502 | JGI IMG/M metagenome (GOLD analysis project Ga0265297, IMG submission 192502) | Leachate microbial communities from a municipal landfill in Southern Ontario, Canada - Leachate well 137-91 | ecosystem: Engineered > Solid waste > Landfill > Unclassified | place...
CGATGTACACAGCCCATGGGATCATGCAGGCGAAGATGATTTCTGGCAAAGACTGAGAGAGAAAACCCTGAAATTAAGACAAAATACAGACAGAGCCCTGCTGGTTGTTTGCGGATGCAACCTCTTCGAATGGGGAACCTTCCTTCGAAGAATGGACAACTTCCTGATGGATCTGATGTGTGATCCGGAAAATGTTGAAAAACTGCTAGATCAGCTCCTTATCAGGCACCTGGCCACACTGGAAAAAGTATGCCATGCTGTGGGTGATATTGTGGATATCATCCGTTTTGGCGACGATCTTGGCATGAGTTCAGGGCCGTTCATGGATGCAGACACCTACCGGTATCTTTTCAAACCACGGCACAAAATACTGTGCAATTATGTGAAAACACATAGTAAAATGCATACCTACATCCATTCGTGCGGCTCCATCTCACTGTTAATGCCAGATATGATTGAGGCTGGAATTGAAATTTTTAATCCTGTGCAGACCAATGCCTATCTGATGCAGCCTGATTTTCTGAAAAAAGAGTTTGGACAACAATGTACTTTCTGGGGGGGCGGCATTGAAACTGTTGGGACCCTCAATGTGGGTAATCCCGCACAAATTCGCAAACAGGTTCTCGAGAGGCTCGGAATCTTTTCGAAAGGGGGCGGCTTTGTATTCAATACTGTTCATAACATTCTCCCGGATGTTCCTCCTGAAAATATAGTAGCGATGTTTGAAGCAGTGAAAGAATTTAACAGCAAATCAGACAATTGACATTTACTAAAAACCAAAATTTAAATATAAGAGTCATATTTTACTTTTATTTTTAAAACTCAAAATCAGATTAATTAATCATCTCATCATGAAAAGAGTAGCATCCATTCTGTTCTTACTTACCATTTGGTCATCGCTGACCGGGCAAAGTGTCTCCAACAACAAATTAAAACTGGAAGAGTGGAAAGATGCCCGTTTCGGGATGTTCATTCACTGGGGGCCTGTTACACTCAAAGGTACCGAGATTGGCTGGTCGCGGGGTCGTGAAGTTCCCGTTGACGAGTACGATAATCTATACAAGCAGTTCAATGCAGCAAATTTTGATGCAAACAACTGGGCCAGCGTGGCCAAAGCAGCCGGCATGAAATACATCATCCTGACCACCAAACATCACGATGGGTTTTGTTTGTGGAATACCAGACAAACAGACTTCAACATTATGCATTCCCCGCTTGGGCGTGATGTTGTGAAAGAACTGTCAGAAGCCTGCAAAAAGCAGGGGATCGCTTTTGGAACCTATTATTCAACCACTGACTGGCATCATCCGGATTTCCCTTTGACCAGTCCGGGTGGAAAAATTAACAGACCCGTCTACGATCTGGATGCCTACACTACCTACCTGAAAAAACAGGTAGCCGAACTGTTGCTGAACTATGGTCCCCTTTTTGTTCTTTGGTTTGATGTACCGCAAAGGTTCGATGCAATTCGGGGTCAGGGTGTGATCGATTTTGCCCATACCATTCAGCCAGATATCATCATCAACAACCGTACCGGTGCAAAAGGTGACTTTGATACCCCGGAACAGCGTGTTGGCGTGTTCCAGAACGACCGACCCTGGGAGAGTTGTATGACAATTGCCAACCAATGGGCATGGAAACCAGATGACAAGTTGAAGACACTGGAACAATGCCTGCATACTTTGGTCCGTACTGCGGGCGGAGACGGTAATCTTTTGTTCAACGTAGGGCCTATGCCGGATGGACGCATTGAACCCCTACAGGCAGATCGTCTGAAGGAGATGGGACAGTGGCTCGAAAAATATGGTTATACTATTTACGGTACCAGGGGCGGTCCTTTCAAACCAACCGACTGGGGTGTCAGTACTCGGAAAGGCAATACCTTCTATCTGCATATCCTGAAATGGAACGGCGATCATGTTCAAATCGTATTACCTGATTTTGGTCTGGAGATCAAAAATTGCCGGTTGGCCACTGGCGGAAAACTGAAAGTGATCAAAAAAGGGGGGAATAATGTCTTGGAATTCTCAGGGTCAATACTGCAACCGATCAATACCATTGTAGAGATTGAAACATCCGGTAATGTAATGGGCCTGAAACCCATGGAAATAGGCGCTCAATCTCTCTCCTACCAAAAGAAAGCTACCTCATCTACCAATCCTGATCCACACTGGAGAGGAATCGCTTCGATCACCAATGGTGACTGGTCGGGAGAATACTGGACCCCTGACAAAGAGGATAAATCACCCTGGACCGCAATAGATCTTGGAAAACCAGAGAAGATCTCGAGCGCAATCATCTATGAAAATGGGGAAGCAATCAAATCTTTTGAACTGCAATATCTCAAAGGGGAAACCTGGAAAACTGTTTACAAAGGAACCACTATTGGCAGCCGGGCTGAGTTAAAATTTCCGGGATTCACTACCCGGCATGTACGACTCATACTGAAAGAGTTCACAGGAGTACCAGGAATCTATGAGATTGTTTTGTTGTAAATATCTATATTACTAACTGATTAAAATCCACTCTCATGAGAAGGTTCGGACAAATTATCGGGATAGACCCACTGCAGGTTGAAAAATACAAAACTTGCCATGCTGCCGTTTGGCCGGAAGTATTGAAAATGATCAAAGCCTGTAACATAAGCAATTATTCGATCTTCTTCAAAGACAACCTGCTCTTTGCCTACCTGGAATACATAGGTGATAATTTTGAAGCAGATATGGCAAAGATGGCAGCCCATCCCAAAACGCAGGAGTGGTGGGCGATCATGGAATTGATGCAAAAACCACTTTCTACAAGAGCTGAAGGAGAATGGTGGGCAAACATGGAGGAGGTTTTCCATTTAGAATAAGAAACGTCGCGCAAAGAGGCAAAGTAATGCAAAGAAACAAATTCAAACTTTGCTTTACGTTTTTGCGCGAAAAAAGGATAATCCTTTATTTTAAGTAATAGGAATTAAATAATGTTGTATTTATTTATATGATATAATATGTGTATATTTATCTCATTATGAGATATGTAACACTGAATACAGAGGAAATTGAAGCATTAGAGTTAAGCAGAAAAAACGCTAATAATCTAATCAGAAAACGCAGCCATTGCCTGCTTTTATCCCATCAAGAACGAACGATTATCGATCTGGCAAGCATTTTTGATGTTGACCGTAGAACGATCGAACGTTGGTTCAATAGCTGGGCTATTAACGGGGGTGATTCACTGCCCATCTTGCCCGGAAGAGGAGTTAAAACTCGTCTTAAAGGGTTGGAGGAAGAGATCGCCAAACGGCTTGAGCTTAATAGCAGAAATCTAAAAAGTGTGTTGCTTTTTTTAGAGATAACACACAATATTAGAATCTGCAAAAAGACCTTGCAGAATTTTCTAAAATATACTGGGCTATAGATGGAAACGAGCTCGGCTGTCTTTAAAAAGTAAGCGAAATCAGGATACATTCGAGTTTAAACAACAACAGATTGAAAGTCTTAAGGAGCTTGAAGATAGTGGATTCATTGATCTTTACTTTGGAGATGAGAGTCATTTCGGACTTACACCCAATGTGCCATATGCCTGGCAAACTAAAGAGAATCCTATATTGTTACCAGCCGCCAAAGGAAAATTTCTAAATGTTGTGGGTTTAATGAACCGTAAAAGCAAACTATTCTTTGAAGTACTTGAATCAACATTCAATACGGACAAATTAATTTGTTTTATGGATAATTTCGTTGCGCAAACAGTTAAAAAGACAGTTGTGATATTGGATAATTCACCTATTCATAGATCAAATAAATTCAAAGCGAAAATTGCAGAATGGGAAGAACAAGACGTGTATATTTTCTTTTTACCGCCCTAATCCCCGGAATTGAATTTGATTGAAATATTGTGGAGAAGAATCAAATATCATTGGCTGAGTTTTGATGCATATCTCTGTTTTCAGAATCTCAAAGAACGATTGTTTGATGTCTTACAAAATATAGGTATTAAATACGACATTATATTTTAACCATTACTTATGAGATTCCTGAGATTCTTTTTCACCTTATTACCTGGAATTTTATTAGTTGGTAGAGAGAAGTACGGTTATTTGTTAGTCCTTCTGATACTTCAGTCTGTTTCATGTGCAGTCCCTGCGATATATGTAGCAACAAACGGGGATGATCTCAATGCCGGTACTCGCTCTTATCCGGTAGCATCTCTTAATAAAGCGATCGAACTATCACGCCTGGCTAAAACAAAAAAAATCATTATTGGAGAAGGCCATTATTACAATGTTTCTGTAATTCTTTCTGTTATGGATTCCGGCTTGCAAATATCAGGGCAACCTGGGAAAGAAGTATATTTATATGGAGGAAAACCATTAAAAAACTGGAGGACGGTGGGAAAATGGTTTGTGGCAGATGTTCCTGGCACATATGACAGATCCTGGGACTTTCGAATATTGATTGTAAATGATTCGATCCGTCCACGGGCACGGCTACCGGAAATTGGTGTCTTTGTACACCAAAATAAATGGCCCTATGAATGGCAGAGTTCCCAGGGAGGATGGTCGAAAAAGCCAACCAATGAAGAATTAACGACGTTGTATTACAATCCCAAAGACTTGGGCAGTTGGCTTAATACAAGAAATGCGGAACTTACTATTTTTCATTCTTGGGATGATTCTTATGTTGGTTTGCAAAGTATCGACACGCTCAAACATTCGCTGACTTTTACCTACCCTTCAACTCACCCGGCTGGCGCCTTTGCATCAGGAGTTGGGAAAGCATCTAGCTATATCGTATGGAATATAAAAGAGGGGATGAAACACCCCGGTCAATGGTACCTTGATCGTACTGTGGAGAAAATTTTTTACTGGCCTTATCCAGATGAAAAAATCTCAGACATTGAGGCATTGGTACCAACACAGAATCAAGTATTTGTATTTGAGAAAGGGACTCACAATATGAAACTTGAAAATTTGAAAATATCATGTGTTGGCGCCCCAATGTCTAATCCCGGGTATGGAACGGGTAAAATTTTAGGTGCAATCCAGGCAACAGAAATCGACCACCTAACCTTGAGAAATATTTCTATAAACAATGTTGCCGGGTGGAGCATCAAGGTTAAAGGGTCATTCATCAACATTTCCGATGGTGTATTTTCCAATACAGGTGCGGGAGGAATCAGTTACAGGGGGACCAATAATCGCATTGAAAGATGCCTGATTCACGATGTGGGCCGTTTGTATTACGGATCTGCCGGAATTGGCGGCGGTGGTAAGAAAAATACCATATCCCATTGCGAATTATACAACATCCCTTATGCTGCCATCAATGGAATGGGAAGCCAATCATTGGCAGAGTATAATCTTATTTACAATTTCAAACTGGAGCTTGTTGACGGAGGTGCAATTTATGATGGCTCAGTCGATTCAACCATTTATCGAAACAATGCTGCACTTTTCAAAAATAATAATACGATTATTGGCTGGACCTACTATTTTGATGAATTGTCAAAAAACTGCATAATAGAAAACAACTTGGCAATTAATACAATCTCACCAGTGCATAATCATATGGCACACGATATAATTATACGGAATAACCTGCTTATTGATCAGAGAAAACAGTTTATTAATTCTTATTTATGTTCCAATATTTGTATTACTGGAAATACCTTTGTTGCAGATACCATTATATTTGTTAGCCCAACAGGTGAACCATTATCAAAAGATAAAGCATCCTACAATTATATTTTTCAGAAGTATTATAATGCTAACGGAATGGTTGAATTCAAAGGAAATAAGCTGTATTGTGATACAATAATGAAGGCAGTCCTCCATATGTATGATACTAATAGATTTGAAAATTTTGATTCACCTGAAAATATTCATATAAGTAATAAAAATAAAAGACAGTTGTTGCGAGATATACTACCGGAAGAATATGGTCAAACCGGATATCGCAAGAATTTCAGTGAAGTTTTTAAAGAGATGACATCAGATTAAATTTGATGGGATAAAAATATTTGGGAGTCATAACTAATGTTATTTTAGAAAGATATCCCCGCTTTTTTGTTACTTTGTAATGATGCTTTTAAAAGGTGATAGGAAACAGATAACAATAACAGATGAAGGTATTCAAATTTGGAGGAGCTTCAGTAAAAGATGCTGCTGCTGTGATCAACACAACATCTATCATTTGCAAGGAACCAGTACAATTGATCGTGGTCGTTTCGGCCATGGGAAAAACTACGGATGCGTTGGTGGAGGTGACAAAAAACTATTTTAGCGGTAAAATTGATGAGGCCAGCCAAGGCATTATCAGGGCGAGAGACTATCACCTTAAAATTGCCAAAGAGCTTTTTACTGCCGGCAATGAAAAGCTGGAAAGATCCTTGTATGATGAGTTCGATGCCTTACTCAAAAGAGTAAATATTCCGCCTTCCCTGAATTATGATTTTGAATATGACCAGATTGTATCTACCGGGGAGATGGTTTCGACGGAAATCCTGGCGAGCTATTTAAATCACGTGGGAAAGGTCACAAAATGGATTGATGCGGGTCATTACATCCGCACCAATGATACCTGGCGGGAGGGGGAGATCGACTGGGAACTTACCAGGAAACTACTGCCTCAGGCTATTCAGTTCAAGGAAAACAGTGTCTGCCTCACGCAGGGATTCATCGGTGCTACCACCTTTAACCTGACAACCACGCTGGGACGGGAAGGTTCCGACTTCACTGCGGCTATCATAGCCAATGTGATGGAGGCAGAGAGTGTAACGATCTGGAAGGATGTTCCGGGTATCATGAATGCCGATCCGCACAAATATATCAAGACCTTTAAACTTGAGAAACTTTCCTACCGGGAAGCTGTTGAAATGACCTATTATGGCGCCAAGGTCATCCATCCAAAAACAATGAAGCCATTGGTAGAGAAGCAGATACCTTTGTTTGTAAGGTCGTTTATACATCCCGAAGAGGATGGGTCTGAGATATGCAATATTGATCATCCAATGGAGTACATACCGGTATTTATCAGCAAAGGAGATCAGATTTTGATCACCGTGTCTCCAAAGGATTTTTCGTTTATCGCGGAAGAGAGTATAGCAAATATCTATCGGTTATTTTCTAAATTTAGGATGAGAGTCAATCTGGTGCAACAGTCCGCCATGAATTTCTCATTGGCCATCGACAAGCCGGAGAGGGATTTCGATCAGATGATCCGCGAGCTTTCTGAGCATTTTGTAGTTCATTACAACGACGGTCTCGAACTACTTACCATCCGCTATTTTACTCCTGAGGCTATAGCCGAAAGTACCAATGGCAGAAGTATCTATGTTGAGCAGCGTACCCGTAAGATTGTACGTTTTCTGATCAAATAACTATTGGATATCCCTGTTGAAGGTTAATCTTTCTCCTTTTGAATCTTCGTGGAATGTTCCTTTCTTACCAGGATGGTTGTTCTCGTAGACCATCTTTCCATTTACAAACGTGTTGGTTACAAAGTAGTAAAAGGAGTTACCTTCGAATGGTGACCAGTTGCATTTAGCCTGAATATTCTCCTTGGTAACAGTCCATTTACCTGCGTCGACCAACACAAGGTCAGCCTTATAGCCTTTCCTGATGTATCCGCGTTTCTCAATGCCAAACAGATCTGCTGGTGCGTGGCACATTTTTTCAACCACCTTTTCGATAGAGATTTTTCCGTTTCGGCTCATTTCGAGCATGGCAACCAGGGAGTGTTCCACCAGCGGACCACCCGAAGGCATTTTCAGGTAAGGACGACCTTTCTCCTCTTCGGTATGGGGGGCATGGTCGGTGGCAATCACGTCAATCCTGTTTTCATTGACCGCCTTGATCAGGCCGGCACGGTCGCTTGCAGATTTGATGGCAGGGTTCCATTTAATTTTCGCCCCATATTTTTCGTAATCGGCATCCGAAAACCAGAGATGGTGCACACAAACTTCAGAAGTTATTTTTTTGCTTTTAATAGGCGCAGATTCAAATAAGGCAATTTCCGCCGCAGTTGAAACGTGCAGGATGTGAAGCCTGGTTCCATATTTTTTAGCCAGCTCAACTGCTTTGGAAGAAGAGTTAAAGCAGGCACTTGCATCACGGATTTTGGGATGTTCGCTAAGGGGAATCTCTTCTCCATATTTTTCCACTGCCAAAGCAAGATTGGCTTGAACAATTGATTCATCCTCACAGTGAACTGCTATCAGCATTTTTGATTTCTGGAAGAGAGAAGCAAGGGTCCTAGGATTGTCGACCAACATATTGCCTGTAGATGAACCCATGAATACCTTAATACCGCAAACCTTTTCGGGATCAGTTTTCAGCAGTTCTTCCAGGTTATCATTGGTGGCTCCTATGTAAAAGGAGTAGTTGGCAAGGGAAACTTCCGATGCCCTTTGATATTTTTGATTTAAAAGATCCTGGGTGGTAGCCTGAGGAACGGTATTGGGCATCTCCATGAATGAGGTGATCCCTCCAGCGACTGCAGCCTTTGATTCAGAATAAATATCTCCTTTATGGGTTAGCCCGGGTTCACGAAAATGAACCTGATCATCAATAATACCGGGTAGCAAATATTTACCGGATGCATCAATTACCTCTGAATTAGCCAATATAGCTTCCGGCACCGAATCCCTGAATATCTTTTCGATGATACCATTCCGGATCAGCAGACTGGTATCCCGCAGAATCTTACCTTCATTGACAACCTTTGCATCTTTTATTACTATATCCTTCATTTGTATTGGTTTGTTTTTTATTTAGATCTTTTTTGCGGGATTTGAAAAATAGCTGGCAATTTTCATTTTGATGACCCCTTTGAAGGCTTCCCCGAAAATACTGCCACTCATTTTTGAGGCTCCCTCCTTGCGATCGGTAAAGATAATAGGGACTTCAACAATCTTAAAACCCAGTCGCCAGGTTTTGAACTTCATCTCAATTTGAAATCCATACCCCTTCATCTTGATTCTATTGAGGTCGAGGCGATCCAGTACGATACTCCTGTAGCATTTGAAACCGGCAGTAGTGTCCATGATTGTCATTCCGGTGACCATCCTCACATATTTCGAGGCACTGTAGGACATTAATACTCTTCTCAGGGGCCAGTTGATCACATTGATCCCGGAAATATACCTCGAACCTATGGCCAGATCGGCTCCTCCTTCGGCGCAAGCATTGTATAAATGGATCAAATCATTCGGATTGTGTGAAAAATCGGCATCCATTTCAAAGATGTACGAGTATCCACTCTCCAGGGCTCTTTTGAATCCGGTCAGGTATGCTGTACCCAGTCCCAGTTTACCTTTTCGTTCGGTCATAAAGAGTTGTGTTGGATATTTTTTCATTAAATTCCTGACAATTTCGGCTGTACCATCAGGCGAATTATCATCAATGATTAATATATGAAAAGGCTTAGGAAGATGGAAGATTGTTCGGATCATCCGCTCAATGTTCTCTTTTTCGTTGTAGGTTGGGATAATAATGATGCTGTCAGACACTTTCCTTTTGTTTCAATGAAGATGTAAAAATAATACAAATGTGTTATTTCTGCTAAAAAAATAGCTTCTGCTTCTTTTTTTTATTTTTTTTCATGTGTATAACATTTCAGATAGTCAAAAGGATAGCAGCAGTGATTCTTTTTTTTACGAACTATTTTAACAACTTGGTTGTTTAGGAAATAAAAACGCATTACATTTGCACTCCCTTTCGGGGCGAAAGCCGGATAGAGATTGAGGGTTTGAGCAGGAGAGGGAAAAGAAGAAAGACAATAGTTCATTGAAAGATATTGAGAAGAAGGTAAGAAGAGAAGATACTAGGTTCTGAATTGAGCGATATCTGAGAAGGTATTGTGATATTCTGCAAAAACTTTGGTAATAAAACTAAAGCCTGAGGTTAAAAGGATATAAATTAAAATTTTCTATACAACGGAGAGTTTGATCCTGGCTCAGGATGAACGCTAGCGGGAGGCTTAACACATGCAAGTCGAGGGGTATGAGTAGCAATATTCAGAGACCGGCGCACGGGTGAGTAACGCGTATGCAACCTGCCCTTTACAGGGGGATAGCCCGTCGAAAGGCGGATTAATACCCCATAATATTGTACCATCGCATGATGGAATGATAAAAGCTGAGGCGGTAAAGGATGGGCATGCGTGACATTAGCTAGTTGGTAGGGTAACGGCCTACC
>Ga0265297_10012498_pt1 | contig 10180 bp, 17 predicted proteins | sample Munlanlwell13791_FD_192502 | JGI IMG/M metagenome (GOLD analysis project Ga0265297, IMG submission 192502) | Leachate microbial communities from a municipal landfill in Southern Ontario, Canada - Leachate well 137-91 | ecosystem: Engineered > Solid waste > Landfill > Unclassified | place...
AGATGGGAACGAAATAGGAGAATGGAAATTTGAACATGCAGGAGCAAATAAAAGCTTGGAATTACTTGGCAAACATTTAGCTATGTTTACAGACAAAGTTGAAGACACGACTAAATACAATAAGTATTCTGGCTTAACTGACGCAGAGTTAGAGGCAGAAATTAAAAAGATAAACAAATGAAAGCAAAAGTAATTAAATAAGAAGGGGTATTATGGGACAATATAGATTAGCACTGATGATTAAATGGCAAGTAGGATTAATGGTTAAGATTGTTGTAGATTGCGGAGAAAAAGCTATTATTGTAAATATTCCATTTATAAAAATATATATAGGATTAAATAAAGAAGCAAAAGGATTTAATTTTAAAGCTTAAAAGGAGGGATTATGTTTAAGAAGAAAGAAGTAAAAGGAAATTCAATATGCAGTAAGTGTGTTTATTGTAGGCGTGATACTGGGGATGGGTATGGTTCTTTTTATTGTCAAGATAAATATTCCGGAGAAAGAACTCCAACATATTACAAAAATAAAAACGGTTGTTGTGTGGATTTCGAACTAAAAGATTCATCTCGTTACGTTATTAAAGCTGATTATGATTATTTAGACAAAAAGATTGATTTCCTAAAAGATGATTTACAAAAGAAGAGCAACGCAATAGACAAAATATTTAAAGATACTAAATACGAACGAACCTATGGGTGTGATATTGGTTATGGTAAGATAATCAAAGCATTAATTAAGAAATTATCACTAGAAGTAGCTACCGATGATGATGGCAATGTTATTTTAAAAAATATTGGAGTAACGCAAAATGATACCAAAAAAAGAGCTAGACAAGTTGGATAAGCTAAAGATTAATCCTGATGAAATAGCAGATACAGCCACAAAAGCTATCAAAGAGTCAAACGACAAGTTGGATAAGCTTATGGCAATTAAAGATAAATTACAAAAGAATGGGTGGTGAAATGAAGCTAATAGATACAACAAATACACCATTAAGCGAAGAAACTTTTAGTGATAGTGAAAACAGTTATTCTACTTTTGAAATAATTAAAATATCAAAAAAATATAAACCATTTAAATTGCCATTAAAGCATATTGATACAGACGTAATTAGGTGGAAAGGTGATAATACAATAAATAATTTTGCTTGGCACATGAAGCGATGCTTGAAAGCAGAATTAAAATATCCAATTATTATGGACAATAGAGGAACGATAGTCAATGGATGGCATAGGATAATAAAATCAATAGTTCAAAATAAAGAATATATTATGTGTATAAGGCTTGAAGAAAATTTGCCTTTTCCACTAAACAAAAAAAATAAAGGAAGGGAAACAACATGAAAAGATACGTAATGGAAGCAAATAATGACATGGAGTGTTTTGATATTATAGATACACAAAGTGATCAATCTCATGATGGAGACAACGCTAAGGAATTAATCGCTTCAGTATATGATCTAATTTATGCAGAGTTAATTAGCGGTATCTTAAATAAAAGTGTACAATAACCATACATGTACAATAAATAAAAGTGTTGCATTTATATACACAATTTGTTATAATTGCAAGAAACCAATATTAATTTTAAGATAAATGAAAAGATATATATTGTTAATAGGTAATTATTACTATCCGGGTGGATTGGATGATTTTTTTGGTGATTTTGAAACAGAAGAAGAGGCTATAAGCGTAGGAATTAAGAATACAAATAAAAGATACGAATGGTTTGAAATTTTAGATATAGTAGAAAAAAAAGTATATGGTGGTGGTGGGTGGGCAGACTTAAAAGGAGGGGTCCAAAAATGAAGAAATCAAACGTGCTAAATCTAGAAGAGTTGCAAGATATGCAAAGAGAAAGCGATAATTTGCATAAAGTAAACAGACGCATAGACTTGAACATGATTAAGATTAATAGGGATAGAATGAATTTAGCTGAGAAGTTGCAAGACATACACGGGAGGGATTACTTGTGATTATCATTATAATAGCTGTATTATTTAGGGAATAAGAAAAAATGAACGCAAAAAAGATAGTAGTTGTCTCAAATGACGGAAACGCACATACTTACATTAAGGTTAAAGGAAAGAATCTTTATTTTAATGACTTTAGACAGGATGCAATCGAAGTTAAGTTTATTAGCAAGAAACAATTTATTAACAAATAGGAGGGATTATGTTCGGGAACAAGAAAAGATTAATAGATAAGCAAAAAGATTTAATAGATGGACTTAATAAAGAGGTCGTAACGCTAAGAAACAAATTAATAGATTTTCTTTTTGTAGATGAGCAAGAAACAGAAGAGGCACAAACAATAGGAGATGTTAAGAAAGAATTATTAGAGGTGTTTGCCGAGACAATAGAAAAGATTAGGAAAGAGCAAAGTAATATTAAGCTGTTTAATATAGGATACAAAGAAATTGCTAAAGATTTATTAAGTCAAGTAATGAATTTAGGGAAAGAAATAAAAGAATTGAGAGACTATTTAAATATAGAATATAAGCATACGCCAGAGAAAACAGAGCTAGTAAAGAAGAAGCAGTAAGACATTTTTATATAATAATCGGGTAGCTCCCGACGTTTAAATTAAGGCATTCTAGGACCTAGACCTAGAGTGTCTTTTTTTTGTTTAAAGGAGATTATGAATAGAGAAGCAATGATAGAGTACTTACGTAGGCATGAAGAAGAGAAATATCGCTACTTTGTGCCTAATGGAAAACAAGAAGAGGTTATTAACGAAATTGGGTGCGGTGATAACTTTATTGTTGTGTTTTCTGCTGCAAATGGGTTAGGAAAGACAGCAGTAGAGTCTATTGTATTATCAAATATAATCTATGGGGCAAACAATCCTTGGTTTACAGGAGAGCCGATTACTTGGACTGATAAGGATGGCAAAAAAGTTACTAGACCTAAGATAGACTTGCCACTATTTACTAATTTCCCTTTTAAAAAGCGTGGACGTATAGCATCAACAGGGAAAAACCTGGAAGATATAGGCGCAATTAATGGCGAAATAGAAACTTGGTTTCCTAAAGATAAATATGAAATTCGAAAAAATCAGCATAAACTTTGTGAGATTAAGGCTAATGATTTTGTAATTGATTTAATGAGTTATGACGTTGATAAAGAACAATATGAATCAGCTAACCTAGGCTTTATAATGTTTGACGAACCGCCTCCATTACATATATTTACGTCTGCTGTAGCCCGTATGCGTACAGGTGGTATCATAATGTTGTTTATGACTCCACTTTCAGAAGGTGGAGAAATTCTAGATTGGCTTGATGAAAAGCAATCTTTAGTTGATGATATTATAAAAATCGGCAATATTAAAATAATATATGGTGATGTTGAGGAAGGATGTAAAGAACATGGTATACGTGGGCATTTAGAGCATAAATATATTGAGCAAATGATTAGTTTTTATGATGAAGACGAAAAAGAAGCAAGAATAAAAGGTTTTCCAAGCCATATGACAGGTAAGATATTTAAAGACTTTAATCCTGTTTACCCTTATGTTGTAGATGACTTTATAATTCCTAAAGATTGGTGTAGAGTAATGATTGTTGACCCACACGATGCAATACCTTTTTGCATCACTTGGGCTGCAATTGACCCAGCAGGACAAGTATATATTTATGACGAATATCCGTTTGAGGATATAGATAAAATCAAAAATACTAATCTTACTTATATTGATTATAACCGAATAATCAGAGAGAAAGAAAAGACAGACGAGATATTTTTACGGATTATTGACCCTTTCTTTGGAAATAAACGTATAACACTAACAGATAGAACAGTTAAAGAAGAATTAAAAGAATATGGATTAAAATTCGAAGATGGCTCAACAGATGGCATAGAATTCGGACACATGAAGATTAAAGAATTTTTAAAATACAACAAAGAATATCCAGTTACCGCAATAAATACACCTAAAATGCACATACTAGATAAATGCCGTAACCATAAGCGTTCATTTAATTTATATAAACGTAAGCTAGAAAAAGATGGTGGCATTAAAGAAAAGTCAGTTATTGAACAAACATTTAAGCATCATATTGACAATGTTAGGCATTTACTAAGCAAAGATGTAAATAAAATTTTGGAAAATTTTAAATATAGAAACGTAACTTATAGCAATAACAATAACTATAATTATGCAAATAATGGATACGACGAAAACTCATACATGGCAATGTAATGAAAAGATTAGAAAACGAAACATTTGAAGATTATAAATTAAGAAGAAAAGAAGAAAATATATCAACAAAAGATAGAATTATTTACGGTGTAAAGCATTATGATTCTAAGCTTTTGGGTACTATAGTTTCTGTTGATAACTACCATATATCAAAAAAAGCATTAAAAGGGATAATAAATGGAAAAATCTGAATATGATTTAATAAATGAAGATGCTGAAAGAAGAATACTTAACCACAAAAAAATTATCGGTGAAAGCTATGATAAGTATATAAGTATAAACAGAAAGTGCATGAATTATGCTTGCAATGAGCAATGGAGACCTCAAGATAAGCAAAAAGCAGCACCTAGACCATGCTTAACATTTAACGAGTTGAGAGCAATGATAAATCTAGTGTCTGGATACGATTGGCAACAAAAAACAGATATTAAATTTGTAGGTGTTGAAGGTGATGATGGCTGGTTTGCCGATATGTACACAAGAATAGTTAAGTATATAAATGATAAAAATAAAATGGAATACTTATCTAATCAATCTTTCCAGGAGTCTTTGATTTCTTCATCTTCCTTTTTTGAACCATCAATTTGCCATAGAAAAGATATGGTTAATGGAGAGGTAAAAGTAAATATTGGCTTTTTTGATGAGATATTCTTTGACCCTTCGAGTAGATTATATGATTCGTCTGATGCATCATGGGCGCTAAAAACAATTCTATTAAGTAAGTATGAACTTATTCAAATGTTTCCAAAAAAGAAAAAAGACATTAAAGAAATGGTTTTGGCTGATGATGACAACGATTTATTTACATCTAAATCATATATATATAACGAGCGAACAAATGCTTATGGAATATTGGACGGAAGCGGTAACTTAGCTAATTTTGCGAATGCTAATGACTCTTTGTTTTTATATGAAGATTGGTATTATAAAACAACTAAAGTAAAAGAATTATACGATTATGCCAATCAAGAAATAACAGATATTAGCAAAAAGTCATTATCGAAAGAAGATAGAGAAATAATTGAAAGAGAAGGAGTAACTTTTGAGCAAGAACAAATGGGATTATTTAACCAATTAGAAGACGGAAGAAAAGCAAGATTTGAGATAAGAGAAAGAGAAACAAGTATCCCTTGGGTTGCGCACATGGTTGGCAATGAAGTAATGGAAGAAAAACAAAGTCCATATTATCCATTTGTAGACACAATCCCTATCGTTCCTGTGCGTTCATTTTTTATGCCAGCAGCAAGAAAAATGCACATGAAATTTCAAGGTATGATTGAGCCTTTAATAGATGCTCAAAATGAAATTAATCTACGTTCTAGCCAGATACTTCATATTATAAATACTATCGGGAATACTTTGTGGCTATATGATGATGATGCTTTTACGCCACAAGAAGAGGCTAATTTTAGAATGACAAACAACGTTCCTGGAATGAGTTATAAAAAGAAAAACGGTTCTACTGTTCAAAGAATAGCTTCTGACCCTAATTTAGCTAACTTATTCAACTTGTGGAACTTATCTAGCGATTATCTTAAAAAAATATCTGGAGTAAATCCTGCTTTATTATCATCCGAAGATACAGGCGACACATCTGGAAAGGCTTTAGCTATTAGGCAAGGTCAAGGCGTTATTGCGATTATGGGACCAAATAAGAACAAAGAGTTATCAAGAAAGAACTTAACAGAAATGCAGTTAGGTATAGCTTTACAAAATTTTAGTGATGAAAAGATAATGAAAATTGTCGGAGAAAGAAACATTTCTAAGCAAGAGGTACAACTGCTAAGGGATGGGTTTAAAAATCTTGATTATGATATAGCAATAAGTCAAATTCCATTAAGTCCTGCAATACGTCAAATGTATGCCGAACAAATAACAAATTATGCCAAAGAAGGTTTATTAAGGTGGAATATAGTAGAAGATTTAGTTGTTGACGGCTTAGATTTACCGTTTGCTGATGAATATAAGAAAAGATTAACAGAAGTTAAGCAACAAGAAGCACAAATGCAATCACAAGGTCAAAATCCTATGGGCAGTGTGCCTATGGGTGGACAACAAGGTCCAATGACTGTAAATCAGTAACTCGCACAGTCAGCGAGATTCTGGAGAAAACCAGTTAAACGAAAGGAAAAAGAAAGATGACAGAAAATAGTACAGTAGAAAGTGCAGAAGCAGTAGGAGTAGTAGAAAGTGTGTCACAGTCTGGAGGTGTAATATCAGAACCTTTGCCAGATAGTTTTTACAGCGAAGAAGCAGAAACAGAAGAAAGAGAAGATTTTGTTAATGAAGAAGAAGATGGAGAAGAGCAAGAAGAAGAAAGTCAAGAAGAGATAATTGAAAAAGAAATAAAAGAAGAAGTAAAAGAACAAAAAATAGAAGAAAAAACAGCAGAGCAAAAAGAAATAGAAAGGCTAGAAAAAGCTGCCAATGGAAAACAAAACGAAATAAATAAGCTTAGGGAAAAATTAAGAAATAAAAGAAATTTACCGCAACAAAAAGAAGATGAAGATTTTGACCCAGAAGATATTCCTAATAATGCAAAAATTAAAGCATTGGAAGAAAAGATTGATTTTTTAGTAAATAATCAAATAACAATGCAAGAACAATTAGCAGAAAAAGAAGCAGAGACTAAAATAAGAGCAAAATTTGATGATTATGATGAAGTTGTCGCTAATGCTGTTGATTTATTTGATGAAAATACAGTTGAAGGTAGGCGTAATCAAGTTATTTATAATACTGCAAGTGTAGAACAAAGACCAATGATTTTATATAAAATGGGATTATCGGAAATGCACATTAATTCAAAAATGAACAAAACAAAAAGTGCAAGTTCTGAACCAAAAAGCAAAGAAAAAAGTCCTGTTGAAAATGTTTTAGCTAAGATTAAAGAGAATACACAGGGTGGATTTAAAACATCTGCCGGATTGCATGGGCAAAGGACAAATTTACAAGAAAATATTACAGAAGAAGAATATGTTAAAATTCCTGTTTGGGAAAGAGAGAAAAGATTTGGCGATAAGTTAGCCAAAAAATTAGAAGCAAAGTTTAAGTATTAAAAAGAAGTAAAACAATAGGCTTTCTTGTTGAGCCTAGCAATTCTTCTTGTTGCGATAATCAATAAGTTTTGAGCTATAAAAATTCGGCTATCGCTCTATGCCTTTTTCGAGATTAGGGATACGTTAATTCTCTTAATTTAAGTTATGTAGTGAATTAAAATTAAAAAATAAATTAAGGAGAAAGAAAAAATGACAAGTTATGGAGCGGTTCAAGCAGCTGATACAGTTTCCGCTTTAAAGCCGAATTTATTGGCTTCAAAAGCAATGCATACAGGAATTACAGAATTTTGTTTGATTAAAAATTTTGGATTCAAAGATTTAATTGATAAAGAAAATAGAAAAGGAACAAAAAACGTAACTGATGGCGGAATTGTCAATTATTATGACGAATTTAAAACCAGCATGAACGCAGGAATTAAAGGTAAGGGAGATAAAGTAACTGTAAGATATAGACCTTTAATGGAAGAAGAACCTACAGAAGGAGATAATTTTGATTCAGAAGCAAATGCCAAATCATGGACTTATGACACTTTTGATTTTTCTATTATGTTGGGTACTTTGGGTCAATTAAGCCCTGGAGTAATGGAAAAACAAAGAACAGCGGCAAATGTTGATGATGATATAACCTTGAGCCTTAAAGAAAATACACAAGACTGGCTAGCTAAAGAATGTATGCGAAAATTAGCAGGTGTAACAACTTATGATTTTGGAAATACTCCAACCGTACCTAGTAGCTATAGGCATCAATTTGCGGGAACTGCCACAAGTTCTGGTACTATGGATGCATCAGATGTTGCAACAATAAGAGATTTAGATAAGCTATTAGCTGTTGCTTATTACAAAGGTACAGGGCTTCCAACTGTTCAGCCGCTTAGAAGGTCTGATGGAATAGACTTTTTATATATTTGTCATCCATGGGTTGCTGATAATATGTTTCAAAGTGCTAAAAGTATATTAAAAGACTCTGATGTAAGGGGTGAGCATAATAAATTATTTACTGGAGACTTTCAGTATCAATTTACTTATAGAAAAATTGCTGTTGTTGTCTCAAGTCATTTGCCAGTATATACAAATTATGGAGCATTGGGTAACGTAGAAGCGGGAAGAAGTGTATTTTTAGGTAGAAATGCATTAGCTTTCGGTTCTGCTTTAGATGCTGAATTAGTAACAGAAACAAAAAATGCTGCAACAAGAATAATTAAAACAATGAAATTTATTTGCGGAATGCAAAAAATTAAACCAGCTACTCTTGATGTTGATCTGGGTGTAATTGCTCATGACTCTGCGGCAGAATCATTAATATAAAAAAGGAGAAAATATGAAAAGTGTTATTTACAAAGGTAAAAAAAATGAATTTATTGTTAAAGATAACGATAAAGAAATTATTTTTAAAAACAATGAAATAGTAGAGGTTTCAGATAAAATAGCAGATTTACTAATAGTAGATATTGTTAGTTTAGGTATAAAAATTGATAAACATCCAAGGAATCCAATAAAAATTCCTGATGAAATTAAAAGAGCTCAAAAAGAACACTCTATCAAAAACAATATTCCTATTTCTGAATATGACCCTAATATTAAAACAAATGCTAAAGGAGAAATGTTTTTTGTTGTTCCTTCTGTTAATTTTAGATTAGCAAAAGAAGCAGAAATTAAAAAAGCAGAAACTAAAAAAAAGGAGATTAAATAATGCCTTACACTTATGAAATTGTAGCAGATGCTAATGATGCTAGCTCTCAAGCTCTTATGTCGCTTGGTGGTGGAGCATTTAAACAAATGGTAATTGAAGTTACTCCTGATGCTGCCACAGGAAACGTTACAGTTACAGAGCTTGCTAAAGCTGCATCAATTATTTATCTTGATGCAAACTTTACTCTTGAAGCAGATTTATCCGCTAATTGTTTAGCTGTTCAAGGTGGACAAGATGGAACTACTGCAAATAAGTTTAATTTTAAGTTTTGGAGTGCAGCAGGAGAAGCGGCAACAGTAGCTTCGCATACAATAAGAGTAAAAATAATTTATATTTAAACAGATAAACAGAAAGGAGTGAGATATAGTGAAAAAGATTTTATTAACAATTTTAATGCTTACTTTTGCTATTCCTGTATACGCAGGTGTTCAAGATTGGCAAAGAAGAGTTAAGGGAGATAGTTCTAATACTCTTGTAGATGGACGACAAGGTAATTCTCTAGATATCGGTTGGGATACATGGAACTTTGAAGAGTCGGCTGGAAGTTCTTTAACAAGTTATGCAAAAGGCTCAGCTGGTATTGTATACGGTTGGGAAATTACTGGATTAAGTTCAGATTCTTCTGGTTGGGCTAAATTATATGACGCAGCCAGTATAGTTGGTAGTATTGGGGAAAAAAGTGAATTGACTATAGATGGAACATATAAAGATTCAGATTATAGAATATTCCCTTTTGGAGTACTTTTTTCTACTGAAATTGTAGTACAAAGAAGCAGTGCAACAGAAGTAAATGTCAGAGTTTGGTATAAATAATAATTTAAATAATAGTGGCTAGCGTAAAAACTAGTCACTATTAACTAAAAAAGGATTAAAATATGTTTGATATTATTGTTGGGATAATTATTGTTTTATCAACAACTTTTAATATACATTTGCAACAAAATTCACTTGATATATTTTTACTTCAATTTTGTGCAGGAATAATTATAACAGCAGGTTTATTTACTAACCCTGTAAGAGAAATATGTTTTAAAAAATTTGTATTTATTCCTATTGCAATGTGCATATTTCAATTCTTTTTCTTTTTCCATCCAGAAGCATTAGCACCGATATTTCAATATTTTAACCATTATTTAATTGCAATAATTTGCATTTATGTAATAGCAACAAGGTTAAAAAACACAGACACAATAGTTATATCATTATTAGGAATGCTAATAATACAGACAAT
>Ga0265297_10012499_pt1 | contig 10179 bp, 12 predicted proteins | sample Munlanlwell13791_FD_192502 | JGI IMG/M metagenome (GOLD analysis project Ga0265297, IMG submission 192502) | Leachate microbial communities from a municipal landfill in Southern Ontario, Canada - Leachate well 137-91 | ecosystem: Engineered > Solid waste > Landfill > Unclassified | place...
CAAACCAGAGCTTTCGTAAAAAGCTAACTTGCACCAGTGTAGCTTTTGTTCACTTTAGCACATTCAGCAGGAGCATCCGTAATGCATTGCCTGCGCTGGCAGCGCCTATTATAAGACTCTACATCATTAAGCAATAAAAAACTAACTATTTAACAATAATCCAAAATCTTTATTGCCAGCCTAGCTTCTATTATTCAGCAGGCATCACCGATTTCTCAACCATCCACTCAGAGCCCAGATTAGCGCTCCATTCCAGCATTTCTGCTCTAAAAGAGTCATAGTTTTTCTGCAAAGACTGATAAAGCCTGGCGTTTTCCAGAGCAATGGCCCCCAGATTGGCGATTGCACCCACAAAATATATATCGTCTGTAGTAAATTGATGTGGCTCAGCGGTATATACCCGCACCACTCCGATAGTTTGATCTCTCAACATCATTGGTACGGACAGTATGGAGGCAATACCTTCTCTCTTAGCCTGCTCCCGGTACTGGATTCGCTCGTCACTGGTGACATCGAAGACAGCTATGGGCTTCCCTTCCAAGGCTTCAGACATGCTTTTATCCACCGATACCGGCCCTTTTCGCATATACCAATCACTCAGCCCGTAAGCCACGGTATGAATTAAGGATTTTCTATCGGGTGTCAGCAACATCAATGAACAACCTTTAGCACCTAGAGCCTTTGCCACATTTTCTACAAAGGAATGGAGAACTTCATCAGGATCAGAAGCCGAATTCAATATGGCCGCTGCTTCATACAGGCTTTCATAATATCTTCTTTCTATTCCCTTCATGATAACACCTCCTCAACTTCAATTGCTGATTTTAGAACTATAAATCTCAACTTCATTCACCATATCTCACCCCCCTTAAAAATCAACAGGCACCGCGAACTATGTCATTACAAAAGTTCGCAGTGCCTGATTTTTCATCCTTACCACCTCCGCTCTGCCGGCACTATTTTTAGTTTTACTGTATTAAATACTCTTTAGTATCAATCTACTGCCTGTATATAATTTTGTCAAGGGGTGTAAACTACGTTTTAACCCGTTTTTTACCGGTTTTTAACTGGAATTAACTGCCCGTTTACCTATCTTTTTACCTTCGGCTGCTAGAATGACTATAAAAGCGGATTATATGAAGTATTAAGTGGAGTTCAATAATGATAAACAGCCAGGTTTTAAAACAAATAGATATCGAAATCCCGGCACCAAAAAGGAAAGGGTTTTACCCCTCTTTTCCAGCAAAATTGCCTGCAGAACATATAGTAAAAGTCATCAAAAACATTGGAGCGGTCACCGTTATAAATGAGCAAGAAACAGAAGACAATCGGTTCTACAAAGAACTTGAATTGCGCATAATGTTCGATTCGGTGGGAGATTAGCTACTCTCAGTAATTCGGAGCGACTGTTTATTTCTCCCGCAAAGACTTACTCATATTCTTTGGGTACAGCGCAGATCAAGAGCATCAACTGGTTTTTCGATGTATTTCTATATTGATGTGTCTCACCGGGCTGGACGAGTACAAAATCGCCCTTTTTCAACTCAAGTTCCTTATCTCCGCTGACCACAACCCCTTTGCCTTCAATAACATAGTTTACATGCTCAAAAGGGTGATTGTGAAGAGGCGTATGTCCTCCGGGCTCGATAGTAAATACACGGAACGAAAAATTCGGCGTGCCGTTGTTTCTGGATATCGGAACCTGTTTGTAGACTCCTTCAGCACCCTCCATATTCGGTTTTATCTTTTTAACATTTTCTAATCTGGATATATACACCACAAACCTCCTTAAAGACTCTTTTAATCAGGTAATCTGATTCCGTCTACACAGCAATTGCCAGGACTCTATCCAAGGCAAATAGCATGACTCCCTGTATCATTTCTTGCCATATATAATCCCAATAGCTCCAACCATGAATGGAAGTTTCAATGCAGTGGGAATGAATTCAGCGTTACTTGTATTGACAAAGTTAACCTCCTGAATACCCCAGCCTTTAATGGTCGCAATCAAATCATCCGTTTCGCCGTATAATTTTTTAACAGGAAATAAATCCTGGAACACAAAATGTCCACCCTTCTTTACTACCCTCAGCGCTTCTTTTATGACTTCCCGTTTATCTGGTACTTCTCTTACTTCATGAAATACAAAATTGCTGATGGCTACATCGAAGGAATTGTCATCGAACGGCAATGCCGCAGCGCTGGCTTTCTGAAACGTTATACGGTCGGACACACCCTCAATTTGCGCATTTTTTTCGCAGGCTTTTGGAGAATATCCCCAACCACCACCCCAGTAATCTACTCCTACGACCTTAGCCGCGGGATATTTTTTGGCCGCTTCAATAGTAAGCGCCCCGTTTCCGCAGCCGATATCCAGCGCTCTACCTTCCCCATTCCAAACCAATCGATTCATAACAAAGTTTCTTACTCTGGCCTGTATATCGCCGCCGGCCGGAGAAAACTCATAGTAAGCATAGGCAAAGTAAATACAAATTATGAGAAAGAGCACAGCGATAATGATAAAAAAGTACGATGCAAAAGATAATCCCATGAATATCAATGTCATGACCGCTGGAACATATATCAGTCTTTTAGAAACCCAGTTACCATAGTTCGGCTTGGCTCCTTTTTGCTGATTCATAAACTCCTAAAACTAATCAAGCTATTTATAAAATATAAGCGTAAGTATATCAGACCTTTGACGATTAAAAAACATAATCCGCACTTGACAATGTTTTAAATTTTCAGTAAGATTTATCTTGTAAATAAGATATAACATACTAATAAGATGCAAGTCAGGAGTAAGCTATGGAAGCACCAGAGGGTAAAAGGTTTTACGGCTCGGTAACGGTAAGCGAGCGCGGCCAGATAGTGATACCGATAGAAGCCAGGAAAGATTTCAACATCAAAACCGGTGATAAGCTGCTGGTTTTTGGAGACCTGGAAAGGGGGCTCGGATTTGCCACTTTCGATATCATGCAAAGAACTATGCAGGGTACCAGAGACCTATTTCATGAAGTCGGACAACAAATGAAGCATAAAGAGGACGAAGAATCCGAAACAAAGTGATTTCAGGTTCGATAACCGCTATCAACTTCAATATGGAGAGTTAAAATGAGTTCGGCAATAAGTATAGAGAGCGTTAAGAAAGTTCTTGGTAACAGAGAGGTTCTGAAGGGGATAAGCTTCACCGTAGAGAAGGGAGATATCTTCGGCTATCTCGGTCCTAATGGGGCCGGCAAGACTACCACCATCAGAATTCTTCTGGGGCTGTTGCAGGTCAGCTCAGGTAAGGCATATATTCTGGGGCAGGATATTAACCTGAGTGAAACTCGAAGGAAAGTAGGTTTCCTCCTCGACCTTGACGGCCTTTACGATAATATGACTGCGGAAGAGAATCTGGAATACTACTGCCGGATTTACGGAGTACTTAAAGCTAAAGAAAGGATCGATAAACTGCTGGAGATGGTGGGGTTGGAGGACAGGGCAAAGGACAAAGCAGGCACCTATTCCAGGGGAATGAGACAGCGGCTGGCTTTAGCCAGAGCCATGGTACATGACCCGGAAGTGCTGATTCTGGATGAGCCCACATCTGGCGTCGACCCGTCAGGTCAGATAGAGGTGAGACAAATAATGCTGGATGTGGCGCATAAAGAAAACAAGACTGTTTTTCTGAGCTCACACAATCTGGACGAGGTACAGCGTATTTGCAATCGTATTGCCCTGATAGACAGAGGGGAGATAAAGCTTTACGGTGAACTGGAGAGCTTGCGCCGGGGAATGGGTGGCAGCGTGGTAGTTATTGAGCTCGCCCGGGATATTCCGGAATCATTGCTGGACGAACTGAAAAGCCTGCCCCATCTGGGACTACAGGAAAAGAAGGATAAGAGCCTGATCTTCTCGCCGCAAGCGGGAACGGAGGTCTCAGACATAATAAGCCTCCTCGCCGGGCGTGGAGTAAAAATTGAAGAAGCAACCAGGAAAGAAGCTTCTCTGGAAGAAATATACTCATCCATTTTAAAAGAGGTCGAGCCATCATGACAGATATAGGCCCTATAATAACCACCAGCATAAAGAACAACTTTCGAATAAAAGTGGCGGTGATAACCTCCATCATTGTGATACTGATATGTGCTATAGGCATAGCTCTCACTTTCTGTCTTCTGTTTATAGCTCCGGAGACAGCGGCAAAATCACCTGATATATCCAGGCTGGAGCTCTATCTGAGCTTGATCATGTATATCACCTGTCTGCTTGGAGTGGGAGTAAACCTGAATGCCTTTGCCTTTCAATCCATGACCAGGGAAAAATCGCGGGGTATTATCGAATCACTGTTAGCCACACCGCTCAAAGTAAAAGATATCTGGATAGCCAAAAGCCTGGCTGTCTTTCTGCCGGGTCTGGTTTTGGGAGAGGTTTTTGCCTTCATTGCTTTGATTGCAATTAACTATATTTACTTCGTTCCCAGCATAGGTTTTCTGGTCACCCCCTGGATGGTATTAAGCAGCTTTGTGGCTGCTCCGCTTATCTACCTTTGCCTGAGTCTGCTGGTTCATCTTGTGGGGCTGGCTGGCAAACCTGCCACCGGCAACGTTATCATCCAGATCCTTTTGCCTGTTATCATTACGCTGATGATTAACCTCATAGTTCGTAATGTTCTGGATGCTGCCTCGTGGACATTTACCCTGGCTAACCTCGGAATAGCGGCTATAGTCGGTATCATCGTAATCGTTCTCCAGCCTCGTCTCACCAGAGAGAGGATAGTCTTATCGCTCAGGAGCTAAATTTGAGAGGAATGAGCATTGTCCTGAGAAGAGATTTCCAGGAGATTCGACGAACCAACGCTTTTAGAATACTGGTAATTGTATCTGCCGTAGTTACCATCGGAATAGCTGCAGGCACAAGTATTGCTTTCAATAAGGCAGCATGGCTGGCGCTGGATTCAGCCAAACCCATACTGGAATTTACCATGGGACTCATCATTTACTTCCTGACCCTGTTTGTTCTTATGGCTTTCATCTGGGTTTCTGCCAGTATGCCGGTGACCAAAGAGAAAGTTAATGGAAACATCGAGTCCCTACTGGCTACCCCGCTGGGTCCCAAAGCAATCTGGATGGGTAAATGCCTGGCTATCTTCCTGCCGGCATTTGCCGTATGTGTTGTCTCTACCCTGATAATTATGCTGGCAATTAACTTGGTGGCTATCTTACCGGCAACAGGGTATTTCTTCATGCCGGCTCCGGTGCTGCTCACTGGCTTCATTCTTAACCCGCTACTGTTCTTTGGATTGCTTGCGTTTATTATCCTTTTTTCTCTGGCCAATAACCCTGATATAGCCATAATGCCCTCTTTCCTGTTAGGGTTTGGCCTGATGCTAGGTATACCGGTAGCGGTAGCTGTAGGAGCCATCGATCTGGCCTCCTGGTCATTTGCCCTGTGGTATCTGGTCGGGGCTATCGTCATCTGGATAGCAGTAATCTGCCTTGCCCGTTTTCTTCTTACCAGTGAGCACATAGTCCTGTCGAGCAAAGGCGGTTAAACTTCGGCAAGAGAATTTACATTAAATTTTCTGTGAGAGTCACCTCCCAGAAGTGACCTCACATTGGCGTCACCTGTGGCAGGTGACTGCCACAAAAAAGAGGATTCAAATTAAACGGTGACTATTTGGGAGAATCTTTTTTAGCTGAGCCGGATTTCAATAGTGCCGTACGGTTGCTTTGCAAAGAATCGATCAATTTGTGAACAGGGGCATCGCCCAGATATAGCTTTATATGCGGCCAGGGAATCTCAATGCCCTCTTTATCAAAAGTCTCCTTCAATCTGAGGCGAAGCTCTCCCATTATCGCCCATTGTTCCATGGGCTTGGTCTCACCCAGTATCTTTATGGCTATACCGGAATCGTCGAAGGAATCGACTCTGAGCACCTCCGGGGCTTTAATAATCTTTGGTCCCCACTCCGGGTCTTCAGCCAGGTCTTTACCAACCTTGTTAATTACCCGTATGGCTTTTCTCAAATCATCGTTATAGGATACGGATATATTCATGTTCAGGCGTGACCACTCCTTGGTATAGTTACTGGCAACAGTAATCGCACCGTTCGGGATATTATGGGCTATACCATCGAGGTCTCTTAACACTGTCCTTCTCAAATCAACTTCTTCAACTACACCTGTTACTCCTGCAAGCGTAACCACATCACCCACACCATACTGGTTTTCCAGCAGTATGAGCATACCGTTGAACAGGTCCTTGACCAAACTCTGGGCACCGAAGCCGATTGCAATACCGCCGATACCGAGTCCAGCCAGAGCCGGAGCCACATTGATATTCAGTTCTGCCAGGATAGTAAAGATAACAATTATGCCGGTTACCACCAAACCGAGTTTAATAAATACAGAGCTCAGCGTATCTGTTCTTTTCTTAATAGCTGTCTTTGGCTTATGCTTCATAGCATGTTTCAAGGTTCTACCTACCGCAACAGGTACCAGGCGGCGCATTAATAAATACAGAACGCCAAATATAACCAGAATTATCAGAATGCGCCAGCCATGTTCCGCGAACCAGTTAACTATACTTGTCCATTCAATCATCGTATACAACATACCACCAGGCAAATATAAAATACATATGCCATTATAACCCAAGTAGACCCTTTAATGGAAGGTAATTGTTACCCTTAAAGATTAATCTTTTGACATTGCCCGGCGTTTCAAATCCAGGGGCATTTTCTCGATTGCATATCTAAGTGCGGTTCTGGGCATAGTTTTTTTATTCCGCATAACATAATGGAACACTTCTTTTTGATGGCTATGGCTGGCAGCCTTGAGCATCCAGCCATAGCCCTTCTGAACCATGTCGTCCTCATCCTGTAACAAGATATCGGCAATTTCGAAAATATCGGATAAGAACTTGCCCTCCTTAGCCGGTATAATCAACGTTGCTGCCGAAGACCGCCTCAGCCAGCGATTCTCCGCTTTCGCCCATCGCTTCAAATCTTCAATATACTGCGGATACCGTTCCACAAATGTGCCGACTGTATGATTACACAGCGTATCGCATTTCGCCCAGTTGTTAACGTATTTATCAATCCAGTTTTCCAAAACAAAGAAATCGGCAGGTTCGTATTTATCACGCAACTGGTATGCCCAGCCAAAAGCAATAAAGGCTTCTTCGCAATAGTCCGACCTTAGCAGTTCTTCACAAAGCAAGAATATTTCCTGTTTACTGAGGTGATTAATCTCAGGGAAATATTTCCGGGCGATCTTATTAACGATTGGAACTTTTACTCCGTATAAAGTAACCGGCTCTTTAAAAAAAGAAGAGGCACTGTCCCTGGTTTTTTCATCTACATTCCGTTTCAGCTCTTTTCTTATCCCGGATATCAAATCTGGCATCATGCACTAATTTTAGACAAGAACCAAACCAATAGTCCAGTAATGTAAGGACGTACCTTCAGGTGCGCACTAGAACTCCCCCTCACTCTAACTCTCTCCCGCCAGGGGAGAGAGAATTTCTTTCTCCTTCAACATGAGAGAACAGGTTCCCCACTCTCTCTGGCTCTCTCCCTTGACGGGAATTTAACACCTTTTACCCTCTCCCTTGATGGGAGAGGATTAAGGTGAGGGTGTATAAACAATAGCCTCTGTCGTGGCTGCAGGGCGGGTTTAAAAACCCGCCCTTACATTTTTTATCAGTCCAAACTATAAATTGAAACTCCTGAGAGGTATTTGTTACCATTGAGCAACTAACGGCAAAAGGACCGATACGTAAAAGAGAATCCAATGGAGATCGCATTCGGTGAATGGAAATTAAGAAGCTGGGCAGATGGTGATGAACCTGCCCTGGTCAAATATGCCAATAACCGTAATATCTGGCTGAATGTGCGTGATTTATTCCCGCATCCTTACACGCGCAGCGATGCCAGAGCCTGGATCAGGCATGCCAGAAAAAAGCCGGAAACAAACTTTGCCATAGCTTCCAATATCGAGGCTATCGGCGGAATCGGATTCCTTCCTCAGGAAGATGTCTATCGCAGGTCTGCTGAAATCGGTTACTGGCTGGGAGAACCGTACTGGAGCCGGGGCATAATTACCATGGCTCTAAATGTACTTGTCCAGTACGCCTTTGCCAATTTCGACCTGGTCCGCCTTTATGCCACCGTCTTTGAATGGAATCAATCTTCGGTTCGCGTTCTGGAGAAAAATGGCTTCAAATTTGAAGGACGACTGGCCAAAAGCGTGACCAAGGACGGAAAAACCATCGATTCGTTTCTCTATGCCCTGGTTCGAAACAATGCCTGAATGAAAATTTATTAAAACTTAGATAGCAATATTTAGAATTTTTTCGACATATTTAGAATGATAGTCTGGCTTTTCGGCTATTGTGGCAGAGCTATATTTCACTCTTGAGTATGTTATAAAAAGCATCCCTGGCCCGCTGCTCCAGCCAGGGACGGTGGCCGCATTTCTCCAGAAGCACGAAGCGGAAATCTTTTATGATACCTGAAAGAGGCTCCCGGACACCTTCAGCGGGATGCGGGTCATAATCGCCGTGTATCGCCACTACCGGGCACCGGATTTTCTCTCCGAGCTTCAATAGCTCGCCGCTGCTCCTCAACCTGCTGGCCTGTTCCCACACGCTGCAATAAATATCGTAGCGATATTCAATCAGCTCATCCTCATGTGGCAGAAGGGCATAAGAATCGACTTTCAGCATCAGATCGCCAAAACGAGCCATGGTATCGCTATCCACAAAGGTAGAGGTGCTCATAACCTCAAACAAAGGCAAAGCCTCTTCGTTTTCCTTCTGGCTGAGGCGTTCCAATCGAATTTTCATAATATCGGCAGCATATTTCTTCTCAAAAGGGCCGCTGCCGATAAGTATAAGTTTCTTAACAAACAAAGGATAACAGGCGGAAAATATATAGCTGAGCCAGGCGCCCCAGGAAAAACCGATCAGTGTCAGCGGTAGCCTCCCGTTCTTTTCCAGGATAGCCCTCAACTCCTCTACCTGTCCCTCAATCGAGGCAGCGGTTTGCAGTGGCTCCAGGACACTCACATAAGAGGATAGCTCTCGAGCAACCGGCGCCATTTCTCCCGAGGCACCCGGCCCACCGTGAACGACAGCTACATTAAACGGGCTGTGCCCGTAAACCCTTAAATTGTCCACCTCTATACGTTAATTCATTTAGACAGAAAAAGTAAATCTGTAACAACGGGTACTTTCCGTAGACGTACCGCAACTAGTGCTGAGTTTTTATCTCTGGTACAAGGAAAACAATACCATTATTAGAAAACACTTCATGTATTGGCAATAGTTTTTTCTACCAGTACCTTTTCCCCTTCTTCTAAACCTGATATAACCTCAGAAAACAGCTCATTTTGAGTACCCAGCACTATCTGCCGCTTTTCAATATCGCCTTTTACTCCTCCAGTGACAACCTGTGTCCAGTAGTTGCCATATGTTCCTTTGATAGCGCCGTTTGGTATCAGCAGAACGTTTTCTTTGTTATCCACAATTATATTAGCCGTGGCAGTCAAACCGCCTTTTAGTTCCAGTTCAGTCGGGTCAAGTTCTATGGTAACCTTGTAGTTTACAACTCCCATTTCTCCCGTACCGAAAGGGGAAATGAATGTTACTGTGCCTGTTAATTCCTGTCCCGGCAGGGCGTCTACAGTGATAATGGCTTTTTGTCCCACTTTCACCCTGAAAATATCTATCTCATCTACAACTCCATCCAGCTCGACTGATTTAGTATCTACCAGGTGTATAGCTGTAACAGTTGAGTAGTCGTACGCCGAAAGCTGGTCATCTTCTTTTACCCCAATATATACGACTGTACCGTCAAAAGGAGCCAGGATTTCTGTTTTCTTAAGTTCCTCTTTATATTGTTGCAAGGCTATTTCATATTTTTGCAGTGTCAGATTATTCTGTCTGAGCACTTTCAGATTGACGCCATTCTTTAAAATCAGATCGTTTTCTTCCAGGATCTGATAGCTAATTTCTAATTCATGCTGAACCATACGTAAAATTCCAGCGAGCTCAGCCCTATCGTAGTTATCCGTCTCCATTAACCTTTGTATTTCTTTCAAGTTACTTTCAACTGTTGCAAGGCTGTCGAGTGTGGTAGACGTATCGGAGTATGATATCCCTAAAAGTGTCACTTGCCCGCATACTTTT
>Ga0265297_10012500_pt1 | contig 10179 bp, 11 predicted proteins | sample Munlanlwell13791_FD_192502 | JGI IMG/M metagenome (GOLD analysis project Ga0265297, IMG submission 192502) | Leachate microbial communities from a municipal landfill in Southern Ontario, Canada - Leachate well 137-91 | ecosystem: Engineered > Solid waste > Landfill > Unclassified | place...
AAAATCCTACGGCGGTGTTCATGCTGTTGACGATTGTTCGTTTGGCGTAGAGCAGGGGACAATTACGGCTTTGATTGGGCCGAACGGTTCGGGTAAAACCACCGTCTTCAATTTGGTCTCGGGGGTAACTAGGGCAGATGGCGGTAAAATTTTGTTGAATGGTCACGACATTGTCCGTTTGCAACCACATATTATTTCAAATCTGGGCGTCTCGCGTGTTTTTCAACAATCACGACTTTTTGCCAATTTAACGGTAGAAGAAAATTTGATGCTCGCCTTTGATAATGAAGATCAAAAATTCTGGGCTAGTTTCTTGGGTTTAAAAAATAAAAATCAAATTTCGAAGAAAAAAATCATCGATGATTATCTCGAAGAGATGCGAATTACACATATGAGAGATAAGCAAGCTCGTGACCTCTCTTTTGGTCAAAAACGCCTAGTCGAGATTTTGCGCGCCTTGATCAATCCTCATAATCTCTTAATGCTTGATGAGCCGGTAGCTGGGGTTACGCCTGAATTGCGTGCCAAAATCGCCGACACTTTGCGTGGGCTAAAAGCCAAAGGGGAGACCATTTTGCTAATTGAGCATGACATGAATTTTACCCTTAAGGTTTCGGATTGGGTAATTGTGATGGATGCCGGCAAGGTGATTGCCGAAGGCACTCCCGAAGAAATTCGTCAAAACCCGCAAGTACTAGAGGCTTATCTTGATTAAAAAACTAAGTCCCCAGTCCCAACGAGATGTCGGGGCTGGGGCACTAAATTTCTTAGACCGTCGCTGGGGATTTTGTCCGAGCTTTTTGCTTGGGCTCTTTGTTGTCGATTGCCCAGCGTAAGAAATCGAGGACTTCACTTGCGCTGGCTACCGTGATGTCACGGGCACAGCGCTGGGCCGTCCCGCCGGGTAGGAGTCGGTAGGCGAAACAGCGAATTGCCGGCTTACCCCTCTTTGTCGCGACCGAGAGAATAACGTCAACGTCTTTTGCCTCCTTGGGCACTCTTTCGCCGTTACCTGCCTCTACCACCGTGTTAGTTGCGTCTCGGATAATGTTTTTGGCTAACGTGGCGGTTCTCGGGGGGCAACAAGCCTCGGTCTCCATTACGACGATCCTAATAACGGCCTCTTTTTCCTTCAGCATGGTTTAGGTACCTCCTCTGGCTTAAATTAGAGCATTTTTAAAGGGCTAAATCAATGCCGGACTTTGGAGGTGGGGTTTGTCGTCTAAGACCCTTTTTGCTATGCTAAAAGCATTACAAATTAGCCTCTTTTTATCTAAATTTATGTCTAATACCGCTAAATGGACCATTGCTCTTGTTGTGATTATTTTGATCATTGTCGGGGTCTGTTATTATGGCTCTCGCCCAACTATGGCTCCTACGGGAGAGAAACCGACTGTTGCCATTGGAGTCTCAATCCCTTTGACTGGGAATCTCGCTTTTTTGGGTACTAATTATCAGCAGGCGGTAAATTTGGCTCTCGCTGACCTTAGTTCGAGCACTAACAAATATAATTACAAAGTCGTTTTTGAGGACGACAAATTTGACCCAGCGACCGGCGCCACGACGGCTAATAAACTGGTTGGTGTCGACAAGGTAAATGTTTTGATGTCTTTTGGTTCACCAGTGGGTAATGTTTTTAGCCCTATTGCCGAGCAAAACAAGGTCATTCACCTAAACGCTTTTGCCTCTGACCCAAATGTGGCTAAGGGTAATTATAATTTTGTTCACTATACTCCTCCTTATGAGGAAACAAAATTAATGGTGGCCGAAATGCAAAAGAAAAATATAAAAAAAGTCGCTCTATTTGAACAAAATCAACCCGGGGTGGCGGCAGCGACGAAAGCCTTTAGAGAAAGTATCCAGGGTACAAATATTAAATTAGTTGATCAAGAAAAATTTAATACCGGCGACAGAGATTTTCGATCGTCCGTTTTGAAAGCAAAAAATAGCGGGGCAGATATTATTATGATTGAGGGGACTTCTCCGGAGTTAGAGTTATTGGTTAAGCAAATTAAAGAAGCAGGGATTAAAACTAAATTAACTTCAATTGAATCTTTTGAGTTCTCTGATCAGCCCCAACTCTTTGAGGGTTTGTGGTATGTTAATGCGGCTGATCAAACCAAAGCCTTTATTGATAAATTTACCAGTGCTTATGGCAATGCGCCCAAGTTGGGTGGCGGTAACGGTTATGACGGGATCAATCTGTTGGTCTATGCCTTTGAGAAGGTTGGAGATGGTAAAACAATCCCAACTCCCGATCAAGTTGCCTCGGTCTTACTTAGCATCCAGAATTTTGACGGTGCGATGGGCACCTTGAGTATGGGTCAAGATCATATCGTTAATACCAAGGCTGTGGTGCGAATGATTAAAAATGGTGTACCAACTACGATTGCTGAATAAAACTTAAAAAATTATAAATTAATTTTTAATTATTATTTATGTCTAAAACTCTCAAGTGGATCATTGCCATCGTCGTGATCATCTTGATCATTGCTGGCGTTTATTATTATGGCGCAAAACCGGCCACCCCCGTCGAAACGGGCCCGGTTAAGATTGGGGTGATTGGTCCCTTAACGGGTGATGCCGCTATCTACGGCAAACCGTTCTCGGAGACGGTCGCGCTGGCAATTGAGGAGGTAAATGCCGCTGGCGGCGTTAATGGTCGCAAAATTGAAATTATTGCCGAAGACGGTAAGTGCTCTGGCCAGGAAGCAGCGACCGCAATGCAAAAGTTAGTTAATATCGACAAGGTCCAAGTGGTGATCGGTGGTTTTTGCAGTAGCGAAAGTTTGGCTGCCGTACCAATTGCCGAGCAAAACAAAGTTTTATTGATTTCTCCGGGATCTTCCAGCCCTGATCTAACTGGTATTAGTAAATATTTTGTTCGCGATTATCCAAGCGATGCGACCCAGGGGCAAGTCTTAGCCGAAGCGGCGATCAAAAAAGGTTGGAAGAAGGTAGCCTTTCTTCAAGAGCAAACTGATTATTGTGTCGGTATCTATAAAGCCTTTTCGTCCCGTTTTATTGAGTTAGGGGGAAAAGTCGTTAAAGAAGAATTAGCGTCAAGCGCTACCGACTTTAAGACCCAGATTGGTAAATTACGAGGTCAAAAACCGGATGCCCTCTTTATTGATATGCAAACGCCAGTCGGTGGTGAGCTTGTGATTAAACAGCTCCAAGAATTAAAATGGAAGACTCCCATGATGGCCGCCGATGCTGTTTCGGGCTCCTCTGAGACAATTAAGAAATATCCCCAATTTTTAGAGGGGACACTGGCTGCCGAATTCGGGGTTGACACCACTAATCCTAAATTTCAACACATGGTTCTGGCCTATAAAGCTAAATATGGCAAAGAAGCTGATTATCCGATGTATGAACAAACGATGTGGGATGCCGCCTTGATGCTGGTGGATGGTCTCAAAGCCGTCGGGAATAATGGCGAAAAATTAGCCGAATGGTTTAGGCAGCAAAAGGGTTGGGAAGGATCCTCTGGCAGGGTTACTATTGGGGAGAATGGGGACCGGGTTGGGGGCCATGTTCTTAAAGTTATTCATAATGGGGTGACAGTACCGGCAAATCTTTAAGTTTCTAGAACTTTTTATCAAAAACCGTACCGCAGCCAACGTGCCGTGCGGGACGGTTTTTGGCCAGGGTAATTTTATGTTATTATTTAGTTGGTAGGGGGGATTGCTCTACTACTTACTACTTATTACTTTTACTACTACCCATTATGTTAAAAATCAAAAATTTAAAAGCGGGGTATTATGGCGGACCGGATATTTTGCACGATATTGACCTCGAAGTTAAACCGGGGGAGATTGTGGCCCTGATTGGTCCTAATGGCGCCGGCAAGTCAACGGTTTTACGTAGTATTTTTAATCAAGCCGAGGTGCGCGGTGGTTCAATTAAATTTATCGATGACGAGCTCACCAATTTGCAAACCCATCAATTGATTAATTTGGGCGTGAGTTTTGTGCCCCAAGGTCGGCAAGTTTTTTCGACCATGACCGTGAAAGAAAATTTAGAGATGGGAGCTTTTGCCATTGCAGACCAAAAATTAGTTAGAGAGAATATCGAGACGGTGCTCAAGCGCTTTCCCTTATTGCGGGAGAAGATTGGACAAGATGGGGCCAATCTCTCTGGCGGTCAACAGCAAGTCTTAGCTATTTCTCGCGCCCTAGTGCAAAACCCCAAATTATTACTTCTCGATGAACCATCGCTTGGCCTCTCGCCCAAGGCGATGCACGAAATTTTTGGCGTGATTAAAGAAATAAATAAGGAGGGAGTCTCCATCTTGATTGTCGAACAAAATGCCCGGGCGGCCGTCGAGATTGCCGATCGCACTTATGTACTTGAGATGGGCAAAGTGGCCCTAACTGGCGGACGCGATATCCTCGAAAATGAAAAAATTCGCAAAATCTATTTTGGTCGCGAATAGTTTTTTACTTATTACTTACTACTTATTACTTACCACTTTTAATCATGATGTTTTCTGATCGTTTTGCTATCACCCTCAGCGACTTCAATCAGGAGTTTTTTGACTCTTTAGATGATAATTACCAAATCAAGGGACCGGCCTTGGGGCAAGAACAATATTTTCATACCATCTTAGTTGATGGTTTGCGAGCAGGGGTTGTCGGTTATTTACCGCCTCGTAATGTTTTACTTGATGACGCGGGTTTTGTGCAGATTGTCTTGGCTCCCGAATTTCGTGGGCGGGGATTAATTGGGCCAATTTATGAATTATTGGCTGAACGTCACGGTCTTAAAACTTTGTATGGGACGGTTACTAAAAAAAATACTCTCTCTCTTCGTGCTCACGAAAAAATCGGCTTTCGTCTTTTGTCTGAAGAAAAAATGGCTGATTTGCGCCGGCGGGGCCTACTCGGGGAGGATGAGGTTCGTTTAGAGAAGGAGATTTCTTAAAATCACCCATCTTTTTTATTGAGAAAGGCCCGCGACAAGTCGCGGGCCTACGAAAAACGAAATTGAAACTAACTACCAATCTGATCAACTGGGACGGTTTTCTTCGGTCCCTGCCAGAAGTCACTGCTCTTGAAAAAACGGTACCAACTTTCCTGCCGAGGACTTCCGGCCAGTAGCAGAGCATTGGGTTTTTGTCTCCCGACGGGGGTGAGGACTTGGCACTTACTATAAAGACCGCCATATCCTCCCCATATTGCTCTGGCTTGTTCCTCCCGGAGCCCTTTCTCAAGTTCGGCCTGGAATCTTTGTTGCTCTTCTTCAGAGAGTAAATTAAGCGAAAACACCGAAAAACTTGGGGAAAGAGTTGCTTCGGCGCATCTTGTGTCATCCTCAAAAGTGCTCTTGGGGACTTTGAAGCGAACTGTTTTGACCATCCGCCGAACACCAAAAGGAACGCTTTTTATGATTGTCGGCACATCGCCACAATCAACCAAAACAACTGTGTTCGGATTTCGGCAATCCTGCCTTCGGCCACTCTCCTTTTCTTCGCATGACTGGCATTTTGGCCAAGGAAAGTGATAGCTGTGATAGGAGGTGTGAGCTTCTACCTCCCCAAAGACCTCTCGCTTGAGACAATCAGCCATGATAGCTTCGCGGACAGTCTCTCGACAACTGGGGGAAAGCTCGCCCAGAAGCAAGACTACCACATTGGCAAAGCCCTGAGAGAGCCGGGCCACTTCCGCGGTCCGTGCATCCTGCCGTAGCTTAAAAGTGTGATCTTTCTCAAACTGATCCCAGCGAAATGGATGACAGTAGTAACTGTCAATTCCATTCAGCCAAGAACTTAGAGCCAGAATAAGGTCAGGATCTGTGGCATCCCTGGCAATTACCGCGCTTAAGACGATAAGGCTTCTCAGGTGAGGAGCAAATTCATCGAAGAGTTTGCCGGCCTGGCTAGGCAAAAGCCTTTGTTGAGTCGACGGCTGGGATATCAATCTGAAATTCTCGACCTTGCTTGAGAGACCCGTGGTAAGTTCTCCCCATTTGACCGGCCAATTTCTCTCACGGAGAAATTGGAAACTTGGGTTGTTAAAGACCCGTTCTTCTTGCGGAGTAAACTCATACCCCGCTTTTTCAAGTTGCGTTCGGTCGTACATTGTTCTTTCTCCTATATGTTTGACCAAACCATTTGAAATTACTGGGCGCAATTGCTATGCGCAGATGAATCTTGCCAATAACACCGGCAAGATGGGAGAAATTCTATCCCCCTTGGCACCAGCCAACCATCCTCTGTCCGCATTATAGACAACCCCGCCTTAAAGTCAAAATTGGGTTAGACTAAGATGGATTCTTGGTGCACCTTGCAGGATTCGAACCTGCGACCTTTCGAATGTGAATCGAACGCTCTAACCAACTGAGCTAAAGGTGCAGCAAGTGGACTCGAGGGGACTCGAACCCCTTACCTCGTCAATGCGAATGACGCGCTCTACCAGATGAGCTACGAGCCCAAAGTACCACTCTAATTTACATTTTTTTTGCCCTTTCGGCAAGGAAGTTTTTATTTTGCTGTCGTGGCGTAAATGTCGAGTAAGACAATCAAAAGGCTAATTACCAGTGGCCCCAAAATGAACCCAACTGGGCCAAAGAGGCTTAAACCGCCTAAGACGGAAAGGAGGATGAGAAGGGGGTGTAAACCGGCCCCTTTGCCGACAAAGCGAGGACCAAGAAAATTATCAATTAAACCAACGGCCAAAACGCCCCAGGCTAATAGGCCAATGGCGCCAATGACTTGCCCCGTTAAATAAAGATAAATAATGGCTGGAGCCAACACAATAGTGGTACCGACACCGGGGATAAGCGCGCCAATGGCGGCGATTGTTCCCCAAATAATGGGATTAGGAACGCCGAAAATTAGAAAGCCAATAGAAGAAGAAATGCCTTGCAGGACGGCGACAAATAAACTGCCCTTAATTACGGCATTAATTGCCCTAGTAATTTTTTTAACAATAGCCTCGTCATCTTCTTTGGAGAGGGGACTGATCTGAGTAATTTTTTGTTTGAGTTGGCCACCATCTTTGAGCAAAAAGAAAAAGGCAAACAAAAAGACAAACAGGCTGGCAAAAATTCTGGCCAAATTAGAGAAGAGGACACCCAGATTTTGAACGAGGAAGCTCAAAATATTTTTTAGGTACTGATCAAAATCCAAAGAAAGATTATTGAAGAGGGGAGAAATATGACTTAATTTTTGACTCAAACTTGGCCAAAGGTCGCTTAGGGTTTGATTGCCCAAGCCCCCAGCGAGAGATAAATAAAGGCTCTGGGCCTCTTGAAAGACCTGGATAATTAAAAAGGTGATTGGGACAAGAATAAAAATGATCAGAACGATAATCGTTAGTAATGAGGCCAGCCAAGCTTTGCCCCCCAAGCCCTTAAGAATTTTTTGATAAAGAGGTTGAAAAATGATAGAAAAAACAATGGCTAAAATTAGGGAATAAAGAAATGGCCGTAACACGAAAAAGGCCAAGATTAAAGAAAGGCTCAATAAAACTAATAAAAAATAAAAGCGTGGTTTGTCGTTCATGGTGATTTGATTATAGCACAAAAGGGGCTATACTATAAATGGAATTGTCGTTAGGTTTTTTTAACTAGAAGGCAACAAGAAGGGAGTTTTTTATTGTGGATGAAGGCCAAGTTCTTAGAGCGAGGTTGGATGCTCAAGTGGCGGAAGCTTTGTCTACCGAACATCGAGTAGAGGCCCTGGCTGTTCTCGGGCCAGGAGCTACTCGAAGTCAAATAATGACGTTCTTCATTCTCAAGCATGGAGCGTCATTCGCTAAGGATTGGGAAATGACCATGAGCGATTTTAATCGCTGGGTAACCGGGATTAACCTCGGTCGTGATCCTGACCCAATCGATTGCTATCTGCATTATGTGCAGAATGTCCCATCGCATGAACAACGTCACCACTGCGACCTCTCGGTTTCGGTGGAAGGTCAAAGTATTTGTGCTTAGATCTCTAGCGGGCGCTTATTTAGGAAATAAGCGCCCCCGATTTGTCTATGTTCGCGGATCAGAGAGGGGCCATTCACGGAGGCGACTAACGGCGAGCTCCATTTTGTCGGCTTGGCGGAGATGGCGGGCATTTTTCGGCGGGAGCAGGTTTTGATGCGGGACATCATCAAGGGCATTAACTAATTCACCCAAATCTTCTTCGGTCGTTATCCACTTAGGATCCCATTTGCTCAAGTCAAAAGGTTTGGCCGAAAAAGAGCGTAAACTTTTTTTACCCGTATCATCCGCAAAATATTCGTGAAAATAGGAGAGAGCTAATTCTCGTAGAGTTTTATAAACCGGATCCCGGAAGCGCAAGGTGGCATGATTAGTTTTACTAATCGCTCCCCAATAACCATTTTTCTTATATAAGGCCAAAACATGGTCTTCGTCGTGGACCGCTTTAAGATCAAACAATAGGGGTTTTTCGCCTTGAACCCAAAGGGCGAGGGCAGCGAGAAGCGCGCCCTCAAAACAATGAGCCTTTTGGTTTTTTAAAACCTGGCGGGGCGACATATAGGTCTCGCCCTGCTTTTCGCCATTGCGGGGGAGTTTATCAAGAAAATCCTGGATCTTAATTGGCGTAGTTAATTTTTTTAAAATCGCCAATTCTTTTTTGTTTAAACCTAACACCTTTCTATTTTAGCAAAAAATAAGGTAGGATATAAGGCGATGAGAAAGAAAAAATATGAACCAGGCGATTATAAGCTTTTGGTCAAACGTTCAAGCGCCGGCCTTGGTCTTTTTGCTGGCGAAGATATCCCACGGGGAGTTTGCTTGCTTGAATATAAGGGGAAGGTAATTTCTGAACGGGAGGAGTACACCAGTCGCAGTAAATACCTCTTTGGGGTCAGCGCTAAAAAGACGATTGACGGAGCCGGTCGCTCTAACACGGCCCGCTACATCAATCATTCTTGTCATCCTAACGCCGAAGTAGAGATTTTTAAGGGGCGAATTTGGATTATGGCAAAGAAGAAGATTCGGGCCGGGGAAGAGATCTGTTACGATTATGGTCGAGAATATTGGGATGAGCATATTGGGCCTCGAGGTTGCCGGTGTTTAAAGTGTAAAACAAAATCGCCCCGGGCCTAGACTCGGGGCGATTTTGTGAGAAATCGATTGAACTTATGAAAGATGCTTGGAGACCAATTTGGTCATCTCAAACATGTTAACGGTCGCTTTGCCACCGAAAACTTTTTTAAGATCAGCATCGGCGTTAATATTGCGCTTATTGCTCGGGTCCTGAAGATTATTCTTCTTAATGTAGACCCAGATCTTTTTGACCACCTCTGAACGAGGCATCGGTCCTTTACCGACAATAGCGGCGAGTTCATCGCTCACGGTCATCGGTTTCATAAAAGCCGAATTAGCTTGTGCCATAATATATTGTTAATTATTAATATCTCCCTAGTATAGCAAATCCTTTGTCAATTGACTATAGCCAGCCCCCTAATCAATAAAGGTCAAGGCCGCACCCCCTTTGCCAGCTCGACCGGTACGGCCAATGCGGTGGATATAATCCTCATAGGTAGCGGGGAGTTCATAATTGATTACATGGCTGACGTTGGGGATATCAAGGCCACGCGCGGCGACGTCGGTAGCCACTAAGATCTGACTACGATTTTCTTTAAATTGCGAGAGGGCGCGCTGACGTTGCATGTGATTTTTGTTGCCGTGAATCGATTCGGCCCTAAGCCCCTTGTCGGTTAAAAGCTTGGATAATTTCTCGACCCCAAATTTGGTTCGACCAAAAATCAATACTTTATTAAATTCAGGCTTAATTAAAAGATTATGCAGGAGGTCAAATTTAGGGGCATTTTTAACATAGACCACGTCTTGATCGACACCCCTGGCGGTATCACCGGTTTTAACCGAGACATTAATCGGCTGATGAAGAAATTCGCTGATGATGTTTTTAATATCATGAGAGAGGGTGGCGGAGAAGAAGAGGGTATGGCGGGTTTTGGGCATGGCATTCATTAAAAAGCGCATATCGTTAATAAAGCCCATGTCGAGCATGCGATCGGCTTCGTCTAAAACGACGGTGGCAAAACCGGCCAGCTTTAAACAGCCACGTTCAATCAGATCTTTAAGGCGACCCGGAGTGCCAATCACAAAATTATGGGGGCGACGCAGGTCGTTGATTTGACGAAAAATCGGCACCCCGCCCACGGTGCAAACCGAATAAATCGAGAGACTATT
>Ga0265297_10012501_pt1 | contig 10178 bp, 7 predicted proteins | sample Munlanlwell13791_FD_192502 | JGI IMG/M metagenome (GOLD analysis project Ga0265297, IMG submission 192502) | Leachate microbial communities from a municipal landfill in Southern Ontario, Canada - Leachate well 137-91 | ecosystem: Engineered > Solid waste > Landfill > Unclassified | place...
CCGTTTCTCCAAAGATTTTTTTAAGCCCCCGACCAGCTTTTCCCGGCTATAGGCTTCCCGCCGGCCGTCCCGCTTGACGATCACCAGATCCAGGAGCTCGATTTCCTCATAAGTCGAGAAACGGAACTCGCATTTCAGGCATTCCCGGCGTCGGCGGATAGATAAGCCGTCCGAAGCCACCCGCGAATCGATCACTTTAGTATCATGATAATAACAGATCGGGCATTTCATAGGCTTTTTCCTATATTTTGTGGCCACTTAGAGCCTTGGGCCACTAAATATTGTGTTATATCTATATTTTACCAAAATTAGAGCTAAGGGTCAAATTAGCTATTTTCACGGAAAAATTAAATTTTTTTACAAAAATCGCTAAATTCTGTGGATAACTCTAAACTCAATTTTACAGCCAGGTAGTCCGTATCAAAATCTAATAAAAAAAGAAGCTCTTAATTAAGAGCCTCTCCTAAAATTTCGGGCCGATAGCGGTTATTTTTTAACCACATTCACCAGCCGGAAAAAATTAATGAGATCAAAACCGACCTCGAAGACGTGGAAGGGCTGGCCGAAGTTAGTGCCATAGCGCAAGCGGTATTGGCCATTAGCTACTTCGAAGTAACGATCACCTTTGGAAAAGGATAAAGCTATGCCGGTGCCATACTCAAATAGATCTTTCTGACTGCCTCCATCATACAGATAACCCAGAACCAGCTTTGGCTCCCAGCGGGATTTTCCCCGACAAATTTTGCGACCGGTTGATTCAAACTGGACCTTGAAATAAGACTTGTTAGTCGCTTTGAAATTAAGCTTCTCACCCTCGATCATACCGGTTTTCCTAGACCAGAAAGGTTTTTGGTACATGATGTTTACCTTATAACTCCTAAACCAACGGTTAAGTTTGTCATTGATATTGGCTCCGAAAACTCCATAGAAACCCCGATCATTTTGCCAGGCTTCATTTATCTTGCCCACATCATAGCCATGATCCTTAAAAACCTTGAACCCGGGTTGAGCCCAAAAGGCATAGGTAAAATTTTCGTTCAGCTTACCCCAACCATCGATGGCTGGCCCTACGGTTATCTCCGTGGCCCGGAAGGTGTAGTCGTTAAACTTGACATAGACATTGGTTAAGTTGGCAAAGAGGCCAAAGCGCAGGTTACCTTTTTTTAACATTAGGCTGGGACAGTTGTAGGTGTAGCCGCCGCCACCGCTATAATCAAACATATAGCCACTACCGCCAGACCAACCAGGTTCCAGAACATATCTGGTACTATCCAGCTGATTCTTATTAACAGCCCCGGAACTGTCCTGAGCTAGAGAAAACAAAGGCATGTTGCAGACAATCATAAAGATGACGGCCACGGTGATGCCAAAACAGAATTTTGTTAATTTCTTCATTGCAAGTAATTTTGGTTATCAATTATTAATTGGATTTTAAATGTACAAAAAATAGTCTAAAAATTAATGGTTGCTAAACATTACCCCATAAAAATAATTTTGTCAATATCAATCAGTTGACAAAATTATCTCTATATGCTTATATACAATCATTAAGTTATTCAGTTAAACCAAATACGGAGAAAAATGAAAAAAATGTTCTTTAAAATTTTTGTCTTAATAATAAGCTTATTATTAGGACAATTTTGGTTGGTAGCCCAAAATAAGGCGACCAAAAAACCTTCAACGACTAACTATCAGGAAATCTATGAGAAGTTGCCAGCGACCTCTTATACCATTAAAAATGGTCAGAAACTCCAAAAGGATGAATACAAATGCCGTCTCCCCCAAAAGATTTCAACTAAAGACAAAGCTGAGCTTTATTACAAGGGACGTAAAATTTGGAGCGACACCGCTCATTTCCCGTCTATATCAGTCAGCGAAGAAAAAGGGCTATGCCTGTTAAAAAAATCCACCCCGGACGGATATTACGTTTCAAACCTTTTTTTCAAAGGTGAGAATATCACGGGCAAGATCCGGCCTAAAGGTTGCCCCAATCTTTACGACTTCAAGATCAAGAATGATTATGCCTATTTCATTTTTGTAGACCGCTCCAATGATTGGTCACACCAACTTCCTACCTTTGCCGGCTACAACCTAAAGACGGGTAAAATCAGTTTCCAAGAACCGGAAAACTTCCAGGCTAAATTCGAAGCGTTGCCGGAACCGGAAATTATCCTGAATTTAGGCGATGGAAAAAATCTGATAGCTAAATCCGCTAATTTGCTCTTAGTCAAAATCTCTGATCAGTCAGATGACAATCAGAAAACGGCCGCTTTCTTTAAGGGGGAAAATATAATAGACCGTCTGGTCTGGTCAAATCGAGTTATAGTCGGATTTCGGGAAGACGCCGCTAATAACTTCATCTATTTCAAATACGATGATAACGGCCAGACCCTTTATGGCCGCTTTGATCTGAAAGAATCGATTTACACCGGCTTGCGTTTCCCCGGCCAAAAATATTAAAACCTCGTAAAAAGACACAAACAAGGGGCCGTTTCTAAAGAAACGGCCCTTTTAATATAACAAAATAAAAATTGACAATAAGATAAGAAAGGCTTAGAATAAAAAATCAAATCAAGCTCTTTAAATCAAACCTTTTAAATAAACGTCATGAAAACCCAGGTAATTACGTTCGTCATTTTTTTGGCCCTGACCTTATTTTATCGGCCAAGCCATGCCCAAATCAATTTCAAGGATGCTTCCAAAGAAGAAGTGGCCGAACTCTATCAATCCCTACCGGCCAGTAAACTCCTTCAGGACGCTCGTGCCACCAAGGAGATAAACCCGGATCTCAAGATCCTTGATGCCGACTCCACGACCACGGTCAAAGTTGGTTCAATATTCCTGTACCAGGAAAAATGGGAATACTCATATTATCTGCGAAACATCAGCCCACCAGCTATCTTCCATGGCCTAATCAATCAAGGGCGGACTTACGTCCTGATGATTTCGACCATCCGCCAGAGAGGCTTAATATTCATCAAGACAGCCGATAATTACGAAGTGGTCGCCCGGGAAGATATCGCCTGGGTCAGAGGTCATCTCACTGAAGTCAAAGAATCCGGCAACGGCTTAATAATTGTCAGAATAACGCATTTGCCCGGGCAAAATCGTAACGATTCTTTCTTGGTGATCAACACTCAGACTAAAGAGGTTGAGGTGTTTGATTAAAAGATTGAAAACTGATTTTTTTCTAATTAAAGCCTCCTTAACATGGAGGCTTTTGAAAAATTGATTTTAAAAAATAGCCCCGTTTTGATAAACGGGGCCGGGGAAGATTAAACTTTTTTATTTTTTATTTTTTTTCTGCTGTTCCAGAAAGTCCTTCAGGGCTTTCGGATCAACGGTGTTGAGTTCTTTCTTGAACTCGTCGCTTTCCATCGTTTCCCGGTTCTGCTGGATAGCATCTACTCGGCTGACTTCTTTCTTGGCGACTTTCTGATTAACCAAATAACGGGCTTGATTAGGATTTTCACCGCTAAACCTCAAACCAAAGATTTCTAATTCGTCGCAGATTATTACCGGATCCTTCGTATCCGCATAAGTTAGGCGGACTTTTTTGCCGGCTTTTAAATAGGGGACGGAGAGATTGGCGGCCGAATACGGGATCTCAAAGCTTTTGTCTACTCCTTTCAAAGTAAAAAAGAAATACTGCTGTTGGTCGATCATGACTGGCATCCCGACTTCGGAGATCTCGCCATTCAATTCTAGCTTCTCAATCTCTTTGCCTCCGTTCGGTACAACCCGATTATGTCCGGCGTTATCCATAGCCATCCGGTATTTTGCCAGGGCACGATCAAAGGTTGTCCCCATGGCACAGATATTCTGGTCATACATGCAGACTAACGAAACCCCCATAAATTGCTTCTCCTTAATCATCGGCGCCACATAAGTCAGATGTCCCTCGATATTATAAGGTACAAGTTCAGCGACATCAGTCCCCGGATAATTAGTCCAAAGAGCTAAAGCCGCTTTCTTGGCATTGTTGGCAGTCACACCGACGGCCTTATAAAAGACGGTCTTACCGGTGGCTCCTTCGGAAATCGCGAAGCCGGTCAAAGCCTGGTCAGCACTTCCGCTGGTCATATCAGTCAGATGGTAACAACGGTTACCACTATAGACCAGATACCAGGTACCATCAGACTGTTGCGTCCGATCGCTATGCCAGAAATTATACCAGAAAGCCGAGTGGTCATACTGCCCCCATTTAGAGATCTGGTATTCCAGAACGTCCTGGTCCGCTCCTCGGTCGATCCAATGCCATTTAGGATTATTTTCGAGTTCCGAGTTGGAAACCTCTTGCACGGCTCCCGATTGGATATCTAGCAAGACGATTCCCTTAAAGACGTATCCGGAGAAGGCGGTTGTCCTTTTGATCAGAGGAACAACATAGTAAGGATTCCAATTGTCATCAACTTCGAATTCGAAATCTCCGAAAATAGCGGCGGCATAACCATTGTGGCGCAAATAGCGATCGGCCCGAAATTCATAACAAGCGGAGTTGAGATATTTTATATGGATCTCTTCCCCTTTCTTATCGAATTGGACCGGTTGGGCGATAGCGGAAGGATCTTCAGCGGAAACACGCAAATAGCCGGGCACTTGCTTATCCTGCTTCCATTTGAAATAACCCTGGAATTCGACCGGATAAATCCACCATAATTGGCCATCGACGTATTGCCTGGTAGCTTTACCGATCACGTAACGCGAACCGGCGACGATCCCGTCGGCGACTTTAAAACCGCTAAGAGCGGCATGGACCTTATTTTCGGCCATCGAATCGGAAACCAAACAAATATGGGCCGGATCAGCTGGTTGTAAACTGGTAGAGATATCTTTTACTACTTCGACTTTGCCGATCAGTTTGGCATGAACATCATAGCGCATCCAATCAGACGACATGATCCAGCCTCCTAAAGCATAGAGGACGTATAAGGCAGCTAAAATCAGGCCGATTTTTCCACCTAAGGAAAATTCGGAATCACCACCATTAACAAGGCCTCCGATTAAGCCGCCAATGATCAAACCGATGGTAATCGACCAGAACAAGGGTGAGGGCCCGAAAAGGCCGGTGGCATCTAGCCATAAACCAAGCCAAAGGAAAAAGAAATAGACAGCTGCGGCAATGCCGCAGGCGAAAGCAGTTACGCCTGAGTCGGCCTCTTTATCGAAAAAGTTGCCAATCATTGGCACGGCAAAAACTGTTCCTGCTGAAACAGCCAAAGCAATCAAAATGTAATTCATGGTTAAAGTTTTTGGTTTAACATAGTTTCTATTGTCAAAGAAAGGTTCTAAAGAAGAACGGGTAATATTAGCATGATATTTAAATTTAGTCAATATACAAAAAACCGGCCCTTAGGACCGATTTTTAAATATATATTTTATTTAATATTAACCCATTTTCTTCCTAATAAAGGCTGGGACGCTCAAATCATCCTCTTCCTCTTTCTTCTTTTCCGCATGCTTCTTCTCGACTACCGGCCGAGGCTGGATATTTTTAAAAATCGAAAGCTTGCTTTTTTCTTCGCTAACCGTTTCCTTCTCCACCTCCCTTTCCATAAAGGCTGGAGTATAAGCCTTGGCCATTTCCGGCTTTAGGCCGCGATTCTTGCTGCCATCGAAACCCGTGGCCACGACCGTGATCTTGATCTGATCCTTGAGCTTGTCATCGATGACCGCGCCAAAGATGATCTTGGCTTCATCATCGGCCGCCGAGGTGATGACCTTAGCCGCCTCGCTGACTTCATTCATCGTCAAGTCTGAACCACCAGTAATGGTAAAGACGATGCCCCGGGCGCCATCGATCGACATATCGAGCAGATTGGAATTGATGGCCGCTTTGGCCGCTTCGATCGCTTTATTCTCACCGCTCGCCTGGCCGATGCCCATAAGAGCCGAACCGGCGTTGGCCATAACGGCTTTGACATCGGCAAAGTCAGCGTTGATGATGCCGGGAACGGTAATAATCTCGGCGATACCCTGGACACCCTGACGCAAGACATCATCGGCAATCACGAAAGCTTCTAATAATGAGGTTTTCTTATCGATCACCTGTAATAATTTATCATTAGAAATCGTAATGATGGTATCGACCTTATCCGCTAGTTCGGCATAAGCGCGGTCAGCGATATTTTTCCTCTGGCCGCCTTCGAAGACGAAAGGTTTGGTTACGACTGCGACCGTCAGCGCTCCCAAGTCACGGGCGATCTGAGCGACGATTGGCGAGGCGCCGGAACCGGTTCCGCCACCTAAGCCGCAAGTCACAAAAACCATATCGCAATCTTTCAAGGCTTCGCGCAAATCATTTTGCGATTCTTCGGCCGCTTGGCGGCCGAGGTCCGGATTCATACCGGCTCCCAAGCCCTTGGTTACGGTCTTGCCGATATGGATCTTTTCTTTGGCTTTATTATAATGCAAAGCCTGGATATCCGTATTAACAGCTGCGAATTCCACCCCCTTGATGCCAGCCTCGACCATGCGATTGACCGCACTGCCGCCTCCGCCGCCGACGCCGACTACCTTTATCTTAGCAAAGGTCTCTACTTCTGGTTTTACTTCCGCCATAAGTTTTTATATTAAGACTTTAGTTATTTGGGCATGATCTTACTCAAGAAGCCTTTGGCTTTAGCGGCTAAACCGCGCAGATTGGTTTTGAAGCCCGGCCCGCCGGCATTAGCAGCATTCTCACCGCTACCGCCCCAGACCACTAGGCCTAAAGAAGTCAGGAATTCCGGCTGTTTGACTTTATCGATGATTACTTTAGTATTACGCGCTTCGCCATTACCGGCCGGCAATCTTAATTTCTTCTTAGCGATATCAACAAGACCGGCTAGTTCGCTGCCGCCGCCGACAAAAACGACCCCGGCGGGCAGCATGCCGGCGCGGTCGATCTTCTTGAATTCATTTTCAACCTTCTCCAAGATCTCTTCGACCCTGGCTTCGATGATCTCGGCTACATACTTGCGAGAGATCGTAGAAATATCATCATGGACTTCTTCTTCTTTGACTAAGGCGCTGATATCGACTTCTTCCTTGCCGGAGAAAACTGCGGGGTTGGCCTGGCCATATTCTTTCTTGATCCGCTCGGCCAGATTGATCGGGCAACGTAAACCGATAGCAATATCGGAAGTGATGTGCTCCGAGCCGATCGGCAGGATGGCAGTATGGATCAAAGTCCGTTCTTCATAAACGGCTAGAGAAGTCGTCGATGAGCCGATATTTACTAAAGCGACGCCTAATTCTTTCTGCTTGGAACTTAAAACCGCCTCGGCCGCGGCCAAAGGCGCTAAGACTAAATCTTCAATTTCCAAACCGGTACGATAGATCGCTTTGGTAAGATTCTTGATCTGAGTGCTAAGTCCCTGGACGATTAAAGTTTCGACTTCCAAGCGGATACCGCTCATGCCGATCGGGTCCTTGATATCGGATTGGTTGTCAACTGCGAATTTGACCGGCAAGACATGGAGAATCTCATAATTGACCGGCACGGCTAGAGCTCGGGCGGCTTCGACAGCGCGTTCGACATCGTTCTGACTGATCTCGCCATCGCTTTTAGAAACAGCGACCACGCCTTTATTACGCTCGCATTTGATGTAGGGATCATTGATGCTCACCCAGACGCTGGTAATCGGGACGCCGATCAGGCGTTCGGCTTTTTCCAGACAAGCCGAAATCGAAGAGGTCGCCTCTTCGATACTATTGACTATTCCCTTGCTAACGCCGGCGGTCGGGACCGAAACGGCGCCGATGATCTGCAACTCGTCGCCGGCTAAACCCGAAACTTGTTGGCCGATCACTAAACGGATAGCGGTCGAACCGATGTCCAAGCCGGCAATGATATCACTTTTCATAGACACTTTAATACCAAACCGGCCGCAACCGGGATGGCGCTTAATTTATATAAGCTAATTATACTAAATTTTTTAAATTTAAACAATCAAATTCTTGGTCAAAACGACCTAAAAAAACCAGGACTGATAATAGGCGATCAGGGCTTGACCATAAAGCAAGACGATGACGGCCGAAAAAGCGAGAAAAACGCCTAAAGGCAGTTTTGACCCCCATTTTTTTCGGCCAACAATCATCAAAAACAGGCCGGTAAGCGATCCTGAGAAATAAGCGATCAGAATCATCAACCACCATAAGCTCAAATCTGGAAATACTAAACCGAGCCAGAACCCTAGCCAGATATCGCCTTCCCCTAGGCCGCGCCGGCGGGTCAAGATGAATTGAAGAAAGAAAAAACCACTGCTTATTATAGCAAACAATAAAGAGTGATACCATGCAAAACCCAGACTCAAATTAAGCAGAAAGACGGCGACCGCGGTCGAACAGATTATCAGATTAGAAATCAGATACCAACGGCCGTCATAGATAAAGATCAGAACCAAAGTCGAGATGACCAGAAGATCACGGACCGTGCTCAAGAGCCAACGGACGGAACTGAATTGGAAGAAGAGGTCTTCCGGCGTGTAAGCCAGAAAATAATGCCAGCCGCCCAATTCTTTGACTCCAGCTAAGATGAACAAGAGGCCGGTCACTAATTCTATGGCCGGATATTGCCAGGAGATCGGCCGGCGGCAATGACGGCAACGACCGCGCAGGATCAGGAAGCTTAATAAGGGAATATTATCATACCAAGCGATCTGGTGACGGCATTGCGGACAATAAGAACGATTAAGCAGGCTCTCGCCTTTATATAAACGCCAAGCCAGGCAATCCAAGAAGCTGCCGATGATCAAGCCGAGAACGAACAAGAAGATTAAGATGAATATAGACATAATCTGATTAAGCGCGCCTAGTTGGCGAGCAAATAGCTTTGGCGCAAACGTTCGAGATTATGATTATCCGGCGCTAGTTTAATCGCCTGATTCAATTTTTCCAAAGACATAACTTTATCACCGGCCGCCTGATAAGACAAACTGATTGCCAAGGGCCAGGTATAATCAGCTGGATTATGGCGCCAACCGATCTTATTATAATGAGCGGCTTGACCAAAATTGCCGCGCAGATAATAAGTATCAGCGATATTCTTATATAGAGAAAAGTTGAGCGGATTAGCAAAGAAAGCGGCGCGATAGGCTTGTTCGGCCAAAAAGTATTCTTTGGCCAGGATATAATTATCACCCAAGCCTTTCTCTAATAAGTACTGATGGAAACGGCCGGAACGACGTTGCTCATCATTCATGGCCGGGTTATTAAAATCCGGTAAGCGAGCCAAAGCTGATTTATAATTACTGATGGCTGCCGTTAGGTCTCCTTGAAAAGTAGCAATCCGAGCGGCATCCAGATAAGTTAGGGGCAATTCCCGCCCCAAAGATTGAGCGGACTGCCAATACTCGGCCGCTCCGGCCTGATCGCCTAAGATCGCCCTAATCTTAGCTTTAACTAAAAGATTCTCATAACCGCTCGCCGGCAAAAAGGCTTCAATCTGCTCAAGCTTGATCAAACCGAAACGCTTGACCGGCACTTCGATCAGGCCGGGCCAGGCGTTAGTCAATTGCTCGCCTAAGACCCGCTTATAATAACGACGGTTATTCGGACTGGTGAGAGTATGATCGGTATAATTATCTAAAAGATAAGCAGTAAAATATTGCCGATCGTTGAGATTGAAATAAAGAGCATTGAAATAATGTTCCGCCATCAGGACATTGAATTGGAAACTGATTTGCCAGAAGGCCAAGGCGCTAAGCGCGATACCCAGGATAATCTTGAATTCGTGACTCTGAGCCCAGGTGACTGGAAGTAAGTTTGATTTTTTAGGAAATAAACGGCTGGCAAGGCTTGCCCCCTTCTCCAATAAAGGACAAAGCGACACTAATGGTTCTGAGGCCCGAGAAGAGGAGGCAAAATTTAAACTGACGAGAAGAGCGATCAATGAGAAAAAATAAACTTGGCCGGCAACAAAGGGAAAACCGAAAAGCAAAGACAAGAGAAAGGCTAAAAGGCCGAAGCCGAGAGCCTGGTTCAAGGCCTGATCTTTCTTCGCTAGCAAACGGCGACGATTATCACGCCAGAGACGGAAAGCGAAGAGCCATAATAATAGCCAAGCCAAGAATCCGACCAAACCGCCAGCCAACCAGATATCCAAGATCAGATTATGGGCACGGTCAGTATAAGCATTTACCTTGCCATAAACGCCCCAATCCGGCTGATAAGCGCGCAGGAAAACCGAATCATAA
>Ga0265297_10012502_pt1 | contig 10178 bp, 5 predicted proteins | sample Munlanlwell13791_FD_192502 | JGI IMG/M metagenome (GOLD analysis project Ga0265297, IMG submission 192502) | Leachate microbial communities from a municipal landfill in Southern Ontario, Canada - Leachate well 137-91 | ecosystem: Engineered > Solid waste > Landfill > Unclassified | place...
CCCGTGGGATTACCAGTTTCCCACCACGTTCTATTGCTCGTGGACACGGCCCCGTCCCACCATGGCATTGCTTTTATGAAGACGCTGTATCCGTTCGAGGTTTCAAGTGCCCCCCTCCAGGGAGTCCAGCAGTAGTCGCAGCTTCTTCCCACCGCGGTCGTCAGTGATGGCATGTACGAAGTCATTCCGTCGACCTCTATCTGCGCACCCCACGCGTACACCGCGTCTGCATTGGTCACGATCTGGATGGCCAAGGTAGGGTTTGCGGTCGTGGCAGATACGTAGTACCTTCCCCAGTCAGTGGTTAGGGTGCAGGCGGTCCACGCCGTCCCTCCGTTTGCTGAGATGTTGACCACTCCCGTGCCGGTCTTTCTTTTCAAGAATACGGATACGGTGTAGAGCGCGGACGCGGCCGTATAGGTCTGGGTTATCGTGGAATTGGCCGCTGCAGACGTCAGTGTGTCCGCGGTTGTGGTCCCATCGAGGCCGGCCACCGAGTTCGCAGCCACTACGATGTCCGTGGTATTCGATATTACCCAGGCCGCATTCGTGAAATCCTGGGAATATGTGCATTGGTTTGTCTTGGCCTCTTCCATTATAAGGCCTTTGAACGCGTGAAATCCCGGCACATTATTGTAATACCCCTCGGTTATCCTCTCCGTATTGGTTGAGGACGTCAGCATTGTTCCTGCTGCACTATAGTAGGTTGCCACGAGGCTTGCGCTATCCACCCTGGTGAATATGTTTTTTTGCAGACCGGCAGATGCCACATAGTCTGGATTGACTCCGTTTATCCCATCCGAAAAGTCAACGAGGTACGTGGTACTTATAGACAGACCCGGAAGGGGCTGAAGTGTAACGTCTGCAAGGCAGACATTGGATAGTAAAACGATCGCGGCCAGCAAAACAAATATTCTCCTTTTCATTGTATCCTCCTTAATTTGAATAAGCATAGTTAATGATCCACGCATTAGCGCTTTCGTCGGTTATGGGAACCAATTTATCTGTCGCACCTGTACCATAAGATACGAAATAATTCGTATATTCTACCTTTTGCGTCCATGCCATAGCTGAGGCTGCAGCTACGGGGCAGGATATCACTGATAATATACCGTCTTGGGTCACGTCCTTGGTTAAGGCTATTTCGTCGGTTGCGTCCCACTTAGCAAGGAAGTCAATCATAATATCGGCCAGACCGTTGTCTACCGCCATCACAAACGCTATGCTCTGCACAACGTCCTTTGACGCGTCTGCGACTCCCGATATATCCAGAGTCACCCATTGCCATTTGTTCGCCACAAGCGCAGGAAGGTTGGTGTCAGTATTTCCTGCTCCAGAATCTGTTATTCTAAATGTCCAATCACCTGCCGCATAATTGGTTGCAGGATATATCCAAAATCCTACATGCTCAATGCCTGTCCAGTTCTCATCTCCACCAGCCAAAGTATTCGATATAGTTGCGCCGGCCGCCGTCGCAATAGTTACTGTCGCACGAAGACAAGCCGCCCCATCCTTATAAAATGACGGTTCTGCTGTTAGAGTTACACCGGAGCTTCCAGCCCATTCTCCAGTTGGAGTGTCGTCAATATACGTTGTTTTTGTATTTGTCGTGCCATTGGTCAACGCCCCTGTTCCCTGCATATATACTTTTGGCAATATCGTGGCTTTTGGATCAGCACCGGCTATGGCAGGTGTTCCTCCGCTAATACCAGTGGTTGAATAAAAGTATGCGTTTGTTGATAAATATCCGGCTTTGGTCTGTTGGAGATATTCTCCACCATACAAGAATAATCTCAAACCAGACGTTATCATCCCCTTAAATAACTTAAACATGCCATCATTCAAAAATTTTGCTGATTCAGTATCGTCGCTATTTAGTATCGATACGGACGATGTTGACGAGTTGTTTCCTGCCCCCTTAAACATGAATCTTGATGTAAATGTTGGAGCAGTCGAATATCCAAAACCCAGCGAATCCTGGGATGCATCCAGGAATAACATATATGGCAAAGTATCGCTTTCCATGCGGATATCGTCATCCGTTGTCGCTCCACCAAGTTCGTTTAATATAACTCCTTGATTAAATGTCGACACGCCAGTTCCATTAACTTGCATTGTTCCGTTTACCGTCTGGTTTCCCTGAAAAGTGTTCCCTCCAGCCAAATTAGCTTTCAGGGCGTCGACGCTGACAAATTTATCCCGGAGCGTATTCATTGACGGAGATTGGTTGGTTACCCCGTCCCATGCGGATTCATTATATGCAGTGTCGTTGGCAGGGACGCCTAATGTTCCATTCACATACACCTTGCCTTCTGAATCAACTTTTACGGTTATGCCCTCGGTGTTATTAAAAAGACCTCCGAGAAGTGCGCGATCCCATACTCCCGCGGCTTTTACTCCCATCGGGCTTTTGAAAAAGAAGAAACCTGCTATCAGTGCTAAAAAACTCAATACGATAATCTTTTTCATCTTATCCTCCATTATTGTCTTACTTCAAGATAGCCGTCTGAGTTAACTTTCAACGGAATACCTTCTGTATTGTTATATAGTCCGCCAGCCAGCATATGGACGTCCCACGTCCCTGCGGCTATTACCGTAAATGTTGCTCCGAGTATCAGTCCCAAAATCAATCCGAGAATAAACTTTTTCATAGTGTCCTCCATTAATTATTTGCAATAGGGATCGCCTTCACTGCACTCCCGTCGTATATCCTTAATGCGCTCGCGTGCGAATCATTCGTGGCCACAAGCGGTATTCCATATGTGGTCGCTCCTTTACGCACTCTCAATTTATGCGCGCCGGCGCCGCTATCTACCAGGGGTTCTGTCCCCGGGGTTACTCCATACATGCGCACTCCGATATCGTTATAAACCTGTCCCCAAGCCTGTATCTCATAGATCCACGCTCCAGTGCCGCCTTCCCGATCGCCGCCTACTTGACAATACACCTGGACTCTTATATCTGTTATGGCAGACCATGGGCCTGTCGCGGTAGCGTCTAACCAAGCATAATTCCCAGGGATTCCTCCACTCGTTGATGCTATTGTCGCCCATCCAGCACCATTATCAGCCGAAATTTGTACGTTTAGCCAATAAGATCCGTTAGGGTTATTCAAAGACCATCCAAATGCACACAATTTATAAACAATGGACTCTATCGTAATTGGATTAGCAAAATGGTGTGTACTTATTAAATAAATAGTCCACCCCCAGTCGCCTCCTACGCCGTGTTCTTGTGCGTTTCCAAATGCTGTCGCGGCATTTGCATCGTAGGCGTATGTTGGGTTTGCAGGTGCGCCCAGGCCGCCGGCAGAGTATGATCCTGTGGTGCTGTGTGTGGTAGCTGCCATTCGTACTATATCAGTAAGTGCCATGTTATACGTCCGTCCTAAACCAGATCCGCCCTGTCTGGGTGCATCCAGTATCGTTGGTCCTATTCTCTATGCATAATCCTGTTGCCTGCTGATTTTGGAAGTCTGCACCGGCGCTCAGTACTGGTGCGTGCTGGAATGTCTTCACGTCATCGATGCTTTCGTTCCCGGTAAGGGATACCTTTCCATCAGCATAGGCTTTTACCGCTTTCTGTGAAGGGACTTTAGTGTCAGAAGTCCCAAGGGTTACGGTGGTATCAATATCAGTCTTAGGTATCTTGGTATCGCCATAGGTCTTTGTGGCGAGTTGTGAGGCCACCTTGTCGTTGCTGGCTCCAGCGCCTCCAAGATCCGTCGCGTTGTCCTTTGTATACGCTACAGACGCTGCGGCTGCCTGAGCTATCCCCTGGGCTACTTCAGCCAATCCTTGGGCCAGTTCTGCGGCTGCCTGAGCTGCGATCGCTGCGGCTTCGGCAGTTTCCGCATCAGTTTTATAGTTCAGCAATAATGCAAGAAGCATATCAGTGTCATCCGAAGACGGTATTTCATCTACCGGGTATTTAATACACCGGCTCATTGTTTCTTCGAATTGCTGACATATCATAGTGAGCTTATCCAGTGCGGCCATCATGGTGCTGGTATCAAAGGGGCCTTTGTTCTTCCACTCGGCAGCCTGAGTCAACGGTTCTTTTCTTAATAATGTTATCTTCGTTCCGGCAGCCAACAAAGGAAGAAGAGACGCTACGGTCGGATATACTACGTGCGAATTGTCTACGTCCACGGAATAATTCGTAGTGAGCGGCCCGGTGATCGTGCCGTCTACGGCAGTCAGGTATACTTCGATATCGCTGCCATCGATAGTATTGATTGGGAACGTAAAATCCCATTCCCGGATTGCTCCGGTCCCATTGTAAACGTGCTTGATAGTTCCCGCAGAAACGGTCATAGCATGCTCCTTAAATTATTAGTGGTTAAGCTCTTCATTCATATAATCCTTAACATCATCCAAAGTCTGAAGTATCCGGCCACCCTGGATATAAGGGAATCCGGTCAGAGCGCCAGCACCGGCTGTCAGGTGTTTAAATCTTCCCTTCCAGGTCCTTGAAGTAGCCGCTTTGCCTAACTCAGTAAGAGCGCCAAATGATTTTGGAACCATGGCCGTCGCTACGTCTCTTTTTTGATGCGTCAGTAAGGATAATGCAATAGCGTCGACGACGTTACCTATTAGGAATAAGCCGCCGCTTACCTGGGATATTGAATCGTAAGCCAGTTCTTTCGCCGTCGGCAGTCTCCTGCGCGAGATCATTCCTATCAATAATCCGGATAAGATTACAAGCGCAACCTGGGTTTTTATCCATTCCCTCTTCGTAATCTCTTTATCTATAAGCTTCTTTGTTTGTTCGTATTCCCGGTTAAAGTTCTGGTTGAGCTGGTTCGTAAACAAGGTATAACACCGCTGGAACGCTCCTCCGCGGAATGTGTCCGGCAAATGAAGCGGTCGTCCCATAGGTTGCGTCCGGCGTATCTGCCGATCGGCCTCCGCAATGGCCTCCTGCTCAAGATCGGGATTTGTAAGGGCATTTCCTTTATCCATATAGTCCTGATATGCCGCCATCCAGAGCGGGATAACGGTTACCCTGTCGGAAATCATCATGGGAACGGAAGACCACTCCTTGAATTTCTGCCAAAGTTTTGCCTGACCCAGGTATGCCTGGCGGCCGGCAAGAATCTCTTTAAACTCTTTTTCCTGAGTAAAATCACGATGCACCATCATCTCTGATTTTGAATATACGAATTGCGTCATCTTTATAGGATGGTACATAAATTTCGCCATGGCTCTTACGACTTCCTTAGTACCAATCTGGTCTACTCCTGTCAAAAAAGACACCAGGGATTTACTGGCCGAGATCACGTTATACCCTAAAACAGAGGTAATATAGTTTCCGGTGTAAAACTGGGCCATCCTGTCAAGCATATTGCTTATGCGCCTCTCTCCGCCATAAGCTACATCCTTAAGCCAGTTATCCAGGATCCGCAGGTACTCTCCGTTAAATTTCTGCTTTATGGCCGCGCGCACTTCGGAATTCCTTAACAAGCGGTTAGCATCCCTGACTGCCTTAGAAAACGCCATATAATGCTCTACGTATTCATGGTTCTTCACAATGGTCCCGAAATAATCAAAGCTCTCAAATGCTTTTTTAGAATTCATGCGCTGCTTGGTAAAACCCTTTTGAACTCCGGCGCGGTTAAGATGGAACCGCTGCATCAATTCATTCTGAAGTTCCTTAGAATAGCTTTCCGATACCTCTTCCAGGTTCATTATTGGGAAGTAGTTTTCTTCCTGGTTAAGATGAACTCCGTTCATCTCGGAATATATTTTATCGAGCCGCGGCCATTGATCATTTTGGTAGTAATCCCACAGATTCTCCACAGCTCGTCTTTCTCCGGGTGTTAGAGAATTAGAAATCAGTTCGATATCGTCGTCGGTAAGTCCGCTTGCATATAAATGAGCGAGTTGCGCTTCGTTCTGGGAATTGGCGTAAATAAATAAAGCGTTATTCTTAGTGATCCCTTTAAACTTGCCGACATCGTATTTCTTGACCCATGCCTGCGGGATATTGATCTCTTTCTGCGTATCCCACAGCTTTATGGTGCTCTTGCCGCTTTCAGTGATCTCTGCGGTATCTGCCGCGTTTAGAGGATTAAAAATGGTCTCCGTGGCTTCTTTCCCGATCAGATTCATCATTAATTCCGGCCGCAGATTAGCGTATAGGTAGTTCTTAACCTCCTCAAGCGAAGCGTTTTTAAGCGATTTATTCTTTTCTCTTAAAGAGCGCACAAAAGAAGATTCATTGGATACCCCTTTATATTTTGTGGCTTCAAGGACGATCTTTTTGCATACCAGATCTACATCCATTTGAGTCTTTGCCGTAAGCAACTTGCTATAAAGCCTGCCGTTATGATACAGTTGCTCAAGTCCTTCTTTGAGCGCCTGTAACTCACGGCTATCAAGCTGATCAAGGCTCTTCTTCTCTAAAAGCGCGAGTTTGTATTCAGGGATATCTATTTCCTCCCCCTCTTCCTCCATGCGTTTAATAAACTGGCGCAGGCTTTCTATCTTTTCCCGGGAAGCCGCGGATAATTGACGCGGGATGAACTGATCTTTAATCGCTTCGATCTGGTCCTTGTACTGAAGCGGCAGGCCTTTTGTCGGCTGGCTGGAGAATAGATCCTTTATATCCTGGACAAGCTTGATCCTCTCTGATTTATCATAAAGACTTTGAATGCGATCAGCTACTTCCGGGATAATGCTTTCAAGCTGGCCGGGAGTCTGGATATTTTTCAATAAGCGCATGAATTTTGTTTTATCCTCGGCGTCAATATGCGATGCTTCTATCGTCTCAACAAACTCAGTTTGAACTTTCTTTATTTCCTGCATAGTCTTGATCTTACCCGTCCTGACCTCTCGCGATATCCGGGCAAGAGACTGGTTCATCAAGGCCTGTTTCTCACGCGCAGCCTGCCGCAAGGCCTGTTCTGAAGCCTTACTCTCTTTCTTAAGCAGAGTGGTTTCACGCATCCGGACCATCTTGGGCCTGTCAAACTCTATGATCTTCTTTAATTGACCAATCTGATCGTCTAAGGACGTAAAATACTCGGGTATCTCGTTAACAGTCTGGATATCGATCCCCATGCCCTGCATTTCTTCAAGAACTTCATCCGGCTTTACGCCCTTGCCGGTAGTAATATACTTCGCCGGGATCCCTTTGAGTTCTTCTCCAAGATATCCGCCCCGGAATTTCTCTATCCTGTGTAAAAATTCTTTTTGAATTTCCTGCAAAGGTTCAAGACCGGATTTAGCATCCTCTACAGAGAATAAACGTTCCTGCATAGCCGCCTGTTTACGTTCTATAGGCAGTTTCCCGGGTTGGTATTCCTGCCCGGGTTCTTTTATCACGTCATTGTCTTTTGCCGAACTGAATATATTCCCTTTAATCGAGATATCATCCATAAGGTTTATACCCGAGAGTTCCAAATTCTTACTCAGTTCCTTAATTTTTTCTGTAGGTAATTTTGAATTTATAAGCAATACCTGGTGGCATCTTGAAGTAGCAGCTTTCCGGGCAATCCTCAACAAAGAAAGGTTCTTATTGGGCGCGATATCGCACCCCAGGACGACGTTTTTGGAATTTAAGAAGAAGGCAACGAAGTTCTTATCCAGGTCGGTATTCAGTCCCTTGACTAATTCAAAAGCGCTGTGGGGATTATTTAAGGTTGGTTTAGTGGGAATATTCTTTGTCCACTCTATATATTTACTATAAACAGGAACCTTTTTGGTCGGCTCCTGGGTGGAATGCTCAATCTCCTCAAGATTCCCTTCAGGATCGAGAAATCCGAATTTCGTGTCGTCAATGATGATATGTCCGCGGTATTTGATCCCCAGTTCCGCATACGCCTTTTTAAAGCGTTCGGACAGCGCTATATCCTCATCGGATGCAGTAACATCTCCGGACGGATGGTTATGCACTAAATAAAAACTGTCCGCTTTTTTGACAAATAGGAGCTGGAGGGGTTCAAAAGAGGATACTAACGCGGCATTGATACTACCAATGGAAATAGGCTCAATGGATATAGGAACATCCCCTTTGAGCCCGATGACATAGCTTCTCTCTACTGCTTCATTTTTAAGTTGTTTGAATGCGAAGGCGGCGTCAGCCGGAGAGCTTACTTTTTCTTGCGGGAATAGGAAGTAGCCTTGCTTTTTGAACTTGACCTTAAGCGGAGATTGGGAAATTCCGCTTTGGGATTCAGATAGATTTTTTCCTTCTGGACTGGATACTTTTTCATAGTAATCACTTTCTCCCTCGGAGATAGTATGCCCTGTTTTTAGGGGATTGTCAAGAGGCGCAGGCGTCCCGCTCATTTTGTTCCAGATATCAGTGAGTTGGCTGCCATGCTGAACATTTTTAGGGTTAAATATGACTATTTCTCCGTCGGTGGTTTCTATACCCTCATATCCTTGTTTTTTTATCTTAGCTATTTCTTTTTTGTCCGGATAGCCCTCGCTTTTGAATATCTTATTTGTCAATATCTTTACCGGGTAAGCTGTCTGATCAAGCATATTCCCATCAGCCTGAGTCGCTCCGGACATGCGCGCATACTCTTCGTTCCTGGCCAAGTAAACGCCCTCACCCATAACCCCGCCCTTGCTCTTTCTAAAATCGCCCTGAAGATCTGCAGCTGTCGAATGGTATGCGTCAGTGTTTGCTTTTACAAATTCTTCCGCGCTTTTATATTTCGGAGCCTCCGCATAAAGCGGTTTAAGTTCTACTGGAACATTCTCAGTTAACTTTTGGTTGACCAGTTCTCTGGCTTTGGCCATGGCGCCTTCGGGTACCGGCGGAAGACTCTCCAGGGGCGCTCCGCCTCGGCTATCCGGTTCCTTTGTGGGCATGTATTTATTCTCAGAATCGACAAACCCGACGTCTTGAACGTCATCCGGGTTTACGCCTTTATTATCTATAATGTCGTTGTGCAGTTGGGCCGATTCGTCGGATATCACGGTTCCGTCTTTAAGCTTTAATGCCAGGACCGGGCCTCTTGCCGGCGGCTGAACATTCTGAAATATCTGTGCTAACGGCGCGAGTATCATCTTCCCTTCAATGTCTACCAGAGCACGCTCTCCCTCTATCGCCTTGATTATCCCCTGCTTAAGTACTCCCTGGGGACTCGTAAACTGAACCGCCTGTCCAACCTTCGGGATCCGTAATACTCCGGCTTCATCAAGATTCTTAAATTTATTTATAAGCAGCTGGAACAGATTGGCCTTTTCATACTGTTGCTGCATCCAGGAAGGAGCGGCGGCTTCCCCGGTTCCCAATGTGCCCTCAGCTCCAAATTCAGGCTGTAGAGCTGTTGCCTTGCGATAAAAAGTGCCCTTAAACCAGTTCTTAATTTCAGTTTTAACGCTTCCCAAATCAAATCCGGGTTCTGTATTTGGCAACAGCTTCGCCGCGTTCTCTTCCGCGAATTGATCTGCTGCAATATCTACCTTAGCCATCATATCATCGGCAAACAACTGCTGCTTTGCCACTTGCTTGGCTCCTCCAACAAGACCGGTTCCGGCGATATCCTCTACTAAACCGGCGATCGTATGCGCCCAAGCAGGCATTTCTTCTGTTCCAGGAATGGCCTGGTAAAACTTCTTCGTTCTCTCGGGCTCAACAACCCCTTTTAGGATATTCCCCAGAAGATCATATTGGCCACTATTCATTATTGCCCCGCGGATGCCCTGAAAAACCGTATATTCGGGTGCTAAAACGGTCTTTGTGGCCGCTTGAGCCTGCGGACTGGTCAAAATCCAGTCCGCTTTAAGCCCTGCAGGCACCTGCTCGCCATGTTCTTTATAAGAACGCTCTATGACGGCCTGAGCCTTCATTTCAGGCGTTAAATCAGGGCTATAGCCTACTTCCCCGGGCTTAGCCGCGCGGATCTCCTGAACGGGTTTTGCTGAAGACAGGTCAAAAGATTGTCCGGCTTGTAATAATCCGTCAGTATTTTCGTCGACCGCTACGGCTGTATTTAGATCAAAATCAGGCATTATTTCTTCTCCGCCGGCTTCTGGGTTTCTTTGGGCCCCATATATGGCTCAATGGTCCCGTCCGGATAGACAATTGCTTTATTTCCATAGGCATCCATCATCAACTGCCCTTTACTGGTATATGTTAGGGCATCCGGAATCTTATTGATCACATGATTCTGGATAATTGATTTGGCGGTATCCGCAGGAACCGCCTGGCCGTCTTTT
>Ga0265297_10012503_pt1 | contig 10178 bp, 12 predicted proteins | sample Munlanlwell13791_FD_192502 | JGI IMG/M metagenome (GOLD analysis project Ga0265297, IMG submission 192502) | Leachate microbial communities from a municipal landfill in Southern Ontario, Canada - Leachate well 137-91 | ecosystem: Engineered > Solid waste > Landfill > Unclassified | place...
CTGGACCAGGACCGCTAAAATATTTTCGGGCGGGATATCTTCGTGGTGCGCCGCCACGGCATGCACCACCTTGGGAGACTCGCCGTGGCGCTTGGCCAGATCGGCGCCGATGAGGGCATGGACGCCCTCGGCCTCCTGATCCACGGCCTTGCCGATGTCATGGAGTATCCCGGCCCGCTTGGCGTGCTTGACATTGAGACCCAGTTCGGCGGCCATGATGCCGCAGAGGTAGCAGACCTCCACCGAATGTTGCAGGACGTTCTGGGCATAACTGGTGCGGAACTTCAGCTTGCCCAGGAGCTTGACCAGCTCCGGGTGGAGCCCGTGCACCCCGGCGTCGAAGGCGGCCTCCTCGCCGGCCTCCCGGATATTCACCTCCAGTTCCTGGGTAACCTTTTCGACAATCTCTTCGATGCGCCCCGGGTGGATGCGGCCGTCGGAGATGAGCCGTTCCAGGCTGCGCCGGGCCACCTCGCGCCGCACCGGGTTAAAGGCGCTCAAGATGACCGCTTCCGGGGTATCGTCGATAATGATATCCACTCCGGTGGCGGCTTCCAGGGCGCGGATGTTGCGGCCTTCCCGGCCGATAATGCGCCCTTTCATCTCTTCGTTGGGCAGGGCCACCACCGAGACGGTCTGTTCAGCCACATAGTCCGAGGCGTAGCGTTTGATGGCCAGGCCGATAATCTCCTTGGCCTTGCGATCGGCATGCTCCCGGGCCTCGGTCTCGACGCGTTTCACCATCCGGGCGGCATCACCCCGGACCTCCCGTTCCATGGTCCTGAGGAGATGTTCTTTGGCCTCGATGGCGCTCATGCCGGCCAGTTGTTCCAGGCGGGCGTTCTGTTCGGCCAGCAATTGCTGGTAATGGTCGGACTGGACCTTGAGATCCTCTTCCTGTTTGGCCACCAGTTTATGCTTTTTGATGAGTTCGGTATCCCGTTCGTCCAGTGAAGCCCCTTTCTTTTCCAGGTGTTCTTCTTTCTGGAGGATGCGGCGTTCCAGTTGGTTGAGTTCGTGGCGCCGATCCTGGGTCTCTTTTTCGAAGTCCATCTTCATTTGCAGGAGGTGGTCCTTGGCCTGCAGTTTGGCTTCTTTCTTAATGGACTCGGCTTCTTTGCGGGCTTCATCCAGGATCTTTTTTCCCAGGGCTTCCAGGGACTGCTGGTGGCTGTCCACCACGTACTTGCGGTAGAAAAAGCCGCCCACAAAGCCGAGGCCCACCAGGACAACCTCGACAAAAAAATACAATATGGTCATGTAAATTCCTTTTTACGCTCGATTACTGCACTAATGGCCACATCCATTTAGGCTATGGTCGGGACGGATCAATCTTGGAGCTATGAACTCGGGCGAGGACACAAGGGCAGGCGACGGCCGCAAGGGCCAAGGGTGGAACTTCGGGGCGGACTAGGGTCAACGACAGGGCCGGTAATGTGCCGCCGGCCGAATAAATCTTAAGTAACCATCATTTTTGGCCATGAACGTTTCGCTGGTCAAGGCACGATTTAGCGCTGTCCCTCTCAAAAACCGGATATGGCAAATAACCGGAAGGTTATCCTTTGATGCCTTGTTCCGCCTGGGTCAATATTCTGACCGGTGCGTCGTCTTACTTTCGCCCGGAATAAGTTCCTGCCGTCCTTTCACTCACCCCAAGCCTTTTCTGCCAGGGTTGCGGCGCTCCCGGGAAGCCGGAGGGCTGCCGGGGGCCTCAAGAGCCGGGAAGAAAAGATGAACCGTCGGCGTCCAGCATTTGGATCAATTGTCTGGATCGCTTTTCGATGTCAGCGTGGAGTTGTTGGTAGTCCTCCTTGGTCTCCAGGCATTCATATGCCAGGTTTAATGCCGCCAGGATTGCCAGGTCGCTCAAAGGCCTGGTAGGAAAGGCCCGCTGCAGTTCCCGGAGTGTAGTGTCAACCTCACGCGCCACCGCGTGAAGGCTCTCCGGAGCCATGCTTCCCTTCAGGGTGAAGGTGCGGCCCAATATTTCCACGGTCACGGGTGTATACTCCTGGACCGAATTTATGCCGATTCTCCCGTATCAATGATTTTTAAGCGGTTGAGGATTTTATCGATCCGCTGGCGAATCATTTCGCGCTCCTGGGAGACCTTGGCCAGGGCCATCTCCGAGTCTTTGAGGGCTTGGTCTTTCTCGCCCAGGCTTTTTTGCAGCGCGTCGTTGGCTTCTTTCAATTTCGCAATCTGGCCCAAGACCAGTTCCAGTTTTTGTTCCAGGGTAGTAAACAGATCAGTTACCACGCGTACCCCCCATTATTTATGATTGTGCTCTTGCGAGGCTGACTTGTCAAGCATTTTTACAGTGTTGACGAGGCCAGGGTTTCCCGGAGGCGGGCCGCCAGATGGGTATATCGGCGGATAGGCCGGTCATTCCTGATAGCCATGCCGATGGCCCGCTTGCTGCCCAGCAGCACCACCAGGCGCCGTCCTCGGGTGAGGGCGGTGTACAAGAGGTTGCGCTGCAGCATCATGTAATGATGCGTGGTGAGCACCAGGAGCACCGCGGGGAATTCACTTCCCTGGGCCTTGTGGACCGTCACGGCATAGGCCAGGGTGAGTTCTTCCCGTTCCCCGGGGTCGTAAGTGAGCACCCGGCCGTCGAAATCGACCTGGAGCTGGCCGGTGGCGGCAAGAAAGCCGCAGACCTGGCCGATATCGCCATTGAAGATTTCTTTATAATAATTATTCCGCAATTGCATGACTTTGTCATGGCGGCGGTAGAAGCGCCCGCCCCAAGACCAGCGATCACTTTGAGGATTGAGGCGCTCCTGGAGCTCATGATTCAGAGTTTGGATGCCCACGGGGCCGCGGTGCATGGGCGTGATCACCTGAAGGTCCCGTAGCGGGTCCAGGCCGTAGCGCCGGGGCAGTTCTTCGGCCACCAGGTCCAGAAGCCTCGCCTTGATGGCCTCGGGGTCATCCAGTTCCAGGAAGACAAAGTCGCCCTGGCCGAATTTGGCGGGCAAAATGGGATATTCGCCCTGGTTGATGCGGTGGGCGTTGACCACAATGATACTTTCCTGGGCCTGGCGGTAAATGTGGGTGAGACGGGCGACCTTGACGACCCCGGAATCCATCAGGTCCTTGAGGATATTGCCGGGACCCACCGCGGGCAGCTGGTGGGCGTCTCCCACCAGGATGAGGCGGGCCGCGGGCGGAATGGCCCGGAGGAGGTGGTACATCAGGAAGGTGTCTACCATGGAGGTTTCATCCACCACGATCACTTCGGCTTTCAGGGGATCGGCCGGGGTGCGGCGGAAGCCGCCGGTCTGGGGGGAAAACTCCAAGGCCCGATGGATAGTAGTGGCGCCCAGGCCGGTGGTTTCGGTGAGGCGCTTGGCGGCCCGGCCGGTGGGGGCCATGAGCAGGACCCGGGCCCCTAGCCCCTGATAGAGGTCCAGGATGCAGCTGACGATGGTGGTCTTGCCGGTGCCGGGTCCGCCGGTGATGATAAGGACCTGATCCGTAAGGGCTGCGGCCACGGCCGCGGCCTGTTCCGGGGAGAGTGTCAGATGGCGCTCAACCTGGACCCGTTCGACGAGCTCGGCAAGATGGAGCGGCGGTTGGCTGCCGGCCGCGGTGAGAAGGCGTCCCAGTGACCGGGCCACCCCGGTTTCGGCTACCCAGGCGGGCCGCTTGTATACGGCCCGGCCTTCGGGCAGCTCGGGCAGCACCACCCGGCCTTCCCGGGCCTGCTCCTCCAGGGCTTTTAAGAGCGGGGGGCGGGGAACTTGCAGCAGTTCTTTGGTGCGGTCCAGCAAAAGGTCTTCAGGCACATAGACGTGGCCTTCCCCGGACATGGTATCCAGGATGTGCAGGAGCCCCGCGGCCAGGCGGGCCGGGGCCAGGGGGTCAAGATTGAGGCGGGCGGCCAGGCGATCCGCGGTGAGAAATCCCAAGCCGTGGATGTCGAGAGCCAGCCGGTAGGGATTGGTGGTCAGCACCTCCACGGCCTGGTCGCCGTATTGCTGGTAAATCTTGGTGGCCTGGCTCATACCCACTCCCAGGCCCTGGAGGGCCACCAGGACCTGGCGAGCCGCCTTCTGGGTTTGCCAGTCTCCGCGAATCTGTTCCACCCGCTTGGACCCGATGCCGGACACCTCGGTCAGGCGCTCGGGGTGGTCATCGATGACCGTCAAAGTCTCGGCGCCGAAATGGGCCACCAGGCGCTGGGCCAGTTCGGGGCCAATGCCCTTGATAAGCCCCGAGGCCAGGTATTTTTCGATCCCGGCCACGGTGGCGGGGAGCACCGCGTACCACCACACCACCTTGAACTGCTCGCCCCACTTGGGATGGATCTCGTAGCGGCCCTTGAGGTGAAGCTGTTCCCCTTCCTTGACGGCCGCCAGCGGCCCCACCACGGTGGCGGGCTGGCGGCGCCCCTTGACCCTGAGGCGCACCACGGCGTAATGGCTCTCCGGGTCAGCGAAGGTGAGGCGCTCCACGGTCCCCTCGAGGGTTTCCAGGGGATGGGAATCGGCATTACCAGAAGCGGGAGGTTTGAGTTGGCCCAAGGCGGCGCCACCATATCCTTTCAGGTTCAGTTGTGGCCCCCGACTTCGGACCCTCGGCCGCACTCACCCTGCTAAATGGCGGCCGGTCTTGCTCCAAAGAATTCATCATAAACCGGCGTCGCCAGGCCCGTCAATGGGAATCGCCGGCCGGCGGCAGCGGAGTCCGGAGGCAGTTGACACCGACCGGGACGGTAGCCCAGGTTAACGCCATGATCTTTGAAGAAAATTATGAAAAGATAAGGATGGCGGGCACGGAGGCCCGACCCACCCGACCGGTTCGGCTGATAGCTGAAAGCTGACTGATGATAACTCTTTTATAAAGTGCTTGACTTTCTGTGCCAATGAGATATTATTGTAATTGATTCTCAATAAAGTTGATACAGATCCGTTTACGGTGATGAAATCGGAAACCCAGGTATTCCGGGAATATATCCGGCAACGAGGGCTCAGGCGCACCCCGGAGCGCGAGCAGATATTGCAGGAAATCTTCGTGATTCACGGGCACTTTGACGTGGACGAACTCTACCTAAGGCTCAAGGACAAAGGCTCCAAGGTGTCCAAGGCCTCGATTTACCGGGTCTTGCCGTTGTTGATTGACTGCGGCCTGGTCCGGGAGGTGGATTTCAATGACGGCCACTGGCATTATGAGCACATTTACGGCCATGCCCACCACAGTCACTTGCGGTGCCTGAGATGCGGGGAGATTTTGGAGTTCGAGGAACCGACGCTGAACCTCCTGGAGGAACAACTGGCTCGGGAATACGGCTATCGGATCAAAGGCCATCAGTTGCAGGTGCACGGTTTCTGTGCCACTTGCCAGGAGGCGGAGTAACGTGGCGGTTTTAACAAAGGATCTCAACATTATGGCGGATGAAGTTGCACCCGTGGAACATCCCCTGGCCGAAATCCAGGCCGGCCAACGGGTAAAAATTACCGGGCATCAGGGTGGCAGGATGCTGCGGGCCCGGTTGCTGGCCATGGGCCTCAATCTGGGACGGGAAGTGGACGTGTTGCAAAACAACCGCGGCCTGATCATCGTGGGGATCAATGGAGGCCGGGTGGCCTTGGGGCGGGGCATCAGCCAGAAGATCCTGGCCGAGCCGGTGGTGCGGCCCCCGGAATAATAACGGCCGCGACAGGCTAACTGGAAAGAGGTATGGAGGAGTCGGGGGACCCCAAGGGGAGTAGGGGCTAGAAACCCCTAAGAGACATCATCAGGAGCCATCCCAACAGAGAAACCATGCCGATGTGCGTCAGGCGATTCTCTTTGGCAAACAACCGGGTAGAAATCCCCGGGACTTTGATGCCCCGGAAGGTCTTCAACCAGGGATGAAAGCCTTGGGGCAGCGGAGCCTGAACGGCGACCGCCGGCAGGGGCGGGCCGCTGGGCAACCCATCCAGCTCGTTAAGCTCAGGACGGTAGAGTTTTAGACAGGTTTTCACCACTTCGGCATCATAGAGAACCCCCTGGTGACAGGAAATCTCCTCCAGGGCTTCGGACAGGCCCAAAGAAGGCCGATAGGGCCGATGGGAGCACATGGCCTCCACCACATCGGCTACCCCCAAAATCCTGGCTTCCAAGAGGATGTCATTTCCCTGCAGACCGTGAGGATAACCTGAGCCATCCAGCCTTTCGTGATGTTGCAGGATGATTTCGCTGGTGTTTCCCGGGAATTTGATGGGCTTCAGGATGTCGTAGGCCACCTGGGGGTGGGTTTGGATCAGGGCAAATTCCAGGGGCGTTAGCGCGCCGGATTTGGAAAGCAGACCCGTAGGAATGGCGATTTTGCCTAGATCGTGAAGTCGGCCGGCGATCCGGAGTTGCGTGATGCGTTTTTCCGGGAGCCCCATTTCTCGGGCGATGGAACAGGCCATCCGGGTTACCCGCTGCTGGTGACCCACCGTATACGGGTCCCGGGTGGCGATCGTGGACTCCATGACCTGAATGAGGGCCTCCATTGACTTCTCCTTTACCGGGGAGTTTCACCTCAGCAGCCGTCAAGTCGTCCGGCCTAAAACACCTTGGCAGGTGAGGTTACGCATAAGACTACAGTCGATGCTGATGGTCAGCAATTAGGGTTTCCCTCATTTTAATTTTCGAAAACCCTTATTTTTCTAGAAAAAGAGGAGAACAGGTGGAAGATATGGGCAAAATCGCCACCCGCTCCAGGTGGCCGGAGGGCCCGGACTGATGGCGGCGGACGCGGCCGGTCTGCTCTCCGGGAGGCGGCAAGAGCTGGAGAAGCTGGCCCAACGTCTAGGCTATAGCTTCAAGAACCTGGGATTATTGGACCAGGCGCTGCGCCATAGTTCGTATGCCCATGAAAACCCGGAGACCGGACCCAGCAATGAGCAGATGGAGTTTCTGGGGGACGCGGTGCTGGCCCTCGCCGTGAGCACCATGCTATTGGAACGGTTTCCCCAAAGTTCCGAAGGGGATTTGTCCCGGGGACGCGCCGCGCTGGTGAATGCCCGACAATTAGCGGGCCTGGCTAAGCAACTTGACCTGGGCAGCAATCTTTTGCTGGGCCGGGGAGAAGAACGGCAGGAGGGCCGGCAGAAGCCTTCACTTCTGGCCGATGCTCTGGAAGCGGTGCTGGCCGCGGTCTATCTGGACGGAGGCTTGAGGGCGGCGGCGGCCCTGACCCAAAGCTGGTTATCGCCCCTGTTGGAGTCAACCCTGCCCTGCCAGGATTTCAAGACCTCACTGCAGGAATTCACCCAAGCCCGCTACAAAGTCTCACCGTCGTATAATCTCACGGCCGAAAGCGGTCCCGGCCACGCCAGGCATTTCCAGGTGGAGGTGCGCCTCAACGACGTGCCTCTGGCCCAGGGGGAAGGCCGCAGCAAGAAACAGGCGGCGCAGCGGGCGGCCCGCCGGGCCCTGGAAATGTTGCAGAGCGAGGGCGTGGAAACGGTCTGCTGAGGGCAGAACTGCAGCGGGTGAGGCGGGGGAAAGCGCCATCCTTCCCCCGCCGACGGGGCTAGTCAATGCGGCGGAATAATTTCTTCACCGCCTGGCAGATGGGGCATTTATCCGGAGCCTCGCCTTCGACGGTGTAACCACACACCGAGCAGACGTAGATGTCCACGAGGTCCTTCTTGTCCATGGTCGCCATGGCCTTTTTGAAGAGTTGAGCGTGGACTTTCTCCACTTCGTTGGCGAAGTTAAAGGTTCGTTCGGCGTCTTTGTGGCCTTCGGCCTGGGACGCGGCGATCATCCGGGGATACATCTCCTGGAACTCGGCGACTTCTCCGGCCAGGGCCTCTTTGAGATTCTCCGCAGTGGCGCCGATGGCTTTCAAGGCCCTGAGATGATTTAAGGCGTGAACCGTTTCAGCTTCGGCGGCGGCGCGAAATAACCGGGCCACCTGAGGATACCCTTCCCGATCGGCTTTTTCGGCGAAGGCCAGATACTTGCGATTAGCTTGAGACTCGCCCGCAAAGGCTTCTTTGAGATTCTGAATGCTCTTTTCCAAGTCGTTGCCCTCCCCCTATTTCTCTTCCGTCAATTTCATGGGAACGCCGCAGCAGACCAACTGGCCGCCGCCGGCCGCCAACACCTTCACTTTGTTGCCGCAAATCTTGCAGAGGTAAACCTGTCCTGCTTCAGTTGCCATCTTATTCCTCCTTAGGGGATTCTTGCATTTGACATCGGGGACAGAGACCCCACAGGGTCAGGGATGGATGCTCAACCCGGAACCCATGAAGATCTTCCGGCGGCAAGGCCACGCAAGCCGCAGGATTCCAGTCCAGGTCGATGATCTGGTGGCATTGCCGGCAGATGAGGTGAATGTGGGGACCCGTATCCCCGTCGTAACGGGCCACCTCATGCAGCGGGTTAACCTTGATCACCATGCCTTTCTGGTATAAAATCTCCAGGGTCTTATAGACGGTGTTAAAGGAAATGGCCGGAAGTTGACGGCGCACTTCCTGGTAGATTTTTTCCGCGGAAGGATGATCCCGCCGATTATGGAGGCTGGCCAATACCGCCAAACGTTGGGGGGTTACCGCGATCCCATGCCCGCGCAATTCCTGGATCAAATTTTCCATAGGTCGATTCCCATAATATAATTATCAGATAATAATTATTACTGTAATGTCAAGGGCAGGGTAAGGGGTTGGTCTAGTTTTTTTGGGGAGGCAAAGCGTCGCAGGGGCCCGGGGCCCAAGACAGGGTTAGCGTCACAGGGAAGCAGAGGATGGGATTTACGGCGACTCTACCGGCCGGCCACGCGCCAGAGTTGACCGGGCCGGAGACGATCATCAGGCCTAAGACCCAGGCGCCCCGCTCAGGGTGGCCGGCTACTCCTCGAAAGATGCGGGAATCCTTCGGTGAACCGCGACCTTTTGCATCTGCTGGCATTGGAGGCGATAGTTCATCACGGACAAAAGAGCCATGGAACTGAAGCCCAGGAGAAATCCCGCCAAGATACCGCCGAAAAAAATGACTATAAGCATGACCTTACCTCCTATATGTCATAGCAGCCAAACTTGATAGTTCCCCCGATAAGCCTCCCCCACAATAAATCCAGCAATTTATGTTGCACTGAAGTTAAGATTTTATTTTTACAAAATAAACTAGCACAATTGCCTAAATTGCCTGGGCAAAAGTGCCTAGCAGTCTCTGGTTTCGCAGGGATATGTCAGGCTGAGCGTAGGGGATTGTCTCGCAGCCGGTCGGAAGCCCCTGAAGATGAGCCTGGGATGGGATCGGGCGCGGCATCAGGTTAGGATAAAAAAAAGCGGTGCAGTCTCCGAAGATTCTGCACCGCTGCGGTTGCCGTCGCCGGCCTAATAGTAGTAATTCAGGCCGCCCTGGAAAAAATTGACGTTAAAAGCGGGGTTTTCATTATAGAGGCCGGCATTGGAAGAATGACGGAAGCGGTAGGCCACGGTCAGGGCCACCTGGGTGGTTAAGGCGATATCGACGCCGCCGCCGATCTGGGGGGTGAAGTTGAAGGCATGAGCCAGGGCCGGGCTGTCAATGCTTTCGGTGATAATGCCGGCGCCGCCTTCAATGTGGGCCAGCACCGAAGGAAAGACGAGGCAGCTGAGCTTCAGCATCGGGGTGAACCCCAGTTCAAAGCCCGTTTGTTCGGCGCTGGCGATACTGATAACGCCTTCTATGATGCCCGACAGCGCGAAGGGGCCCATCTGTTTTCCCGGGGGTATGAAAAAGATACCCCAGTGAGGCATCAGACTATAGAGCTGGACATTGGCGCCGTGGGTATTCTTGCCGTAAGCGAAGAGCAACCCCGCGTCACGGTTGAACTTGCTGACGTCAAACTCCGCGCCTTGAACCATTCCCGGCAGCAACACGAACGCCGCCAACGCCATGACCAGCAGGCCACTGCCGCATATGCGCCGCACCATTTCTCCCCCTTTTGATGCAGGCTAAGATTATCGTGAAAGTCAAGGCACGATAACACTGCTGGGGAAAAATGTCAAAAGCAAAAACTCAGGCAACAACTTAAAAAAATAAAAATACCCCCCCTTAATAAAACCGAGAATTATTCTTAGCAATGACTATGCCGCGGCAAAAGAGTTAGACCTCGGTTTAACAAAGTTTAGCTTCCACCCGCCTTCTTTTCTTAGAAGCCCGAGGGGTATCGCGGTTGTAGACGGTGGCCGCGGGCCAAGAGG
>Ga0265297_10012504_pt1 | contig 10178 bp, 5 predicted proteins | sample Munlanlwell13791_FD_192502 | JGI IMG/M metagenome (GOLD analysis project Ga0265297, IMG submission 192502) | Leachate microbial communities from a municipal landfill in Southern Ontario, Canada - Leachate well 137-91 | ecosystem: Engineered > Solid waste > Landfill > Unclassified | place...
TCCTGAAAAATTACATCCTGCGTCTTGAAACTGGCAGAAATCATCCACAATAAAGGGTACAAGCAGGTGATTGCCACGCTGATAAGGAACAAATGAATAAAAAAATTCAGTATGATTTTTTTAGTTTTATAATATATGCCGCTTTTTATCCTCATATCTCTGCTCTTCTAGAGAAACGATACTGTATAAATGAAATAGCAACCAGTATCATCCCGAAAGTTATTCCTTGCGCGCAAGCATAACCGAACATAGAAGAACCGCGCATGGAAGCTAAAATTCTCAGCACCGGCACTGAAGTATAACCCGCGAACTCTCCTCCCACCAAACCGATAATCAAAACAAATGCCTGCATAGTGCCTAAAACAGTAAGTATCGCCACAAGCACCATGACCGGTATCATTAAAGGTATGGTAATTTTTCTAAACGATTCCCAGGCATTTGCTCCGTCAACCCGCGCTGCTTCGTAAAGTTCGCGCGGGATAGTTTGCAAACCCGCTAAAAATATTAAAAATCCCCAGCCAAAACCTTTCCAGCAATGCACTATTGCTACTGTAGTAAGCGCGGTCTTTGGATCAGAAAGCCAGTTATGCGCTAAATTAGGGAACCCCGCAGCAGTAAGCATGCGGTTGATGATATTGGCTCCGTCAACATCGTTAATGATGAAACGCCAGGCCATGCCCACGACGATTTCCGAAAGCACCGGCGGGATAAAAAATACCACCCGGTAAAAATTCTTCATGCGGATTTCGCGGTCGCATGCCCAAGCTAATAAAAACGCCAGGATATTCTGAAAAGTAAGAGCAATCAGCGTAATATAGCCGGCATTGCCCATTGCCTGCCACCAGTTGGAATCCTGGAAAAGTATTTCTTTAAAATTACCCCAGCCCAAAAAAGTAGCATCCTTAAAGCTGACGATGCCGTCCCAGTCAAAAAAACTCAGATGGAAAATCTGGATAAAAGGATAGAGATAGAATACGGAAAAAATTAAAACCGCCGGTAAAACAAGAAAATAATTTTCTAAGGTGGATTTGAATCTCATGGGCGCTTTTTAGCCTGCTCCCGCTGTTTAACCTTCTGCACTTCTACTGCTACTTGTTCGGGCGTTTTCTCGCCGATAATAATTGACTGAATCCCCCTGCCCAATGTTTCAGTTACGAGGGGAGATTCAGAAACCCCCCAGATATTCGGATGAGTAGCCAACCCCATATCGTCGGCAAACTGCGCCAGGATCGGAGGAATTTCTCCCAGGCATTCTTTATTCGCCGGTAAATTTGAAGTTACTTCAGCCAGATACGCCTGCTGTTCGCTATCGGTAAGCCATTTAAGGAATTTTACTGCTTCTTCTTTATTTTTGGAACGGGCATTGACCATAAAAGAGCTGCCTGCGCCTTCCCAGATACTCATGGGAAATTTATCAGTTACTCTGGGAGGAAGCATTACCCCATAATTTAAAGCCGGATTTATGCCTTTATAAACGTTTACGCACCAGGAACCATTAAAGGCAAATACCGCCTTGCCGGTCGCAAAAAGCTGCTCTGCGGTTTTATTCACCATTGTAACTACTGCATCGGCTAAAATTCCTGATTCCTGCATATCTTTAAAAATTCCCAGAACCTTAATCCAATCCGGGTCAGTATAAGAGACTTCGCCCTTGATCGTGGCAATCACCTTATCCCTGCCCATAATATTAAAGGCATAGTTATTGGCAAAACAATTCAGCATCCACAATTCCCCCCAGCCGGAAACCAATCCCTGTAAATTCTTTGCCTTGAGTTTCGGGCCGATTGCCAGGAATTCCGCGAAAGTGGCAGGCGGACGGCCGGGATTCAAACCTAACTCTTTTAAAAGATCCTTATTGTAAAGTATCTGGATAGTCATAATGTCAGTGGGAACGGCATAAGTACCGGGAGAGACGTTATAAATATTATTATCCGGGAATTCATTCACGGCGAGGGCATTGCTGAAAAGTTTATTTCTCCAGACACCGCCCATTTCGTCCATATAGGGGGTCAAATTTAAAACATGGCCAGCCTTGACAAAAGAAGCAAAATCCCTTTTCTCGCCGAGGATGCCGAAAATATCAGGCAGGTTAACACCCTGTGCCGCAGCGCGCACTTTTTCTGAATAAGCTTCGGAAGGCGCGTAAAGCTCAAAATTTATCTTTTCTCCGGTTTTAGCTTCGTATCTCCCGGCTAATTCCTGGAAAGCCGGATCGCGGTCAGTCATCCAGTGCCAGACATTAACCGTTGGTTTACCCGGCTCTTGGTTGCCAGAGCTGCATCCAGCCAGAAGAATTCCCAAGGCTACACAATAGATTACTTTACGCATTTCTCCTCATAAAATTATCTAAAAATAAGACGTTTCAAGCGCTGAAGGCATAGTATTAAAATTTAACATATCTTTACCTATATTTCAAGGCTTTTTCTCTTTAAAATCTACCCTGAATTACACCCTTAAAACCCTTGCCAAACCCATTAAATCCGCTTTTTCCAGGTTAATGCCGCAGCGGTATTTATCTCCCCCTGAAGCGCGCGACCAAGCCACTTCTCCGCGGGTATAAAGCGGCTCACCTTGGTCAGGAATATCCAGCCAGAGCTCTACGGGAGCATGCGCAGGCAATTCCGTGCCTGAAATCAAACCTATGCCCTTTGCACTGACATCACAGGTTGTAGCGCGGCCTTCGCGGTTAGAGTTTGCATCCAGAAACCTTGCAGGGAAGCTGGCAGGGAAACGGGCAAAGATTCTCCTGTCTACAGACCTTTCTTTTTCCATTGCCTCTCCTCCTTTCTCTGAATTTTCCATCTGCTTATCCGGCCACCATGTATTCTGCACTTGTTGGGAAAAATCACGATGCACGAATTGATAAATCTTTTCTTTATCTTTATCGCTGATTTTATTGAAATAAACTCCATAAATAGAATAGCCGTTGATTACCTGCTGCCAAACTACCTTACCTTCGATACTTAGGACAATATCACTGGCTAAGCTGAGGCTGAATTGAAACAATAAACCCTGAGCAGGCAATTTGGCGCGCGTGACAATCTGCATCCCGCGGAAACCGAGGTTCTTTAGATTGCAATCAACAAAAGCATAGGCTCCGCTAAGCTTCATTTTCGCCTGCCGATTCACTTCCCATCTTCCTGCTCGCCGGTGGTTGGGCATATTTACTCCTCTAAGCCATAATAAGAATAAGCGCAATAATATCCATAGCCATGAAAAATAATCTCAATAATAAAGAAACTGCTATATCTGTAATCCCCATTCCATTAGGAGCAAATAATAACGGCCCTGCTAAAAACCCCATTTGCAGAAAGAATGAAATTATGGCCGCTGCCTGAAACATTGTTTTTAAAATAATTCCGATAGCTACTACCGAATTTACCCAAGCAACTGCCGGGACATCTTTTAACATATACAAGCCTGAAATAATCATAAAGAAATAGATTAAGAACCAAAAGAAAATATAGCTGAGTAAGTCAACCGGCATATTAATAAGCTCGGTGAGATTAAAAATTATTCCGTGTAAACCGATTAATAAGAAAATTACGCCATAAATAATAACTAAAATTGCTCGCTGTTTCATTTTTTACTCCGCCCAAGACATACCGATAATCGCTTGATTATCAGTACCAATTCTAATTTGCTGGTTAGGATTATTTATTGGGGCTACATAAATACCAGCGATACCTGGCCAAATCTCCTTACAAAACACAATGTATTTACCATCTGGAGACCACCGAATAGGAAATGCTTTTCCAATGCCAAAGAAAATTTTAGCATGAGGTATGAAAGCGTACTCACTATTTAAAGGCTCGTTTAAATCTATAATATGAAAACCATATTTATCTCCATAAGCGAATAATGCGCCTTCTGGAGACCAAGACGGCTCGGATCCTAAATCAAAATATTTTATAATATCCTTACTACTAATATCTACAATTAAAACCCCACCCATATATTTAACTTCATAAAGATTATTTTTTAGATAAGTCCTTTGCTCCTGCCTAGAGGCAAAAGCGATCTTTTTACCGTCTGTTGACCATGTTGGTTGACTTTTATCAGGATTAATATCGCTAATTTTTGTAATCGTTCGATCCTTAAGTTTAATTATATATACCCCTTGATAGCTTGTTGCTTCTACTATAAAAGCTATTCTCTCGCCATCAGGTGACCATGAAGGGCATATGGCTGCCAGGTTATTAAAATCGAGGAATTGTTTAACGTTGGAACCATCGGAATTCATAATATAAAGCTTGTCATCAAACAAATAATTACTGCTTTTGCTAAATACAATAGCATCCCCTTGAGGAGAAAATGATGGGTTATCCATAAAACCAATCTGCTCAGACAATCCATATTTTGAATAAATAGTAGTATTCTTACGCGACGACAAATCAATAACTTTAATGGAATGTCCACCTAAGGAGTAAACAATTTTCCCACGCAATTCATTCCTTCCAGCATTACACAAGATTACATCTTTATAAACAAAAAATAAATATAATAAATAATACAGTATAATTATTGCTAAAAAAATCTTAATAATATTAATAAGGATTCTCATCTTTATCTCCCAAAATTTGGCGGCGGCTGATACTTAGGCAGCTGTATTTGTGGCATTGGTGGAATTTTTGGCATTATCGGCTGCATCTGCTGAAACTGATGCCTCGGTATATCAAATTTCATCGGTGGATTATAAAAATTTTGCTGGAATCTTGGTTGCTGAAAATTAATATACGGCATCGGCATATATTTGGTTTGAGAAAATGGGTGCGTCTCATAATGAGTCCAGATTTGTGTTTCTCTGGTGCGCGAGGATAAATCAGGATAGCTTATTTTCTGCTGCATTTTAAATGAATAATTAAAATATGGATCTGATATAGCCCCGGACATGGAACGGGAAAATGACATATTCGGCACTAACGGTTGCCATGGCAAATCATTAATCGAGGCATTAATACCTGCGCTCTTTAAAAAAATGTTTCTTGCGTCATAGCAATTTACACCTAAAGGCTTTAAATTTCCTATTCCATAAAATTGGACTTTATTCTTATATGCAGGAATAAGATCGAAAACATTCTTCGTAAGAATAGGATCAATAGTAACTGTACGATAAATAGGAGGAGGGGCTATAATTGTTGTAGTATCTGCCCATTGGTTTCTACTTTCAGATCCAATTTTAAATTCTCCGGGAGTCCTTAATATCATCCTAATATCTTTAGTCCGTGCATCAAAACTTATAGTTCTTGTTTCGTTACCATAAGTAACACTCACATATGTATGCAGAATATCACCTGTGATATTTTCATATACTACCTCTACCCCATTTTGCGGCCGTGGCAGTTCCTTCATCGCCCAACCGCTAATACGCATATTCGGTATTAACGAACTCTGAATCAAATCCTCTCCGATAAAACCAGCCCGGTCAGGAAGATTTCTTAAGGCCGAAGCAAAAACATGTTTAGTAAAAGGGTCTTGCTCCTGTTTCAAGGATTGGGCGAAAGTTTTCGCTAAATCAGGATTTCCCGGCAATCTCCCGCCTAAAGACAAGGCTGAGCTCTGGCGTATACCGACAAAACTATCATGAAGGCCCGCAGAGAGTATCGGCATCATTTTTGGCGAATCAATCCTGCCTGCCACATTAATAGCGCTCTGGCGCAGCAAAGAATTAGTGCTGCGAAAATTATTCTCAACGATATTTATTACCTCAGGCGTTTTGATCTTGTCTAAATGCACTGTAGCTGAGGCGCGCACAGAAAAATCAATATTTGGGTTACTTGCTAATTTCATAAATGAATTATTTATCCCCGGATCAATTCCAACCCTAGGGCTAGTAACATTTATTGCTGATATTTGCACACTTGGCCTGGGATCATTTAAAAATGGCGTGATTTCCGCAATCGGAGCTTTAGGTATCTGGCCAAAAGAAGAAACGGCAGTCTTGCAGACTATTGGTTCGCTATGCGCCAAATATGGCCTGATTAAACCAAGCGCTTCCGGGCTGGATGATTGCCCTAATCCTTCTAGAATGCCTACAAGCGTATCGTGATCTCCTTCTTTTAATATCCGGTTAACTGGCTCTTTTAGCTGCGGATAATCTCCGATATATGGCGACATAACTACTGCTGCCGTCGAGGAAATCGCCGAACAAGGATCGGACAACTTGTTATATATTTTATCGAACAATAAACGATCATCTTTCAACCAATCGCCTACAGGCAGCAATCCTACCTGCTGCACTCCGGCCGCTGGATCATCCAAAGCATTAATAATTTTTTCTTTAACACCCGGCTCATCTTTAAAATTAGCTAACCCGTAAATCGCCGCAGCGCGCACTTCGGCATCAGGATCTTGCGCCATTCCAATGAATATATCCAAGCTTTCCTTAGCGTTGATTTTAGCTAAAGCTATTAATACCCTTACCTTGGTAATTTTTCCTGTCTTTGGCCTCAGCAAGGATTTTAAATATGGCACTGCTTCTGGATTGGCTGAATCTCCTAAAACGACAACCGCCTCATTCACCACTTTAATGTCCTTGTCTTTCAATCTTGCGATTAATATCTTGAATACCTCCTGATTATCTATTTCCATATTACTTAATAGCCAGATAGATAAACAACGCATATTCGGATTAGAATCCGCGGTTAATTTCATTGCAGCGCTTACAGATTCAGCATTTTTTGATAATTTCATTGAAGCCTCTATTAAATCTGATTCGGGGAATTTTACCAAATAATATGCGGCGTAAGAACGCATTTCCTGCCTGTATACTTTAGGGTTTAAGATCATGTTTAGTAATGGCTCGATGGCCGCTTTGTCTCCTAATTCAGCTAAACAATATGCCGAGGAAACGAAATTAAACCGCTTGACCTCATCCTTGTTCAACAAAGAATAATAATTAGAAAATACCGGCCCTTCGTATTTAGCTATTTCATTTTTAATATCTTCCTGTTTCGGAATAGCTACCCCGGCAGTAAGATTTAGTTCCCCGATTATCTTATAGCCTCCTTTAAGAGCGGTTGCTAAAATATCTTTTCCTGCGGCATCCCCAGATATTGCCAGTACTTTTGCTGCATAAAGCGCTACGCTAAAATCATAATGCTTTAAAGCTGCCAGGTATCTTTCTGTAACTTCTGCTTCATTTAAGCCAAAAATATCAAAATACTCCTTTTTATAATCTTGAATTCTTGATATCAATAACACATTCCTGCAAGAACGGCTACCCCATAAAATACATACATCTAATAATGTCTCTCTTGTTTCCTTATTCCACGATGTAGGGGACGGGGCTAATCTAGGGCAGATATTGCGAATAATGCAATATTTAGTATAAGCGGTTTCATAATCGCCCTGAGCAATACACACCTCGACTTCGGGAAGGTATTTCATAGCAAGATCTGTAAAATACTTATTTTCCCTGGGCTGTAACTTAGGGATAGCGTAACCCGCAGGAGTATTATAATATATTCCCTCACATCCGCCTGCCATCATTGCGCCAATCATAAATATTATTATAACTCTTTTCCAATTAATTCCAAATAACTTAATTACTTTATTTGCAATAAGTTGCAGCGCCTGACGAAACTGGCTGATGCCGCGAAACAACCAAGGGCATACTGAAAATATAATGCAAATTATCGGCGGAGCATGAGCGAGGACAGAATGTAAAAACTCATTCAACCCACCAATATATCCATATGACACCACAATTAAAGGAAGCGCTGTCAGAGCTAGCGTTGCCGTATCAGCAAAAGCTTTACGATTCATCTTGCCCCCGCCCGCACCGCACTTGCCTCCAGAATAGAGCCTTAACGCTGAAATAGCCTGCCTTTTTGTCAAGCCGCAATAATAGCATAGACGCAACCAACAAGAAAAAGGCATCTTTGTATACGAATTAGGGCAAAAGTGGTTAGTTAATTCTATCACCCCGCCCAGGAAAGTTTTAAAAACGTTTATCGGCTTATTATCGAATAAATTACGGCCAAGATACAGCCACTTTAATAAATAAGCCCCGTCTTCTTCGGGATAAAAATCCAAAGCTCCAATAGCTTTGCCAGTAGATTCTTCAATAAAAAGAAAATGTTTATCATACCAGCAAAAATCACTCACCTTAAAATCATAATCTTTTTCTCCGGAAAAGCCCCAGTATAATCTATATTCCTCACGAGAGTTAACCGGCCTTAAGGTGTAACCGTCTTTGGAATATTCAAACAACTTATACTCGCCTTTTAGGCGTTTTTCAAGTTCAAGCAGCTGCTTCTGGAGATGCTTTCTAACCAGGCTATCTTGAATCTCTGCATCTAAAAGATAGCTGCCTAACAATCTTTTTAAACCTAATTCATTAAGATAATGGACTGACCAAGTTTTAATCATAATATCGAAGAGAAGTAATTTACCGTACTGCACCTGGGGTTCAAAAAGAATATTATCGCGAACTGTATTAAATACAAAATTCCTGATCAACGGATTATCATAATAATCTATATTGTCCACAACTGCCTGTTCTTCAGAAAGACTCCCAGGATAATCATTAGCTATTTTAATAAAAATACCTGTGGAGAACTCCCCTCTATAATATTCATCAAGCTCTGCGGAAATATTTATCCGCTCGTCTGCCCGTAAGGGAATTACCCCTTCTCCCCGCAGAAGCTTTAACATATATTCTCTTGCTGCCGGAAGGCGGATCATGCCTAATATAAAAGGAGGGTTAACAAATAGCGCATCGGTAGGAAATTGTGCTGATAAATCGGACAATAACTCCCGATTATTCTTATCGGTACCCCATTGGCAAAAACCCGTTTCTTCATAAAATATGCGCAACATAATGGTAGTATTCCATTCATATGTGGCAATCACGATACTACTCAACCGAACCGCTAAGCTGCTGTTTAGGCAATGGTTAATTTCTTTCAACATTAAGAGAAGATGGATGAGCTTATCCCACTTATTATGAGTATTCTTAATCCAACTTATTATCGACTTCATGTCTTCATCTGAAACTTGCCAATTATCTATATCTCCAATTTTTTTGCTGATACCTTCAAAACCCTTCTCAAAATCCTCAACTAAAACCTCTAACTCAGACTCTATTTTTTTCCGGCTTGAACGTATTAGCGCTGCCTCCAGCCATCCTGCAAAATGGCACCTTTTTATATATTTACTTCTCTCCTGCAGCGCTTTCCACTTTTTTCCTATATCAATACTATCCTCTGTGATTTTTATTTTCCCGGAGCTTAAAAATTCACGGATTGTTTTATTTTTTTGCCAATATTTTTTAAAGCAGTCTAAGAAAAAGGCAACTGCAGAAACTATAATAATTAATAATACTGCGTGGGGATATTCCTCAATCTGCGCCAGGGCGCCAGCATTCTCAGCAGCGCAGGTTGAAGAGATAGCGTCAAACGCAAACAAAGCGCCTGTGGCAACTAAAACAAGCTTAGCAATATTGCCAATACCATTGACTCCGCCCGCGCCGCTGCTTTTTCTAAGGATGGCACTTTGGGGTATGTTCAATTTTTTACAAGTAGAACTAAGAAATTCCGGGAAAGTAAATTTGACTAAAGTCCCTATATCTGCCTTCTCTGATTTTTCGATTTTTATATCTAAATCGGATAAATAAGTAAGTTTATACGCTCCGCTTTCAGAATTACAGGTATTGATTTCTACCTTGCCTCCTATCTCAGCTATCCATAACCTGCCATATAATACATGGACACCTGAGCCGCGGCTGCCAAACAGCATCCCTCGGTAACCGGCCTTATTACTCTTAAGCTTCTCCACAAATAACTTCTCAAGTATCTCTTTCTTGATTCCGATTCCGTTATCAGATACATCAATAATTAAAATATTGCTTTTTTTTGATATCTTAACCCTGATTATCCCTGCATAACCTTCTTTCTTGCCGCTTTCAAACCAGCTCATCATAACCGCATCAAAAGAATTCCGCAGGACTTCCTTCAGGCGCAGAGCATAATTACACTCAAGATGATTTTTTAGTTGTGATGGTTTATGGATATTCACTTCATTGCAATACGGATAAATACACACGTTGGGCAAATGGCTGCTCTTAACAAATTCCTTAATTGCCTGCATAACTTCTGCTAATTTTTTTAGCCGGCAATTATAATCAATCGCAGGAGAAAAACTAAAATTTTTATCAAATAAAACCTCTTCTTGTT
>Ga0265297_10012505_pt1 | contig 10177 bp, 11 predicted proteins | sample Munlanlwell13791_FD_192502 | JGI IMG/M metagenome (GOLD analysis project Ga0265297, IMG submission 192502) | Leachate microbial communities from a municipal landfill in Southern Ontario, Canada - Leachate well 137-91 | ecosystem: Engineered > Solid waste > Landfill > Unclassified | place...
GATTGCTCACCCCAAAAATTATAAATGTAACGAACATCAGGGCGGTAATCTGGTTTATATACCGCTAAATGCTATCCCCGATGACGTGCGAGCGATGACGGCCAAAATAGTCAAAAGTCTGTCGGGCAAAGCGGATATCCAACAATCACTCTATGCTTTGGATTTTATGCGCGATCGGCAAAACGGCCAACTTTATTTTATTGAAGGCAATACCAATCCTGGGCTTGATTGGAACCATGCCAAAGATGATAATGCCCGGAAATCAAAAGACTTAATTAATTTTATTGCCAAGCGACTAAAAACTATGTCTCAAAATCTGGCTATTTAATAATTGATAAAGGCTATTAAATTAGGATAAAATCTTTGGCGGCGGCGATTTTTTCTAATCGCCGCAGTTCATTTATTACTTCTGATATATTAGAAAATTTTGGTTCAAATTCGGCCAATTTAGCCAGCTTGACCCATTGATATTCGGAATACTCCTCGCTCAATTCAATATCCCCTTTTTCATGAATTGCTAAATAATAGGAGACAATCATTGAATGGCCATCTTTTTTTCTAATTAATATATTTATACTGAATTTTGGATAAAGTTTCAGTTGGAAATTTTGGCCCACTTCTTCGTCTTTTTCTCTTTTTAGACCGGCGACAATTGACGCGTCGGTTGTTTCCATTTTGCCACCGATAAAGGAAAAAATATCATTGTAATCTACCTCACCTTTTCTCCGGCAAAGCAGGACTTTATTTTTATCTGACGAAAGGACCGCGATTTTGGGACAATATTGAAAATTGTATTTTTCCATGAGAAATTGCTGCTTGAAAGAATATTTAATATTAATGTTTTTTTAATGGTGGCTAATGTTCCGCGTGTATGAGAAGTTTGCCAAAATTTCTTTAAAAATCAAATTGTTTTGGCAAATTTGGGAGATGAAAATTTCACAGTCCTTTTAATTTAATTGAGCAAAAATCATCGAACCCCATATATCGTGTAATGTGATGTAATTTTTAGATGGGGTTTTTATGCTATCATTCTGTAATTTTGAATCGTCTATCAGTATCATGATCAATATTATCAAGTTGCTTTAAACAATCTGTTTGTAAATCTTCCAAATCTTTTTGATTTTCTGCATCGGTTTGATTCTTTTGTTTTCTGTAAGAAAACTTGTTTTAATAAATTTTCAAATTTCTTTTTCCGTTTTGGGTAAAGGGCAGAGGGGAAGTAAAGGGGTGAATGCCCATAATCCGATGCAATCCGGTCCATTAATTACAGATAAATTCCAGATAATTTTCTCTAGTGATAACTTTAATGTGAGCACCTGGATAGGATTCTTTGAAATCCTTCGGAGCGACAAAATTATCTTTGTTCCATTTTATTTCATAGCCAAATATTTTTCCGTCACCTTCTTCGATCCAGTCTATCTCTTTTTGCTCGTATGTTCTCCAATAATAACAGTTATAATAACTGTCCTTATAACTGTTTCTTTTTATTCTTTCCGTTACTATAAAGTTTTCCCAAAGCTCACCTTTATCATTTCTATTTTCAAGGCTATTGTATTGACCAATAATAGCATTGCGTATGCCGTTGTCATAAAAATAGTATTTGTTTTTTTTGGATACCTCTTTTCTTAGATTTCGGCTAAAACTTCCAATCGATCTTATAACGAAGGTTTTTTCCAGTAAATCAAGGTAGCGTTCGATTGTTCGTGAATTCAGCCCCAACTGTGTACCTAGCTCGCTGGCCGATACCGGCTTGCTCACTTGGAATGCCAGTAATTTTAGCAGTTTTATCAAGGCATTCGGCTTTTTAATGTTTTCGAGAGAGAGAATATCTTTAAAAAGATATGAGCCGATGATTTCGTTTAGTATTTTTATTTTTTCTTCTCTATTTTTCGCCACTACAACTTCCGGGTAGGAGCCAAATATTAGAAAATTCTCCAGTCTTTCCTTCAACTCAAATTTATTATACTGATCCAATAATTCCATTTGTGAAATGGGGTAAAGCGTTAGGGTTGTTTTTCTACCGGTAAGCGGTTCTCCGATTTTGTTGGCCAGATCAAAGGAGGATGAACCGGTGGCAATAACTTTAATATCGGGATGTTGGTCAACGATGATTTTTAAACCAAGCCCGATATTCGGTATTTGCTGGGCTTCATCAATGGCTAATAGGTCATATCCTGAGACGTATTCGGAAATTTCGGAAAAATTTTGCGAGCTCAATACTTGCCGCGTGAGTATATTGTCACCAGAATCCAGTTTGTACTTCATATCCACGCTATCTAGATATTTCCTCAGAAGGGTAGTTTTCCCTATTCTTCGAGGACCATAAATGACCAGGGCTTTACCTGATTTTAGGTATTTTTCTAGATTGTCATAGATTCTTTTAATCATGGTTTTATTGTAGCACTAATACAATAATTTATCAATATTTTTGTATTAACAATACAAATTATGTGCCATCTATTGCTTTTAATAATATTTTGTCTCTCGATATGCCTACTATGACATTAACAAAAAGTTAGCTGTAAGAAATTATTTAGATTCTCAATTTAAAGTGAGATCCACTGAACACTCTTGAAATTAAAATAATCTAAAATTTTTTCTTGAAATGTTTTGACGAGTACCTTTAGATGATGTAAAATTTTACAAATAAAATTCTTTCAGAAGTTGAAAAATTTCTTCGCTGCCAGTTTGCATTTCTTCTTTTTTTATCGACTTCAAATCTATCCAGCGCGGTTTTTCAGATTCATCTTCTTGATCGACTTTGTCATCGGCCAATAATTCAGTAGTTATTGGCTTACAAAGATAAAAAAAGGAGAAATTTTGATATGCCTCATCAGCCGGTTCGTAATAGAAAAACACCTCCTTAAATGAAAGTAAATTTTCAACTTCTATCTCAATACCCGTTTCTTCTCGTACTTCACGTTTAATTGCATCCTCAATTTTTTCGCCCAAATCAACGGCTCCTCCGGGAAACCAATATTTTCCTGTGCTTTTGGTGTTGTTTAGTAAAATTTTCTCACCATCAACAATGACTGCATATCCAGCCGGGCGAAAAACCAACTTTTCTTTTGCAATCATCTTTTTATAGCCGTGTAAAGTTGTACATTCTATAAGCATAAGGGCATTGAAATTATTTTATTTGTAAGATTTTATTTCACATAACGTTCAAGAATCTCTGAAGTTTGCTTGAGCTAAACGAAAGCAAATTTGGGTGAAAGGATTTTTTACTCCTTATTAATATTATTGATGAAAAATTATTGAACCAGATATTCTTTGTTATCTGATGTTTTGTCTGCCATTCTCGTTAAAATCAATAAGCCGCCCAACCGAACTCGCCATAATGCACATTCTTGTTAATATTTTCTAGGGCAAGTTTTACTTCTGGTAACATGTTGTCCGGAAGACCGTCCATTTGATACCACTTTAACTCGGCACATTTATCAGGCTCCATGTTTGTAATATCGCCAGCCCATTTTTCAGTACGAAGATAAATATCAAAATATTCCCTCACAGGTGCTAGTCGGTGCGCAACATGAACTACCTCGAGGTCTTCCGGACTTACCACAATACCAGCTTCTTCCCTGGCTTCGCGGATAATGCATTGCTTCGTTGTTTCACCGCCATCAAGATGTCCAGCTACTAAACTATACTTTCCGTCTTGATAGCCAGTGTTGAAGCGTCTAAGAAGTAAAACTTGCCCGTCCTTAATCAGCACGAGATAGGCGGCGGCGTATGGTTTAAACTTTTCTTTTTCAGACATATTAAAGTTGAATTATTAATTAGGCAGACAAAATTTCAGATAATGTTTGCGTGTATGAGAAGTTTCGCCGACTTCCTTATTATTTCATCATAGAGGAGGCGAATTTTTGGTGAAAGAAAAAGTGCAACCTTTGAAAATTATAAACGCACTTTTTTTGAACCTCATACACGCTGGTATGTGATGCTTTTGTGGGCACCGTTGTATTGAGCAATAATGTATAATTTAGTAAAATCGAGCTCCTCTTTTTTTTGCGGTTTGTGTTCACGTTTACGAACTATATCGAAACCAGCGTTTTTTAAAAGCAGTTTAATTTCGTTATATGAAATGATATTCAAGAAAAGTTTCTCGTCAGGTTTGAAAGGTTCGTCGATAAATAATTCTTCTGACTTACCAGATTGAAGTTGAATGTAGATAGCACCACCTTGTTTAAGGAATGATGCAAACTGCTCAAGAGTTTTTGGAACATCTTTTTTTGGAATATGAATAAGCGAGCAAGAAGCAATAATGCCATCAAACACATTTTCATCGAAATCAAGCTTCCTCATATCACCTAAACGAAAATCAATTTCAGGATATTTGCTTCTAGCTATATCTAACATTTTATCTGACATATCGACACCAACGACATCAAAGCCCTTGTTTTTTACATTGCTCGAATCAACGCCATTTCCACAACCAACATCCAAAATTTTGCTGTTCGTTGGTAAAAGTTCCAAAAACTCGTCAATATGTTCAGAAGGTTCCGAAAATTCATCGGCGTAAGCTTTCGCTATTTGATCATATACTTGAACTGCTTTCTTACTATTGTCCATGTTTATTTATCTTAAAAAAGAGGAGTGGTTTAATACATCTAAACTTTATTTTTATACGTTCACAGAAATTTCGCAGAACGTTTTAGTATATGCGATGTTTTTGCGACCAACGGGAGAAAAATATGGAAGATGGGCGAGCTGAGCCCCGAACCGTATATGCTGTGTTATACGTATCGAGCTGTAGCGTAGAGGAGGCATATTCGGGTGAAAGAATTTTTACTCCTTGATAATGTGATATGCAGTGTTATAAGCTGTTTTTCTTTAACTTTAAAGCATCAGAAACCATTTTTTTCACGTTAGGCAGGAGTTTTAGTTTTTCGATCTCGTCTATATTTATCCATTCGGGAACAGTTTCCTCATTGGCTTTTAGTTCGCCATTCCAGCTAGTACATAAAAAAGTTTCCAGGTGATAGTTCTTGATACTACCGTCTTTGCGCTTAATGGCCGCGGAATATTCTGTTGGCACTTTGATTAAATTTTCTACAACTGTTTTTAAACTGGTTTCTTCAAATAACTCTCTGGCCGCGGCGTCAATGGTTGATTCGCCGGTTTCAATTCTACCAGCTGGAACTCCGTAGGTATTATTCAAATGACCGGCTTTTTCACCGTGGCGAACTAAAAGAACTTGGTTATCTAGAAAAACTAAAACTCCTGCTAACTTAATTATATTTTTCATATGAGTTTATAGTTCAATGCGTTGAAGCAAAACGGCGAATAACTCGTCTTTATCTTTGCTTTACACTCTCATAATACACTCCTGGTAATGTTTTATAAACTGTCAGTTAATAACTTTGAGGAATGATTATTATTTGAATCCATTATTCGCGATCAGGTTGGTGATTTTTCCATTAGCGAATTTTTCCTGGACAAGAGTAATCTTGTCCGAGTCCAACCATAGTTTAGTAAACGGAACGGAATTCCTGGAGAAATATTTTACTTCAGCGGTGGTTTTATCGGGATCATTATCGGTTGATATTTTTCCATCAATGACTAAACCCCGAAAAGTGACGGCGATGAAAAGACGGTCGGGAACCAATTCAGCCAGCAGAGTGCGCTGAAGGGTACATACTAATCCCGTTTCTTCTTTCAACTCTCGCATAGCGGTAATGTCGAGTTGTTCGTCATCTTTTTGTGATCCTCCCGGAATCCACCAAGAATTCTCTATTCCCGGAAATTTTTTGTCCGGCTGACGGCGAATAAGCACAACTTTGTCCTCACGAGTAGCCAAGACAAATGCACCGAATCGATAGTTAATATTGTTATCGAGATCCGACAACTTAAAATTGGCCAGGAGGGGATGGTCGAATTTTTTATATAGTGATTGAAGGTACTCGGCTGGTTTCATTGGCATTGATAAATATACTATTAAACTGAATGAAATTGGGATTTTAATTGGTTGATTTTTATTTCAACTTGATACATTAATCATATGTTTTTGAGCGGATGAAGTAAATTTTATCTGGTTTGACGCGGGATAAATGCGAGAAGACAACTCAAGCGCTGTCTTTTTTAATAAGTTATATTTTATATTTACATTACTTGTTTTTTAAATTAATATAGGAGTTAAGTATATTTAAGCAAGATTATGCATATAGATAGGATTAAAATAAAATATCGTGATCGGTTGTTTATATTTTTTTCGATTATTTATTTCTCGTTTTTTAAATTTCTTTTCGATTCGGAAAGAAATTTTTTTTATACACTAATGTAGGCTTGTTTTGGATTTGAAGCAGGAAATATTGAAAGCAATCAAAGATCGGGGGGGATTTGTTAATTGTCACGGACATTTTGATAAAGCCTTTTACATTACCAAAGAAGGATTGGACCAAAGCATGGTTAATATGGAAACCAAATGGCACATGAGTGATGATATTAAGCGTAATTCAAGTATCGAACAGGTTAAAAAACGCATTAGTAAATGTCTGGACATAATGATTGATCAGGGAGTAAAGACGGCAGCCAGTTTTGTGGATACCTATCTGGCAGTGGGAAATAAGAATATCGAGGCGGCCAAAGAGGTTAAAAAAGAATACAGCGACAGAATAAATTTTTTGATTATCACTCAGCCCCTGGGTGGTTTGGTGGATAGCCGGGCAAGAAATTTGTATGAAGAATTGACGGCCAAGGCGGATATTGCCGGTGGATTGCCTTCCCGTGATCGACCGCGCGATCAGGATAATATGGAATATCTGTTTTCGATTGCCAAAAATTTACACAAACCTTTGCATGTTCATATCGATCAAGAGAATAATCCATACGAGCGGGATACGACCATGCTAATCGAATATACTGAGAAATATAATATGCAGGGCCGGGTGACGGCGGTCCATGCTATTTCTGTATCAGCCCAACCCAAACACATGCGCCAGGAAATTTACCGGGCGATGGCTGACAATGGTGTCAGCGTAGTAGTTTGCCCGTCCGCGGCGTTGGCGATGAGACAACTTGATCAATTGGCGGCGCCAACCCATAATTCTATCGCCAATATACCGGAAATGTTGGCCGCCGGTGTATTGGTCGGTTTGGGAACGGACAATATATATGATTTTTATCAACCCTTTGTTGACGGGGATTTATGGACTGAACTGCGCATGCTGCAGGAGGCATGTCGATATTATGATTTTGAAAATTTAGTAAATATTGCTTCAATTAACGGGCAGAAAATATTGTCCGCGCCAAATATTTAATTTATTAATTATTTTTTAAAGGAGAATATAGATGAAAAAAAGTAAGTACATACCGATAGCCAAGTATGAACCAAAGTCGATTGATGAAGTTAATAGAGTGGTTCTATTATACTCGGGCGGTCTGGATACTTCAGTAATGCTAAAATGGATTCAGGACAAATATCAAGCTGAGGTAATTGCTTTGTGTATCGACATCGGTCAGCAGGTTGATGATCTGGAAAAAATTCGGCAAAAAGCCTTAAAACTGGGAGCGGTCAAATCGATAGTAATCGATGCCAAAGACGAATTTGCGAATAATTATATTGCTAAGGGCATCAAGACTAATGGCCATTATCAAGGTGATTATTTTCTAAGCACTCCGCTGGGGCGTCCTCTGCTGGCCAAGTTGGCGGTGGAAACAGCCATTAAGGAAAAGGCCGATACTATTGCCCATGGCTGTACCGGCAAAGGTAATGATCAGGTGAGAATAGATGGTACGGTGATAACGCTTAATCCCAACCTGAAGGTGATTGCTCCGGTGCGGGAATGGGGCATGGGCCGGGAAGAGGAGATTGAGTACGCCAGAAAAAATAATATTCCCATACCCAATACGGTTGATAAGCCATATTCGGCTGATGATAATATGTGGGGCGTGACTTGCGAGGGTGGTGAGATTGAGGATCCGGAATTGGTGCCGCCGATGGAGAAATTTTTACAGGTATGCGCTCATCCTCTGCAAGCGCCAAATAAGGCGGAAATTATTGAACTGGAATTTGAGAATGGTCTGCCGACTTCGCTAAACGGGGTAGAGATGAAATTAAGTCAGTTAATAATCGGGCTTAACGAGTTGGCCGGCCGGCATGGCGTGGGCATTGTTCATCATCTGGAAGACCGAGTAGTTGGTTTGAAAGTACGCGGCGTATATGAACAACCAGCGGCGGCGGTAATTATTAAAGCGCACAAGAATTTGGAAAAATATGTTTGCACGCGGATTGAAAATAAATTCAAAGAAATGGTAGATCAGGAGTGGGCTTACAATTGTTATGCCGGTCTATGGCTTGATCCACTTATGGATGATTTGAATGCTTTTGCCGATTCGGTTAATCGCAAGGTGACCGGAACGGTTAAATTGCGACTATACAAAGGCAGTGTGGAGGCGGTGGCGTTACAATCGCCATATGCCCTGTTCGATGTTAAAATGGCTACATTTAATCGCGATGAGACTTTTAATCAAAATGCCTCCCCCGGTTTTATTGAATTGCATACACTGCAGATGAAAATGGCCAAAATGACTGCTAAAAATGTGCTGGTATCAATTGGCGGAGCGACCAACAAGCAAAGGCTGTTACCACTGATAAAAAAGTTAACCAAATGTGGTTGCCGAATACATGCCACCAAAAATACCAATAATTTTTTGATGGAAAATAATGTTGATAACAAGTTGGTTTTTAAAATATCGGAGGAAAAGGAACCAAATATTGACACCTTAATGATGCAGAAATTTTTTGATCTGGTGATAAATATTCCTTCACCCGAAGACAATGTAAATGGCGAAAAAACTGATGGCGATCGCATCAGAAAATTAGCAATTTATAAAAAAATACCTTTAATAACTGATATTGACAATGCTGAACAAATGGTGGGTAAAATGGCTAATCTACAGGTGTGCCATGTTGAATAATATTGGCAAAATTGATGAACGAGTAAAAGAAGAAGCTGATGTTCTGACCAACAAAGATTTAATTCTGGAGTTGCATAAAATTGGGGCGATAAAATTTGGTGAATTTACATTGAAGAGTGGTATTGTTTCCCCTTTTTATATTGATTTGCGGGAAACGGTGTCACATCCAAAATTGTTGAAGGGAATATCGGAAAAAATGTATGAGCGGAGCAAGTATTTACCATATGACTTAATTTGCGGCGCGCCTTATGCCGGCATACCTTTCGCGGCCGCTATTTCGGTGTTGCATGATAAACCGATGCTACTGAAACGAAAAAAGGCTAAAGGTTACGGAACTGATAAATTGATCGAGGGAAGTTATCAAACTGATCAGACGTGCTTGATAATTGATGATTTAATCACTGATGGGGAAAGTAAATTGGAAACAATTAAACCGCTGGAGGAGGTTGGTTTGCGAGTGAAAGACATCGTGGTTTTGCTTGACCGCGAAGCGGGGGGCGGCGATAATCTCAAATCACAAGGATACAATCTGCATAGTGTGATAAAAATATCAGAAGTATTTAACACATTGAATAACTATCAGCTGATTGAAAAGAAGCCTTATCAAGATTCAATGGCATTTATTGGTAAATAAAATTAATTAGCACAACTCATAAATTAATAACACGAGGATTTGTTTATGTTGAAATTGTCAGAAAGGGCGGAGCGGTGCGAAAATAAAGTGGCTCAAAGACTGCTGGAATTGATTGAGCGCAAAAAAACTAATCTGGCGCTGGCGGCTGATGTAACCAACGAAGCTGATCTATTAAAATTGGCGGATAAAATCGGGCCGGAAATATGTGTTTTGAAGACTCATATCGATATTATTGAAGATTTTAAACCGACTTTAACAGCCAAATTGAGTGAATTAGCCCGGAAACATGATTTTTTGATTTTTGAGGACCGTAAATTTGCCGATATTGGTCAGACTGTTGAAAGACAATATGGTGGGGGGATTTATAAAATCGTCGATTGGGCCGATATTGTTAACGCCCATAGCGTACCCGGCCCGGGGATTATTGAAGGTTTGAAAAAAGTTATCGACGAAAAAGGATTGGATAGAGGGGTTTTACTTCTGGGCGAGATGAGTTCGGCCGGTAATTTAACAGTTGGTGAATATAAGAAGAAGACAGCCGAGATGGCCATGGCCAACAAAGATGTGGTAATTGGTTTTATTTGCCAGGGTGAATTGGTGGAAAATGAACCATGCCTGATCAAT
>Ga0265297_10012506_pt1 | contig 10177 bp, 4 predicted proteins | sample Munlanlwell13791_FD_192502 | JGI IMG/M metagenome (GOLD analysis project Ga0265297, IMG submission 192502) | Leachate microbial communities from a municipal landfill in Southern Ontario, Canada - Leachate well 137-91 | ecosystem: Engineered > Solid waste > Landfill > Unclassified | place...
CTCGTTCACGGAGTTATCTTCTTAATTACTCTCTGGTGCCATCTGTGGTTTATGAAATAAGAGGAAGACAGAGTATCGGTGCGAATTTGTCATATAGGTTCGGAAAGGAGAAGATGCCCGGTCTGACAACAATTCAAACAGATCCAAATATGAAGTACTATACCTTTTCGGGGCTTGAGCATGTTGAAGGAACTATAGGCGGTTATAAAGGATTTTCACGGCAATTCCTCAGTGATTATTTAGGGGGAGCAATACAGTATAATTACAGAGGTGAAAAAAACAAATTGTTGATTTCTGTAGGTTTTGATGGTGAATGGGAAGAGACTTTGGGCACTAATCGCCAGAGCCCTGGTTCTTATAATGAGTTAACATATAGTTTTCTGGCAGACTATATCTCAGAAAAAGGAAATCTTATACACGACCTGAAAGCTGAGGCCACTATCAAAGACGGAGGAGCAGATGAATTCAGACAAGAACGCAAAACTGTGCTTGATACACTTACTGGTATAACAACTGAGACATGGGAGACAATATATGAATATAAAAATCGCTTTGTTGTAAAGACATCAGATTATCGCCTGTCGTGGAACCTGACAACAACAGATACTGATAAGAGAGGGTATCGCTGGAGTGTTGGAGCGGAAGCCGGATATGAAGGATTTTCGAATAATTACTATCTGCCCTCTTCAGAATACTCTTCCGGCAAAATTATAATGGGTATTAATGGTAAAATACGACTCCTTAATGGAAGTAATGGAAGGCTGGTTTTGTCGGCCTATTCGGGAGGGGCTTTCAATACAGCAGCAAAATTAAACCTGGCAACAGAAAGTATTGTGGGAGAAGAGATTCTAACGCCTGATTTTGATTATCATAAAGCGAATATATTTAAAATCAATGGAGAATTGAGATATACCTTCCGTCTTAGGATGGTAAAAAGTACACCAATACTTGGATATGCCTCCCTTTATGGAGGAAATACATCGGCACAAGGGGGCAAGGGCTGGTATACAGCAGGGGTGTCCATCGGAATATTAACCTTATAACCATACAATGAAAAATTCTTTGACAATCAGACGGATGAGTGTAATTATTTCTCTGTTCGCAATAATTACATCAATAACATCTTGCGAGAAGATAGATAATGTCAGTAATTACTCACCTTCTGTCTATTTTGACACAAAAGAGTCAACGATTAATACACAGTCGGGCGCTTTTGAGATAATTGCAAAATTATCAAGACCTGCTCCAGAGGATATATCTGTAAAATTTGCATTCTCCGGGACAGCTGTAGAGAATGACCATTATACGATAGCCTCAAGAGAGATTCTTGTTGAAAAGGGAGAGAGTGAGGCAATAATAAATGTTACTTTGCTCAACGACAATATCTGGGACCCAGATTTGACCCTGAAGGCAACCATAGTTCCGGGGACCGATTATGCTGTAAATCCCGAGATGAATCCGGAGTATACTGTCCATTTGACAAAAGAAATCGTATTGCCTGTGCTATCATTCGGGAATCAACCGGAAAATGAGCATACAAACCCATTTCTCGCTGAAAAGCTTGTCTTTACAATAAATCTGGACACACCTGCCGCCTATGACAGCGAAGTAGCTCTCAATATTGAAGGAGATCTTACAATCGGGGCGGACTTTCTGATAAATGGAGGTAACAATAATAGGATTACTCTTCCAAAAGGAACTACCGGTAACACTTTTGAAGTTCAAATCATGAAGAGGGATGCTGTTGGTGTTGAGAAGCATCTGAAACTTACCCTTGACAGAGGTACGTCAAAATATTTTGCAGTATCAACAGAAAAGGGCTCATTTACTGTAAGAGTTTCTGATCCGGAGATTGGATTTGCACCTATACAGAAAATGGCAGCATTGCTTGGTGGAAGCGGTTTTCAGATTGAACAGGCAGTTAAAGCCACTGATGGTACATGGTCAGGTAAGGTTGTCGTTAATCTTTGCTATAACGTGTCAGCAAAAAATTATCTGAGATCATACAAAAATATGAGTTTGAATACAGCTTTCGGATGCCAGTCAAACTCACCGGGAGGCGATGTGCTTCGTCTCGCAGATATGCTCTCTTTTGCAACCACAGACACTGTCATTGCAGACTATGGTGTTGGAAAAACAACACGATTTTTCTCTCCTTCAGACTCTTTACTAAGGTTCGTTGCCATGGATGAGGATATTATGCGGGGTACTGTGACTTCAAAACCACAGAAGTTCACAGCGAACATAGTTCTTAAACCTAATTGGGAAACAGGAACAAACGGAAACAAACAATGGCATATTGATTCAAAGGCAACAAACGGAATAATTGCAAACAGCACATATCCGGTCATTTCAACAATTGTTGTAGAGTTAGTGAAACTGGAGGGTACTTTTGATTTTACACAGACAGTCCCTGAGATTGTATTTGATGCCTGGTTTAAAAGTTCATCTCCTTATTTTATGAGAATTCAGCCAGCTCTTTTAGATATCAGGAAAGAGGGTGAATTATACAGGGTTTCATACCGCTATACCCCCAGATAGACAGTTATGAAAAGGCTATATTTTATACTGCTTTTTTTAATCATTTCGTCGGTGACATTAAGAGCAGGTACAGGTTTTATAGAGATAGGCAGGATTGGCAAAAATGTCTATTTATCTGTTCCGGATTCATTGTTGGGCAAGGATTTACTCTTCGGATCAAGAATCGTAGACATTAGTAATCCTTCAGCAAAGGTATATTCGGCAGGGCAGATGAGGACTCCACCGGTATTGGTCCGTTTTACAAAGAGTAATGGTTTACTCGTTATGACTAAAACTGACAACTTTCCTGAAGTTGACAAAAATGACCCTATATCAGATCCATTGGCAAGAAACAATACTGTAGGCGGTATCTGTTCTTTTGAAATTGAGCCAAAGAGTAATCCCGGAACATCCGTTATTGATGTTACAAGATTTTTCTCTGAAGAGGTTACGCTGGTATGGCCCTTACCGGATAATGTAAAAAAAGGTAAACTGGAGCAGAAACAGAGTGGTATAGTTGCAACTAAGAATTATGATGATCATATAAATATCAGAAGTCACTATGTGTTTTTGAGCCAGAAAGAGGCATTTGCCATAACTGTTCAGTACTTTCTATTACGGTTACCTGAGAAAACAATAAAGCCGCGGTTTAATGACGACAGGATAGGTTATCAGCCATATAAAAGAAAAGCATACACTTCCGGAAAAGGTATAACGACAAGCCATTATTTAACAAGATGGAGGATTGAACCACACAGGGATTCTCTTGTACAATTCAGTAAAGGTGTTCCGGTGACCCCCCAAAAACAAATAATTGTATATATCGAATCTTTCTTCCCTGCAGAATGGATTCCATATATAAAACAGGGCATTGAAGACTGGAACAAAGCATTTGAAAAGATAGGTTTTAGAAATGTTCTTGTAGCTAAAGAGTTAGCAGATACAACAACAATTGATCCCTATGATATAAAAACAAATGTTGTCAGATATCTCCCTCTTGAAGAGGCAAATGCTTCCGGCCAGATCTGGACGGATCCCAGAAGTGGGGAGATTATAAGTGGTGAGGTTCTGTGGTGGAATGATGTTGTGAATCTTATGAAAATGTGGCGTTTTACGCAGACTGCAGCAGCAGATCCTGCTGCAAGGGCAATTGAATATGACACTGCAATGATGGGAGAAATGGTTCGCTACGCTATAGCTCATGAAATAGGACACATGCTTGGTCTGCAGCATAATATGAGGGGCTCTTATGCCTATCCCGTTGACTCTCTTAAGTCTCCGACATTTACGTCCCGATATGGTACCACGGCCTCCATTATGGATTATGCAAGAAACAATCATGTAGCTGATGCAGGGGATTTCAAAAGGGGAGTATGTATGACACCGCCACACCTCGGCCCTTTTGACTATCTTTCCATAGAGTACGGATATAAATTCTTTATTGAAGAGAGTTCTCCGTTGCAGGAGTATAAATGCCTTGACTCCATAATGTCAGAAAAAAGCAAGTCTCCTCTATATAAATTTGCCTCATTCGTTGCTGTTCCGGTTTCTCCTGATCCTTCTGCACAATCAGAGTCACTTGGAGATGACATTGTACTATCTTCCGCTTATGGAATAAAGAATACCCGTACAATTCTTGCAAATCTGGTCAACTGGACTATAGAAGCCGGAGGAGACCGGGATCTTATAAAAGAGAGGTATGAAGCGTTGGTAAAACAATATTTCCGGTATATCACTCTTTCTCTTTCATATATTGGTGGTGCATATCAAAATCTGCTGCCTGAAGGGGATGTCTCTGAAAGCTATACTGCCATAAACGCTGAAAAACAAAAAGAAGCGGCACTATTTGCCCTTAAGCAACTTGTGGAATCTCCGTACCATATAGATATAAAAAGCATCAGAAATGTTTATGGACCGGTTTCGGAGGATATTATGAAAAAGCAGGTTGATGTGCTTGAGACAATGATGGGAAATTTTATCCTTCCAAGAATAGCTGTATGGCAATCACAGAAAGCTGATGCATTGACCGTTTCAGGTTATCTTGATATCATCGAAAGCATTATACTGCGGAAACCTGAACATCATGACACATATATTAATAATCTTCAGATTGCCTATGTGCAGATAATGAAGAGATTATCATCACTTAACACGAAACCGGAGGAAACAGCAACCGGAACCAGGGTTCTCATTGCGTCTGCCGCATATAATCAACTTGCAAGGACTAAACAATTTATAAGATCAAAAATAGAAAAAACAGGAGAGAATGATCATTTCCGTTTTCTATTATCAATTATAGAATGACACATATATGAAAAAACTAATATCAGCAATTCTTTTAACTCTTATTTTTATTCCGAATTCTATAACGGCCGATGAAGGAATGTGGCTTCCTTTCCTTTTGAAAAGTCAGAAATACAAGGATATGAGGAAAATGGGGCTCAAACTCCCTGCTAATGCTCTTTATTCTGATTCTGATCCATCCATAGCTCAGGCTGTGGTAGGCTTTATGGGCGAAGGAGCTAATCTAAGAAGTTTTGGAACAGGTTGTTTTATATCTGATAACGGTCTGATTCTTACAAATTATCATGTCGTTCTGCCCTATCTGGAAAGGTTTTCCAGTGAAAAGAATGACTTCCTGAAATACGGATATTGGGCAGAAAATCTTTCTGAAGAGTCTCTGTGCAGAGATTTAGAGATTAAGGTTCTGGAAAGTATGAAAGACGTAACTGATATTATGTTGGCAGGGACAGATAATCTGGATGGAATTGAAAAACAAAAAAAGATTAACGAGAATGGTGTTGCTTATGCCAAATTAATCACCAAAGGAACCAAAAAAGAGGTGAAAATGCAGGCAATTTTCGGGACTAACCGTTACATTATGAGCGTATACTCCGTTTTCAAGGATGTCAGGATGGTAGCTGCACCTCCATTTTCCATAGGTAAATTTGGCGGAAACACGGATAACTATAGTTGGCCACGTCATACAGGAGATTTTGCCGTTTTAAGAGTTTATGCAGGCAAAGACAACCATCCTGCAAGTTATTCAAAAGAGAATGTGCCTTATAAACCGGTAAATTTTCTGAGAATTTCCCTGGATGGGATACAAGAAAATGATTTTGCGATGATTGTGGGATTTCCGGGAACAACCAGACAATATATCCCGTCATTTGCAATAGATCGTATAATGAATGATGAAAACAGAGAGAGGATAGCTATTCGTGCAGAGAAGATTCATATAGTTGAAAATGCAATTGAATCGGATGAAAATCTTAAATTCAGATACAGTTCAAAACTCTCTTCATTTGGAAATACGTATTTGCGTTGGAAGGGTGAACTTCTGGGAGCTTCAAGGATAAATCTGGTTGAACAAAGAAGGATTGAAGAACAACGTTTTACAAAATGGGTCAAGGAGAAGCCGGAGCGTGAAGCAAAATATGGAATGGTTCTTGAGCAGATGGCAGAGCTTTACAAGGAGGTTGCACAATATAATATGGCTGATCTCTACTTTATTGAGGCTGGTATCAATGGTTCTGAAATTGTACCATTTATAGGCAAATTCGAGAAGCTTGTCGCAATTTCTTCACGAAAAAAACCGGATCCGAAAGCATCCGATTCTGAGGCAAATAGATTACTATCCCTGACAAATCAGTTTTTTAATAATTGGGATTATGAGACAGACAGGCAGATGTTCAGAAATATGCTGAAGCGTTATTACGAAAAGATGCCCGAAAAGTTTCATCCTGAAGCCATGGATCGGTATGTGAAGCTATATCAGGGAGATATAGATAAGCTGTCAAGGGAAATCTTTGCAAATTCTGTTTTTACAGATAGAAGAAAATTGGAGAACTTCTTGAAAAACCAGGACAGGGATATTTCTGAATCTGTTAAGAGTGATCCTCTCTATCAGATTTCAATTGGGTATTACATGATAAATGTGGACAGGATTATGCGGCAACGGGGAGAACTTCAGCAAAAACAGATGTCCCTCTTCTCTGTTTATATGAAGGGGCTTCTTGAGATGAAAAAGGAAGCCAGCCTGTATCCCGACGCAAACAGCTCTCTGAGATTCAGCTATGGAGTCGTTAAAGGAGGTGTGGTTTCGGACGGATTATCCTATAACTATAGTACAACTTTGAACGGAGTAATGGATAAATACACCAATAATCCGGAAAATGAAGAGTTTAATATGCCAAAAAAACTGCGCATACTGCTGCAAAACAGAGATTTTGGCACTTATGCCGACAGAGATGGCAATCTTAATGTGAATTTTCTGACAAACAATCATACAACAGGAGGTAACTCAGGGTCGCCGGTTATAAACGGTAAAGGAAAACTGATAGGGGTGAATTTTGACAGAATCTGGCAAGGAGTGGCCTCAGACTATAAGTATGACCCTGTTTCATCCAGAGCTATTGCAGTAGATATAAGATATATAATGTTTGTTTTAGACAAGTTTGCTCCATCCGGGTATGTCGTAAAAGAAATTCTGGAAGCAAATAGATAGCATAAGCATAGTAATTCAAATTTATTACTAACTTCGAAGTAATTAAATTTCAATTATTAAAGTTATGAATGCTTATGTTGTCATTGCGATTATCTTGCTGTTCATATTAGCAGCAGGGATAAGGATTGTACGGCCTACTCACCGCGGCTTGATTGAGAGACTGGGTAAATATTACAAATTTGCCAATCCGGGTTTTCACTGGATAATACCTGTCATAGATAAGATATATCAGGTTAATGTTACTGAGAGAATGGTTGATGCCGAACCTCAGGAAATAATAACAAATGATAATCTTAACGCAAAGGTGGACGCTCAGGTATATTTCCGCGTGAAATCTGACGAGGATAGTGTTAAAGGATCAATATACAATGTTAATAATTTTCAATGGCAAATTGTAAACCTGGCGAGAACCACGCTCAGAAATATCATAGGTACTCTGACATTGAAATCTGCAAACAGCGAAAGGGGTAAGATTAACTCAGAACTTTACAAGACACTTCATAACGAGACAAAGGACTGGGGGATTGAGATTGTAAGGACAGAGCTGAAAGAGATAGAGCCACCCAAGGATGTTCAGGAGACAATGAACAAGGTTGTTAAGGCTGAAAATGAAAAGATTGCCGCAATTGATTCAGCAACAGCAGCTGAGACTGTCGCAGACGGTGTGAAACGTGCCAAGATTAAAGAAGCTGAGGGATACAAGCAATCCAAAATACTTCATGCTGAGGGTGAGGCTGAAGCAATACGCCTTGTCAATGAGGCTGCTGATAAGTATTTCATAGGCAATGCCCAATTGCTAAAACGACTTGAGACTCTGGAAGGTTCTCTTTCCGAGAATTCAAAAATTGTTGTTCCAACCGGAACCGACCTTGTTAACATAATAGGAGATATGGCAGGAGTGAATGTCCTTCCATTGGAAAAAAGAAAGAAGTCTGAATAAAGAGTTGGCTTTGGCAATGCTTTTTTGTTATTTTTACCTTTCTATTCAATTAAGGTGTTAATAATGAAAAAGTATTGGCTGTTTTTATCTTTGATTTTCCCTTTATTTGCATCCGGACAGAATAAAACTGTTGCGGAGAAAGTTGATTCTGTCCTCAATCTGATGACGCTGGAGGAGAAAATCGGTCAGATGAATCAATATAACGGGGATAAAAAAGCTACAGGGCCGATTTCAATAAACACTGACAAGGAGCGGCAGATAAAAAGCGGGATGGTAGGCAGTGTGCTTAACGTCAAAACGGTATATAACACCCGCAAGATTCAGGAACTTGCAATTCAGTCCCGACTGAAGATTCCTTTGTTGTTTGGACTTGATGTTATTCACGGTTACCGTACAATTTTCCCTATACCGCTTGCAGAAAGCTGCAGCTGGGACCTGGCTCTTTTAGAGAAGGCTGCAAGAGTTGCAGCAAAAGAGGCGGCAGCATCTGGAACTCACTGGACATTTGCTCCAATGGTGGATATTGCAAAAGATCCGCGTTGGGGAAGGATTATGGAAGGCGCCGGAGAAGATACCTGGTATGGATCAAGGGTTGCAGCAGCGAGGGTGAAAGGATTTCAAGGCTCGGGACTTGGAAACACAGATGCAGTAATGGCCTGTGCAAAACATTTTGCAGCATATGGGGCGGCTCAGGGTGGAAGAGACTATAATTCAGTTGATATGAGCGAGAGAGAGCTGCTTGAAGTCTATCTTCCTCCTTTTAAGGCAGCCGTAGATGCTAATGTCGCAACATTCATGAATGCCTTCAATACGTTGAACGGGATACCTGCAACAGGAAGTACCATGTTGCAAAGGGTTTTCCTTAAAGGTAAATGGAATTTCGGAGGATTTGTCGTAAGTGATTGGGAGAGTATTGGCGAGATGATACCACACGGTTTTGCTGAAGATAAAAAGGAAGCTGCATTACATGCTGTGAATGCAGGGTGTGACATGGATATGCAAAGCCGATGTTATATAGAAAACCTTGCACAACTTGTAAAAGAGGGGAAAGTTAATGAAGAACTTATTAATGACGCTGTAAGGAGAATTCTGACTAAAAAATTTGAGATGGGTCTTTTCGAAGACCCTTTCAGGTTCTGTAATCAGGAAAGAGAGAAGAACCAATGGAACAATAAGGAGAATCTTGGAATTGCAAGAGAGGTTGCCAGGAAAAGTATAGTATTACTTAAAAACTACGGTGGCACACTTCCAATAAGTTCAGGAACAAATAAAATAGCATTAATAGGACCCTTGGTAAAATCGAAGTTTGACAATCTGGGATTCTGGAATATTTCATGGCCGGATGACTCTTTAAGAATTGTCTCTCTATGGGACGGAATGGTAAATCGTGTCGGCAAAGAGCACATGCTTTATGCAAAGGGTTGCGACATTGAGGGTGAAGACGAGAGTGGATTTGAAGAGGCACTAAGTGTTGCAAGGAAAGCAGATATTGTCATTGTGAGTGTGGGAGAGAAGTTTGACATGAGTGGAGAGGGCAAGTGCAGAAGTAACCTGCATCTTCCCGGAGTTCAGGAGAAACTTGTTATGGAGCTTATAACCACGGGGAAACCTGTAATAGTAATGATTAGTGCCGGACGCCCATTGATATTCAATGCAATAGCAGAACATGCTCATGCAATATTATACACTTGGTGGCTTGGCACTGAAGCCGGTAATGCAATGGCAGATGTCTTGCTTGGAGATTATAACCCATCAGGAAAACTGACTGTAACATTTCCAAGAGCAGAGGGGCAGATACCATTCAATTATAACCACCTTAACACGGGAAGACCTGACGGGGAGAAAGCAATAAGCGGAGTAAACAAGATATATAAATCCAATTATCTCGATATAGCATCGTCACCTCTTTATCCTTTCGGTTATGGTCTGAGTTATACAACCTTTAAATACGGAGAGCTGCTGTTGAATACACATATTCCAAAAGGAGATGATTCTCTTGTGGTTAGTGTTGATGTTACAAATACCGGAAAATACCGGGGAGAGGAAATTGTGCAACTCTATATAAGGGATATTGTAGCATCTGTCGTCAGACCGGTCAAGGAACTCCGGGGTTTCAGCAAAGTAATGTTAAATCCGGGGGAGACAAAGAGAGTAAAGTTTATACTGACAAATGATGATCTGAAATTTTATGACAATAACCTGGATTATAA
>Ga0265297_10012507_pt1 | contig 10176 bp, 8 predicted proteins | sample Munlanlwell13791_FD_192502 | JGI IMG/M metagenome (GOLD analysis project Ga0265297, IMG submission 192502) | Leachate microbial communities from a municipal landfill in Southern Ontario, Canada - Leachate well 137-91 | ecosystem: Engineered > Solid waste > Landfill > Unclassified | place...
TCGGATAATCCCCAGAAAGGCGGCCCGCTATATAAATGGCTGGAGGGGCGTTTGGATTGGTCTAAATACGATTTTACTTTTGTAGGCAGGACACAAGAAATCTTTAAGCGCATAAAACATATAGCCGCCTGTTCTTCAGAGAAACTTGCGGATATTTTACGCCAACACGATATATATATAACCGCCAGCCAATATGATCCTTGTTCAAATAGCCTGCTTGAAGCTTTGGCATGCGGTTTACCGGCGGTATACCTGAATTCGGGCGGCCATCCTGAATTGGTTAAAGATGCCGGAGTGGGGTTTACATCTTATGATGGTGCCCTCGGAGCGATTGATCAGATAGCAAAGGACTATTTATATTATCAGTCACGGATAGAAATTGTTCCTCTTGCGAGAGTGGCGGAGTTATATCTGGACGTCCTATTTGATAAAAAATCGATTATGCAGAATGAATGAATCAAGTTCCTTATTCAATATGAAAGAAAGCAAGAAAAATAATACTATCAAAAAGCTTCTTTTTTATTCCTCAAGCTTGATTAATAATTCTTTTCCCTGTATTCATACGGATAAAAATTTAAACATCCGTAATTTTGTATGCAGCAATTTATCGTCATATTGGGGAAAGACATATCCTACCAGTTCTCCCGGCAGAAAATTATCGGATTTATTTTGGCTGACATTGCCCTGGGAAAGGATTAAAGAAGAATTAAATGAAATAAATGTTTTGGATAGCGGTTGTGGTTCGGGAAACTACGGAGAAAGGCTGAGTGATTGGAGCCTGAATCGGATAAACAGGTATACTGGATTGGATGTAAAAAAGCATGATAATTGGCCGGTGCTTAAGGAAAAACATCCAACATTTAACTTTATAGAGTGCCATATTAGCGATATTAGGCAATATATAGAAAATGGGGCCAATCTTTTTATATCCCAATCTGCAATAGAACATTTTGAACAAGACCTGCTTTATTTTCAGCATCTCAGGGATTATATACTTTCTTATAAAAAAAGCGTTATTCAGATTCATTTATTTCCTTCGGCGCAGGGCCTTCGGTTATACGGTTGCCATGGAATACGGCAGTATACTCCGCGTTCAATTTCAAAAATAACCAGGCTCTTTAGCAATTTTTCATATGCCGTTTTATATAATTTGGGCGGAAAAATGTGTAATGACCTGCATTATGAATTTATTACAAGGCCCTTAATGAAAAATTTAGGCGATTACCGTAACCTAAAGAGAGAAGAATATGACAAGGGGCTATTTGCAGCAATAGAGCAGGATGCGAGAGAGCCGTCAAAGAAAGTTTCAAGTTTTTACGCGTTGGTAGTACATTCATATTACAATAAAAAAATCTTTTTGCAGGAATAAAAAATAGGCAGTAATTCTTATGATGAAGAATTTTATTATAAAAGTTTTAAAAAAAATGTTTCCTTCTGTATTGTATTCTCATTTTCGTAATACACTTTTAAGTATGTATTATTTTATCCCTAAAATTAGAATTGCAAGAAAGAAGATTGAGCTCGATCATTCATTGGAGCCAAAGCTATCATATGCCTGTCTTGTGCCCAAAAAAAATGAAATTGTTTGCGGGGGGAAAGTTAAACTTATTCGACTTGCCAAGGAATTTCCCGAGCAAAATAATAAATTCAATATTTTATATTTGGTTAGCAGCGCTTTACCAAGGCATCTCACTGAGTGGATAAGTATATGTAAGGATAAAGGCGTAAAGATAGTCTTGAATCAGAACGGGGTTTATTATGGAGGTTGGTATGGAGAGGGTTGGGAAGCCGGTAATCAGCCGTTAAGGCAAGCTTTACTATCAGCTGATTTTGTTATTTATCAGAGTGAATTCAGCAAATTAGGTGCCGATAAGTTTTTAGGTAAGCCGGCAGCCGGGTTTAGCGTCATTTATAATGCCGTAGATACCTTATTTTTCACTCCAGATAATAAAGAAAAACAAAAAACATTAACAATCCTTTTGGGAGGCAACCAATATCAGTATTATAGATTAGAAGCAGCAGCGCGAGCAGTCAGTTATATTAAAACTCAAGTGCCGGATGTGAGATTGTTAATTACGGGCAGGCTTAATTGGTTGAATAATCAGCATGAAACAGGAAAAATAGCAACAGCATTATTCAAAGGGTTAAATATTGAGAATAATGTTCGGATTTTGGGGCCGTATCTCCAGAAAGATGCTCCCGATATCTACAGGCAGGCGCATATTTTTCTTCATACAAAATATAATGATCCTTGTCCTACAACGGTCATTGAAGCTATGGCTTGCGGTTTACCGGTTGTCTATTCTAAAAGCGGCGGAGTGGCAGAATTAGTAGATGAAAGCTGCGGAGCAGGTATTAATGCAGAACTTAGCTGGGAAAAGGATGTTTATCCGGATCCTAAATTGTTAGCGGAAGCCGTAATGATTATCGCAGAGAAGAGAAATAAATTCTCAGAGGCGGCGCGGGAAAGGGCAGTAAGAAACTTTGACGTGCGGACATGGCTTAGGGAACATAATAGCGTATTTCAGAAGGTGTTGAGGAAATGATTTTACCAGAGGAACATAAAAAATTGCAAACCGCTAGAGAAAATAATGATCCAAGGGTTACCGTTTTAATGCCTGCTTATAACTGTGAGGAGTATGTGCGGGATGCTATTGACAGTATTTTAAATCAGAGTTTCACTGATTTTGAATTCTTGATTATTAATGACGGTTCAACTGATAAGACTAAAGAGATAATTACATCTTACCATGATAGCCGGATACGTTATATGGAGAATGAATTAAATATAGGGATAGTAGCTACGCTTAATAAAGGCGCAGAATTAGCCAGGGGTGAGCTTATTGCCAGAATGGACGCAGATGATATCAGTTTGCCAAAGCGGCTAAAATTGCAGGTAGAGTTTATGGATAACAATCCCGAGGTAGGCGTTGTGGGCACTTGGGCAAGGCTGGTAGATAAAAAAGGTTCTATGTTGGGCAGAGTTTGTAAAGCCTCCGGAAAAGTATTAGGGGCCAGATATTGGGTGCCTTCTCCTATTATTCATCCGAGCGCAGTAATAAGGCGGTCCCTGTTATTAGCGAACTTATATAGGCCGCATGCTTGGCATAGCGAAGATTATGATTTATGGCTCAGAATGGTTAAAAGCACACGGATCGATAATCTGCAAAAGTTCTTGTTGCTTTATCGGATACATTATGGAAGCGTATCATTAAAAAATATTGATCAGCAGGTAAAAAATACCTATTTTGTATTTAAAGAGCATACTGGCCTGGATATAGGTTTTGAGGAATTTAAAATAGTTTGTTTTCCCGTTATTCGTTTTAGGCTTATTAAAAGATACTTACTTTTGGCTAAATTTAAGAAATTGTTAAATGGCAAGTATCTGGATTTTTTGCAAGGCGATATAATGCACTTCGTTGATATAATTTATAATGGATTATTAAGGCGTAGCTTAAACCTGCGTAAGCTGTGTAAGAAACAGAAGGAATCAGCATAATAAATGAAGATATGCTATATAGTTCGTTTAATTGATGTGCCATATGTCAGCGGTATTTGCGCCGGTGGCTCAACTCATGCCTATGAGGTTTCCAGAAATTTAGTAAAAAATGGGCATACCGTATATTTGTTTTGTCCGCAAGGGGTAGGACAGAAAAAAAGAGAAGAGCTGGATGGGATCAATATTAGCAGGTTATTTAAGCATGATGGGAAAATTTGCCTTTTTTTTAAAAAGAACGCGTATATCTGGAACATAACCAGGCCATTTTTTTATTTTTTAAAATATTTTAAAGAAAGTATATTATTGACAAGGGCGTTACTTTCTTTTAAATGCGATGTTATTTACGAAAGAAGCTCACAGGCTACCAGAATATTCTGCCTTTTTTATCGTTTACTAAAAATACCGTTTGTTCTGGAAATCAATGATTTCTATGAGCCTTTTTCTTTGAGGCTTGCAAAATTCATTGTTACGCCCAATAAAGTTGTTATACCAAAGTGTTATCATGCGAAAGTAAAAGCAATGCCTTGGGGCGTAAATATCGCCATATTTAAGCCATTGGAAGGAAGCGGAGAATTACGTTCGAGGTACGGCTTAGGGAATAAAAAAGTTGTCACGCTTGTTTGTTCAGGGTTTATTTGGCACGGCATAGAGGATTTAATATCTGCTGCTGCTTTAGTAATCAATAAAGACAAGGAGATTGTTTTTATGATAGTGGGCGGCGGAGATTATTTTTCGGTATTTAAGGATCGGGTAAATTCGCTCGGTTTAACTAAGAATTTTATTTTTACAGGGCCGGTGGATTATCTTATGGTGCCTGAACTTATAGCATTATCAGATATTACGGTTGCACCATACAGCTCTTTATTAAGGAAGTTGGGCAAAAACAGGGAACTTTATGCTACACCTTTGAAAGTGTTGGAATATATGGCTTGTGCAAAGCCCACGGTAATTACGGATGTAGCAAATAAGAACGGCATCATTGAACATATGGTGACCGGCCTCGTAGTGAAGGAAGATTCTCCGTCAGAATTAGCTGATGCCGTTTCTTATTTGGCTAAAGACGAACAATTAAGAACTGCAATGGGCAGGAAGGCAAGGGAAGTTGTTGAGAATAAATTTTCATGGCAGCTTCATGTCGAAGAATTAGAAGAAATATTTGTTAATTCAGCAAAATTTAGTTGATTGTACACATAAAATAAGCATATGAATATAGGTATAAATGCCAGGTACCTTCAGAATCCAAACAGCGGGATAGAGAATTATCTTTTAAATTTAATTCTTGGCCTGAAGCAGGTTGATACTAAGAATAATTATACATTATTTTTTGGCAAAAATCCTGTTCCGGAACAGGTATTGGGCAGCGGTTTTAATTGTGATGTTTCCCGTATGCCCACGCATAATCAGATATTGAAGATTTTGTGGGGACATTTTTATTTGCCAAGCAGAATTAAGAAAATGAAATTGGATGTATTCCATGAGCCCTGTTTTATTCCTCCGGTTTTTAAGATATGCCCAACGGTGATTACTGTGCATGATGTATCGCATCGCATTGTTCCGCATTGTTTTACACTGAGAAATAGATTATACGTTGATATGTTGTTAGGTAAAAGCCTGCAGGCAGCCGATTCGGTTATTACGGTTTCAGAGAGTTCAAAAAACGACATCATTAGTAATTATAAAGTTTCTCCAAAGAAAATCAGGGTAATTTATGAAGGAGTAAATGATCAATTCCGAAAAATAAATAATCCTAAAGTAATCGAAGATACAAAACGCCTTTATAATATCAAGGGAGATTTTATTTTAAATATTTCCTTGATAACTCCGAGGAAGAACCTGGTTTCTCTTATCAGGGCGTTTTATCTTCTAAAAATTAGCAAAAAAATTAATTATCAATTGGTAATCGTCGGTAGAAAGGGCTGGCTTTATGACGATATTTTCAAAGAGGTTATAAAGCTAAAATTAGAAGAAGACGTTATATTCTGTGGCCATGCTCCTTCCGAACACTTGGTGCATCTTTATAATGCAGCAAGCGCGTTTGTTTACCCTTCGTTATATGAAGGATTCGGGTTGCCTATTCTTGAGGCAATGGCATGCGGATGCCCGGTAGTATCTTCTAATGTATCTTCCATACCGGAAGTTTGTGGTGGCGCCGCGCTATTGGTTAACCCAAAGAACATCGAAGAAATAGCCTATACCGTCAATCGGGTAATTGTCGATACTGATTTGCGCCGTGATTTAATCAATAAGTCTTCAGAAAGAATAAAGTTTTTTTCTTGGCAGAAAGCAGCTGCAGAAACTTTATCTGTTTATAAAGAGGTGTGTTTAGCTGTAGGAAAGTGCTCTTCCGGAGAAAAATCATGAGCAGCATACTTTTAAAAATTGTAAATTATCTTGCTATATTTGGTATTTTTTCCGGCGCCTTAACTTATGATTTAAGGTCCTTTGCCGAGCTCAGGATCATTTATGTAACTTTGCCCACGGTGATCCTTATCTTGCTATTTAGTACAAAAAGGCTTGTGATTAATAAAAAATTTTTATTTTATTTCTTAGCTTTGTTCCTGTTTTCTTTATACAATGTTTTTATGGGTAATAATACCATGCTTCTTTTGTTTAAACAAACCATAGGAATTTTGCTCGTCTCAACTGCCTTTTATCTTGTAATTAAGGCGAATAGTTACGATATTATAAAGTTGTTTAAAATTTATTTAGTTTTTGCATTTGTTGTAGCATTAATTGGGATTCTACAGCAGATAGGTTTTATTTTAGGGATACACTGGTTGTATGATTATCGGCCCCTATTTGTCAACTCAAATGCATGGAATTTTGCCACAGCTTTTAATGGGCACTTTATTAGGATTAACTCTATTCTTCATGAACCCTCTACATTTTGTCTGGTTTTGATGCCGGCATTTTTTGCTGCAATTTCTTCTCTGTTTCTAAAAAAAGAATTCAGTTTTTATAATAGATTCCAATGCTGCGTAATTATTTTGAGTCTTTTATCATCGTTTTCAGCTACGGGATATTTAGGGATGCTTCTTGCGATTTTAATTTTTTTCAAAGATTTTATAAGGAGAACAAAATGGCGTGTAATCATCCTGTCGTCACTTGTTTTATTTTTTGTTATATTTTTTACAGTTATCCCCGAATTAAAAATGAGAGTAGCTGACACTGTAAATATTATAAATGGGGGAAAAAAATTTGACTGCGTAAATAGCAGCACTTATGCATTGGGCAGTAATTTTATAATTACATATAAGAGTTTTCGCGAACATCCGTTTATAGGCTCGGGGTTAGGTTCTTACAAAGTTGTTTATGATAAGCACATAGGGTCCATATTTGCTAAAATGCAAAAGCGTAAATATGTGCTGAATGACAAAGACGCAAATTCCCTTTTTCTAAGATTGTCGGCTGAAACTGGGATATTTGGGATACTGATATTCTTTGGGTTTCTTTTTAAACTTTATCTTAAAAGACGCGATGATGCGAATAATTATTTATGGATTATAAATAACGCCTCTTTAATATATTTTTTTTTAAAGCTATTAAGAAGCGGGCACTATTTTATTGAGGGCTTTTTCTTTTTTTTCTGGGTGTATTATTTTTCCAAGATTAAATCAAGGGATAATCGCTTATGAGATACCAAAATGTCCTTTTAGTCCTGCCAAGATACTATAAGGGGGTATACCGTTTATCCATTCTGCCTCCTGCAGGATTGGGATATATAGCAGAGGCCCTGAATAACGCGGGAGTATCATCTGAAGTTTTAGATATGAACCTACACTATGATTTTGCTGATCTCTGCAGAAAAATAGTCGAATTTAAGCCTGATTTAATCGGGTTTTCAATAATGACATTCGGGCATAAAGAGTTGTATCGTATTATAAATGAGACCAAAAAGAAATTTCCTTATCTCAAAATCGTTGTTGGTGGCCCTCATGTTTCTATGTTAAGGGGTAAAGTTTTGGAAGACTGCCTGGGGATTGATTATGGGATCATTTTGGAGGGAGATTTAAGTATCATAGAATTATGCAAAGGGAATGATTTAGAATCAATACAGGGATTTATTTTTCGGGATAGGGACAAAGTCATAACGAATAATTTTGGAAAATTTATCACTAGTCTTGATAGTTTGAATTTCCCTAAATATACCTCTTTTGAGTTGGATAAATATCCCACAAAACAAATAGGTATTGTTACTTCTAGGGGTTGTCCTTACGATTGTATTTATTGTCCGGTTAATTCTGCCATAGGGAAACAGTTTCGGTATCGTAGTGATCAGAATATAATATCCGAAATAGAGTTTTGGTACTTAAAAGGTTATAAAGAAATACTTATTCTGGATGATAATTTTACGCTCTTACGCAGTAGGGTAGAGAAATTATGCGATTTATTAAAAGAAAAGAATTTTGTCGGCTTGAGTTTAAAATGCCCTAATGGCATAAGAGCGGACCGGGTAGATTATAACCTTTTAAAAAGAATGAGGCAGGTAGGATTTGACATGTTGTCTTTTGGGGTTGAGGCAGCAGAAGATAGGGTATTGCAACGTATAAAAAAGGGAGAGAGTATCTCTACTATTGAAGAGGGAATACGTAATGCCTGTGATTTAGGATACGATGTTGATTTATTTTTCTTAATTGGTTCTCCGGGTGAAAGTTTAAACGATCTAAAAACATCGTTTGCCTTATCCCTGCGTTATCCGGTGAGAAGCGCAAGGTTTTACAATATTATACCATTCCCAACAACTGAGCTTTTCGCATGGATAAAAGATAATAATTATTTTCTTCGTTCAGAGAATGATATTATTAATAATGCATCGCATTTTATTAATGAACCGTGTTTTTTTACGCCCGAAATGTCCGCAGAGGACAGAAGGAAGGCGTTTAAATTGGCGAGAAAGGTAAGTAAAATAATCCGCAGAAGATTTATAATAAAAAAAGTTAAAGGCCCGGAAATATTTAAGAATTTATTCGGCCTTATTTATGCTTCAGATATTGTAGAAAATATGTTAAACAATAGTGCAATATTGGTCCGTATTAAGGAAGTTTTGAAAAGTTTTTGTTTGAGGGTGTTAAATAATACTCCGAAGTAATTCCGATAAGATGAATAGAAGATTTCAGATTATGAAACGCTGGATTTCGGGGACGAAAAACGGGGTGCCTTTTTTCGAATTAATCGATTTTCTCTTATCTCCCACATATATTAAGAAAGCAAAAGATAGGATCAAGTCCATAAAAGAAGAAGGGCCTTATCTTTGTTTTAATTTTTACGATTTTGATTACCCATTGTACTTTCCCAAGAGCATAGATATTAAGCATCTTTTTCAGGTAATTGCCGAATCTTTTTATAATAAAGACTGGCATTTTTATGAGGCCCTGCGATACAAAGTGAAAAAAGACGATATAGTATTAGATTGCGGGGCAGGTGAAGGATTGTTTAGTTTCTCTGTGATTAACAGGTGCAAAAAAGTCTATGCAATAGAGCCTTTGCCTGTTTTCTGCGAAAGTATGAAATTAACTTTTGCTAATTTCGGCAATCTGGAAGTAATGCCTTATGCTTTATCAGACACCTGTGGTAATGCTGTAATTTCTGACGCTGGAATTCAATCTGCCTTAGGTACGTCCAGCCAGGGAATTTCCGTTCCCGTTACTACTATAGATACTCTTTTTCTCGAAAAGGGTATACCTGTTACATATATAAAAGCAGATTTAGAGGGGTATGAGCTGAAAGTATTGCATGGGGCCAGGGAAATAATTAAAAAATACAAACCGATAATTTCGGTTACTACCTACCATAATAAGGGTGATGCAGCGCTTATTTCTGATTTCTTAAGGTCTTTGTCAAATTATAAAATAGAAACTAAAGGGATATCAGCAGAAACAGGGGATCCTATTATGCTGCATGCCTGTGTAGGATAGAGAATGTGGAAAAATATAAAGAAAAACATTGTAGTTTCGGCGATTAATCTTACAGAAGCAGGCCCGCTTACCGTATTAGAAGAATGTTTACAAAGTCTTTCTGCTGATTTTTCCGATGCCTATAATATTATTGCTTTAGTGCATAAAAAAAACGTTCTCAGGGCAAAAGAAAATATCACCTTTTATGAATTTCCTGCTGCGAAGAAAAGCTGGATTTTAAGGATATATTACGAGTATTTTTATTTCAGGCGTTTTTCAAAAAAGATAAATCCATATCTTTGGCTATCTTTGCATGACATAACTCCTAATGTATATACACAAAAACTGGCGGTTTATTGCCATAATCCTTCACCTTTTTACAAGTTATCATTTTCTGAGGCCATGCTTGACCCCAAATTTGCCCTTTTTAACTCTTTCTATCAATGGCTATACAGGATAAATTTAAAAAAGAATAATTATGTAATAGTTCAGCAGGAATGGATAAGGGAAAGGTTCAAAAAAATATTCGGGATAAATAATATCATTGTCGCTTATCCATCGATAAGTGTTTCAGTTGAAATGTCCGGTATCATTCCGGAAAAAATAGGCAGAAAATCCTTCTTTTATCCTGCTTTTTCCAGAGTTTTCAAGAATTTCGATGTTATTTGCGAGGCTGCGAGTATCTTGGTTAATAAGGGAATTGATGATTTTTTTGTTTATCTTACAATCGACGGTACGGAAAACAGTTATGCCAGATCATTGGTGCGTAAATTCGGGCATATA
>Ga0265297_10012509_pt1 | contig 10176 bp, 12 predicted proteins | sample Munlanlwell13791_FD_192502 | JGI IMG/M metagenome (GOLD analysis project Ga0265297, IMG submission 192502) | Leachate microbial communities from a municipal landfill in Southern Ontario, Canada - Leachate well 137-91 | ecosystem: Engineered > Solid waste > Landfill > Unclassified | place...
ATCGTGACGGATCAGTTCAAAGTGGGTGAGGCCAAAAAGGTGTTCGATATTTTTTTTATTGCCGGTAAAAAAGTTGTCCAGACAAATGATATCGTTGCCTTCCTGCAATAATCGGTCACATAGATGTGAACCTAGAAATCCGGCGCCTCCGGTTATTAGTATACGCTTCATTATTCTATTATTTCGTTTGTGAGAGTATTTATTCCAATTTTTTATATTAAACCTGAAATAAGGTAGAGATGTCAACCATTAAAATATCTTTAATCTTATTAAAAAAATATTCTTTATCCGTTGTCTTGGCTTTAGATATAGTTCTTGAACTGTTTTCTGCATTATGATAGCTAAATCCATTAATCAAGTGATCTGAAGGAGATTATTATGGATTCAGATTCAATGGCGACTGCAGATAAAAATATCCATGAATTAAAGAATGGCAGTAGCCAGGAAGTTATTGTCGTTGATGGCCGTGGTTATGAGAATAGTGTAAATAATAAAAAAGAAATATATACTCTTGTTGATGTAATTGAAGATGCTCAGGCAGCAAATAGCCTTAACGAAGAAATTATAAAACGGGCCACGTCGATTATTGAAAGAATAGCCAGAGAAATGGTTCCGGAAATAGCGGAAAAAGTTATTAAAGAAGAAATTGAAAAACTTAAAAAATCTAGCAACAACGATTAAAAGAAGAGGAAAAATTTTGAAGATTTGTAGAGTTTATTTGTACACACTGGTTACTTTGATTTTGATTATTGGCGGATGTTCTAAAAATACGCCCTATGGGATAAAACCTAATTATGACAAGAATTCGGCAAATATTATTGCCGTACTTCCCGTAGAAAATAAAAATTTTGATAACAAAACTTCTCGGTTAGTAAGATCCAAATTGTTCGAAGAACTTTATTTCAAGGGCTATGCCAAGCTGCCACTTGATGTACTCGACAAGAAGTTGGGATCTTTATATACCAATAATAAATCAAAGGAGAATGCGGACATTATTGATCCGCAAGTATTGAAAGATTTAGTGGGTGCCGATGCGGGAATGTATTGCACTCTAACGGAAGAGAATAAAGCCAAGAAAGTTTTATACGCTCCGTTAACCATAGCAGTTCGTTGTGAACTGCGAAGCGCTCATACAGGCGAAGTTCTTTGGAATGCCGAATGCAGGTCAACCAGCAGAAATTTTGACTTAACCATAAAAGGGCTGGAACGAAAATCTACTGAAACTTATGAAACAGTAATAGAAGATGTTGTTAATAAAGTGATAAAAACACTGCCGGATGGGCCTAATTTACGCGGTTAAATGTTAAATATCTTTGTAACTTTGGACAGAAGAAATAAAAAATTGAAAGAATCAATATAGAATATAAATGAACATACCCAATTTATTGTCTTTAACCCGAATCATACTTGTTCCAGTATTTGTAATTTTTCTAATTCAAGATAAATATTATAATGCTTTGATCATTTTTATTATTGCCGGATTAACTGATGCGCTTGACGGTACAATGGCAAGATTATTAAACGCCCAGACCATACTTGGTTCCTATTTGGATCCCATTGCCGATAAATTACTTCTGGCTACAAGTTTTGTTATTTTAGCAATTCTGGGAATTATACCGAGTTGGTTAACGGTCATTGTTATCAGCAGAGATTTTATGATTTTGCTTGGTATCGCAATTCTTACTTTAATGTCGATATCTTTTGAAATTAAACCGGCCTTAATAGGGAAAGTTACAACTACTTTGCAAATAGGAACGGTTTTTCTGGTGCTTCTTTATAAGGCTTTTACTCATAATCTTAGTTACAATTTTGTTTTAAATCTTTTCTTTTGGTTGACGGCGGCACTCACTGTAGCTTCCGGATTGGTTTACATACTCAGAGGAATCAAAATAGTTAATGGAACCGATTTAAAATAAGCAGACATATAAGATATTTACTTGACATTATAGAGTTTTACTGATATTTTATAAAGTTATGAACTGAATTACTTGTAGGCAAGTAGCTCAGGGGGAGAGCGCCATCCTGACGCGGTGGATGTCCAGGGTTCAAATCCCTGCTTGCCTACCATTTTAAATATAGTAAAAATGACTTTAGTTCAGTACTTCAAGGGCATCAGCAAATTGTGGTGCCCTTTTAAAATTAATTAATGCTCGTTTATGGTAAGTTATGGATATTATAGTTATATTCCCTGATAATAAGGAAATTTCTTTTAAAGAAGGAATTTCTGCGGCCGAAGCTTTGGAGAGTTGGAAAAAGGAATTATTAGCATTTACTGTAGCGGTCAAAATTAATAATATGCCTGCGGATTTAAGTTCATCTATAAAAGAAAATTCGAAAATTGACTTAATAGATATATCGTCTAAAGAGGGTTTATCTATATTACGTCACAGCATATCTCACGTTATGGCTCAGGCAGTTCAGGAATTATTTCCCGGTGCAAAAGTAAGCATCGGCCCCTCCATTGAAGACGGTTTTTACTATGATTTTGAATATAAAGATGCTTTCACTACCGATGATTTTGAAAAAATAGAAAACAGGATGAAAAAAATCATCAATGCTGATTATCCTTTCGTTCGCGAAGAACTTTCCCGATCGGCGGCAGTAAAATTATTTCAAGAAAGGGAAGAAAATTATAAAGTTGAATTGATTAACGATTTACCTGAGGATGTTAAGGAAGTCAGTATTTACAAACAGGGCAGCTATATTGATTTATGCCGCGGACCTCATATACCTTCAACAGGCATGATAAAAGCTTTTAAACTATTGAGTGTTGCCGGTGCTTACTGGCGAGGCAATGAAAACAACAAAATGTTGCAGCGTATTTACGGCACCGGATTTGCCAATGAGAGCGAACTTAATGATTATTTAAATCTGCTGGAAGAAGCGAAAAAGAGAGATCATCGTCGTTTAGGCAAAGAACTTGATCTCTTTCAGGTAAACGAAGAAGCCGGACCGGGCCTGATTATTTTTCATCCCAAAGGCATGCTTTTACGTTACCTTATAGAAGATTGGGAAAAGAAAGAACATCTTAAACGCGGTTACGACATGGTTATGGGACCTCAAATTCTCAAAGTTGATCTATGGAAAAAGTCAGGTCATTTTGATCATTATCGCGATAACATGTATTTTACAGAAGTGGATGAACAGGTGTACGGCATAAAACCGATGAATTGTCTATCCCATATGTTAATATACAAATCCAAGATAAGAAGTTATCGTGATTTGCCCCTGCGTTATTTTGAATTGGGCACGGTTCATCGTCACGAAAAAACAGGGGTATTACATGGACTGATGAGGGTAAGACAATTTACCCAGGATGACGCTCATATACTTTGTACCCCGGAACAGTTAAATTCGGAAATATCCGCAATTGCCGATTTTGTCAGCTATGCGATGGGTATTTTCGGCTTTGAATATGAAGTAGAATTAAGCACCAGACCGGACAAATCCATCGGCTCCGATGAAGACTGGAACCTGGCTACCGCTGCTCTGGAAAATGCTCTTAAGGATAACAATATCAATTATGAGGTAAACGAAGGCGACGGGGCTTTTTACGGCCCTAAAATTGATTTTAAGCTAAAAGACGTTTTAAAACGTAAATGGCAGTGCGCGACCATTCAATGCGATTTTACACTGCCGGAAAGGTTCGATTTGAGCTACATCGGCGCGGACGGAGAGAAACACCGTCCTGTAATGCTGCACAGGGTTATCCTGGGAAGTATCGAACGTTTTATAGGTGTGCTCATCGAACAATACGCCGGAGCTTTTCCGGTTTGGTTATCTCCTGCGCAATGTATTTTGTTGACGGTAACCGATAAACATATACCGTATGCTGAAACTGTTTATAGCAAATTGATGCAAGCGGGTGTGCGTTGTGAAAAATATTTTGAGAACGAAAAATTAGGTTACAAAATCCGGCAGGCGCAGATGCAAAAAATACCGTACATGCTGGTCATTGGAGACAAGGAAGTGGAAGCCAACTCAGTATCTCCACGGACGCGTGACGGCAAGAACCTTGGTTCGCTACCGGTTAATGAATTTATTGCTTTATTGCAGGAAATATGTGAGGAAAAAAAATAAGTTTATATTTAATCTATAAATTCAGGAGGTGACATATAGTAAAGGACTTAAGAGTTAACAGGGAAATAAAGTCGGCCACAGTTCGAGTTATCAACGAGGAAGGAAAACAGTTGGGTGTAATTACATTGGAAGAAGCGCTCGCCAATGCAGAAAATGTAGGTTTGGATTTAGTGGAAGTGTCAACGACCGACCCACCTGTATGCAAGATAATGGATTATGGCAAATATCGTTATAAACAAAGCAAAAAACTGCACGATGCCAAAAAAAGCCAGACAATAATTCAGGTCAAGGAAATTAAATTGAAGCCGAAGACAGAAGAACATGATGTGCAGGTTAAGCTTAAACATATTAAAAAGTTTTTGAAAAACCACGATAAAGTTAAAATATCCATGATGTTCAGAGGACGGGAAATTGCCTTTACCGATATAGGTAAAAAGCTGATGGAACGAATAAAAGATGAACTGGCTAACGAAGGTATCATCGATCAGGAGCCGAGATTGGAAGGACGTAATATGGTGATGATAGTTTCACCCAAAAAACAATAAGGATAAAGGAGTTGTTGCATGCCAAAATTAAAAACTCACAGGGGAGCGGCAAAGCGCTTTTCTCTTACCGCCAAAGGTAAAGTAAAACGCAGCAAGGCATTTGCGAGCCACATCCTCACGAAAAAAACTACAAAAAGAAAAAGATCTTTAAGGAAATCGACGTTAGTTGATCAGGCAAATCAAAAAGCTATTAAAAGGCTTATTCCTTATTTATAGATCTCAACCGATTATATCAGTTATTATTTAGGAGAATAGAAAAATGTCTAGAGTGAAAAGGGGCGTCAATGCCCGTAAAAAAAGAAGAAAGGTATTAAAACAGGCCAAGGGGTTTTTCGGTGCACGCAGCCGCCTGCTTAGAACAGCTACTGAAGCCGTAAATAAAGCGATGAAATACGCTTTTCGCGATCGTCGCGCGAGAAAAAGAGAATTTCGTCAATTATGGATTGCGCGTATCAATGCGGCTGCCGGCGAAAATAATATATCCTATAGCAGGCTGATTAACGGTATGAAAAAAGCCGGCATAGGATTGGACCGCAAAGTAATGGCGGAACTCGCTGTTAATGATCCGAAGGGGTTCGCCCAGGTTGTGGCAATGGTTAAAGGCAATTAAGCGGCATGATTAATGAGCTTAAACAGCTGGAAATAAGCGCCCTTGCCGAATTACAAACGGCTAAAACCGAAGATCAGTTTTCTAATATCAGGACCAAATATCTTGGTCGCAAGGGGCTCCTAACCGGTCTTTTGAGAAATATTGCTCAAGTTTCCGAAGAGGAAAAACCTTTATTCGGAAAGCTTTGCAACGAGTTGAAAAACAAGCTCAATGATAGAATTGAGGAAGCACTTCGTAAGCAGTCAATTCGAAACAAAGAAGATATTCTGCTCAAGGAAAAAATAGATGTTACTTTGCCCGGTAACGCAATAAAATGCGGACGTATTCATCCCGTTATTCAGATAAGAAGAGAAATTTGTTCTATCTTCGCGTCCTTCGGTTTTTCTGTCGTGGAGGGACCTGAAATTGAACTTGATTATTACAATTTTGAAGCCTTAAACATTCCCCAGGATCACCCGGCAAGAGACATGCAGGATACTTTTTACATTTCGGATAACGTAGTTTTACGTACCCACACTTCGCCGGTACAGGTGAGGATAATGGAAAAAGTAAGACCTCCTTTGCGTATTCTGTCGCCGGGGAAAGTATACCGGCGCGATTCTGATGTATCTCATACGCCGATGTTTCATCAAATAGAAGGATTGCTTGTAGACAAGGGTATTAGTTTCGGAGATCTTAAAGGAATTTTAACGGCGTTTCTTAGAAAAATTTTTGGTGAAAACACTACTTTACGCTTTCGCCCCAGTTTTTTCCCTTTCACTGAACCGTCGGCTGAAGTAGATATTCGTTGTGTCATATGTGGTGGAAACGGTTGCCGTGTTTGCAAGCAAAGCGGCTGGCTGGAAATTCTTGGTTCCGGCATGGTTGATCCCGCCGTCTTCCTGAATGTCGATTATGATTCCGAAGAATACACCGGTTTCGCTTTTGGTTTAGGCTTGGAAAGAATTGCGATGTTAAAATACGGAATTTCCGATATCAGACTGTTTTTTGAAAACGACATTCGATTCCTCAAACAATTTTAGGAGATATTTTTCTTTATGCTGGTCAGTCTTAAATGGCTTAAAGATTATGTTGATATAGGATTAACGCCGGAAGAGCTTGCTCATCGGCTGACAATGTCCGGCCTGGAAGTGGAGGAAATAAAAACAATCCATCCGCAGTTCAGCGGTGTTGTTGTAGCCAGAATCTTATCAGTAAAACCGCATCCATCGGCCGATAGGCTCTCGCTGTGCTCGGTCAGCGATGGAATTGAAAACTATCCTGTGGTTTGCGGAGCAAAAAACATCTCAGCGGGAGATATCGTTCCTCTGGCCAAAGTCGGTGCCGTAATTCCCGGAGGGTATACGATTAAGTCATCTCTTTTACGCGGAGAGAAATCAGACGGCATGTTATGTTCCGAAAAAGAGTTGGAAATCGGCGATGACGAATCCGGAATTATGCAACTGCCTAAAGATCTTCAGCTTGGCTTACCGCTGGAAAAAGCTTTAAATATTGAAGATACCGTCTTGGACGTAAATGTCACACCCAATCGTTCCGATTGTTTAAGCATGACCGGTATTGCCCGAGAAGTTGCTGCTATCACCGGTAAAAAGATAAAACTTCCAACCATAAAGATTAAAGAATCTTCCGAAGATATTAATTCCATTGCGTCGGTAAAAATTATCGACGATGATTTATGTCCTCGTTATACGGCCCGAATGATTAAGGACGTTAAAATAGGACCGTCGCCAGTCTGGATGAAAACAAGACTGGAAGCAGCCGGATTACGCGCCATTAACAACATTGTCGATGTAACCAATTTCGTAATGCTGGAAATGGGACAGCCTTTACACGCGTTCGATTTTCGTTTTCTGGAAAAAGGTAAAATCGTCGTGCGGAAATCAACAGAAAATGAAGAATTTATTTCTCTCGATGGTAAGGCTCGTAATCTTCCCGCAGATACTGTGTTGATTTGCGACGGCGTCAAACCTGTGGCCATTGGTGGAATTATGGGCGGTCTGAATTCCGAAGTTAAAGAAGATACGCAGGTTGTGCTTCTGGAAAGCGCTTATTTTAATCCTTCATCCATTCGCAGATCATCAAGAAAACTGGGCATGTCTACCGATGCCGCATTCCGCTTCGAAAGAGGCATTGACCCGGAAGGAGTTATTAAAGCGCTCAATCGAGCCGCTCAATTGATTGCTGAATTTTCCGGCGGTAATATTTATAAAAACTATATCGATGTGTATCCGAATAAAATTTCATCAGCGAAAGATATTCCACTCAGGATAGACAGAATACGCCGGATTATCGGTACGGAAATAAAAGCGAAAGATGTAACAAGAATACTGCGCAGCATAGATATGGTTTTGAAACAAAAAGGGAAGGGCAGTTATCTTGTTACCCCACCGACATGCAGGGTTGATATATCACGGGAAATAGATTTAATAGAAGAAGTAATCAGACTTTACGGTTATGATAAGGTTCCTGTAACTCTTCCCGCTGTTGATGTAAATGAAATGGAATTTATTCCCCGTCTGGATATGGAAGAAAGAATAAGACAACTTCTGACGGGTAGCGGCTATACCGAAATCGTTAATTACAGTTTTCAAACCCCGCAGTCCGCTGACATATTGTGTCTGCCCGAAAATGATGAAAGACGCCAAACCGTAAAAATAAAAAATCCCCTGGGCGAAGATCTTTCAGTCATGCGAACAACAATGATTTACGGTTTGCTAGAAACAGCAAAAAAGAATGCTAATAATGGTTCTTTTGATTTAAAGTTGTTTGAAATAGGGCGTGTTTTTATAAATTCCTCAGACGCAGAATTGCCTGAAGAAAAAAATATGATTGCCGGACTTTTGACCGGGGAATTAACTGATGAATTCTGGTCCTCGGGAAAAACTGTCGACTTCTATACAATAAAAGGCTCTCTGGAAAACATTTTTTTTGATTTAAAAATAAGTGATTGCCGTTATATTGCCTCGTCAACTGAACCCTTTCTGCATCCCGGAAAATCGTGTGGCATTTACCTGAGTGACAAAAAAATAGGTTTTTTTGGTGAAGTTCATCCGGACGTTATGGAAAGAATCGACATTAAAAATAATCTCTATATATTTGAAATTAATTTGGATATTCTTGTTAATGCCCATCTGGAAAGAAAAATATCCTACAGGGAAATATCAAAATTCCCGGCTGTAACACGCGATGCCGCATTTGTTATTCCAGATACAATGGAAGCCGGTCAAATGATTAATATTGTTTTGAATCAAAAAGAAGATTTGCTTGAAAATGTTGTTATTTTTGATGTATACAAAGGCAAAGGAATTACAGAAGGTAAAAGTCTGGGGTTGCGTTTTTCCTATCGTGCTCCTGATAGAACGCTAACCGATTTGGAAACAAATGCCGTCCACGATAGAATTGTGCGTAATACCGTTAATCTAACGGGTGCAAAAATAAGAACATAACACAATTTATAAAGTTAAAATGGAGGTAAAGATATGACGAAGATTGATATTATTCAAAATGTTTATGAGAAGCTCGGTTTTTCCAAAAAGGATTCGGCAGATATCGTTGAAGCTGTGTTTGACATCATTAAAGACAGTCTTGCTCAGGGCGAACTGGTAAAAATTTCCGGATTCGGTAATTTTGTGGTCAAGGAAAAAAGGGCTCGTCGCGGCCGTAATCCGCAGACAGGCCAGGAAATATCTATTACCGCGCGGAGAGTATTAACTTTCAAATCATCGCAGGTATTGCGTAAGGCACTAAACTAATATCAGAAGAGTAAAAAGCTTCTACTCGTTATAATCAAGAAGTAAATTTTTACTTTGAGTATAATTGTCATTCATTAATATATTTTTAATAATACTTTATAATTTGTATTAATTATTTTTAACTGTCCGGTGAATTAGCCGTAAGGGTTATAAGGAACTTTATGGAAGCAATAATTCCCGAAAAGGCGTATTTTCGCATAGGAGAAGTGAGCAAAATCCTCAATGTCGAACCTTACGTTATTCGATATTGGGAGACAGAATTTAAAACAATCAGTCCTGTGCGGACAAAGACTGCTCAACGTTTATACAGGAAGAAAGACGTACAGGAATTATTGACGATCAAAGATCTGCTTTACTCCCAGCGTTTCACCATAGATGGAGCCAAAAAACAGCTTCATAAAATACGCGGGATCCCGGAACCGGAAGACAAAATTTCCGAAAAACAAAAACTGGACCAGATTAAAAAGGAATTACAAAAAATAAGAGCCATGATGAGCTAAAAAAACCGGCGATATTAAATCGCCGGTTTTTTTATTTCCTTATAGAAAATTAAAGTGGCTAAGCTTTTTTGCTTGCTCTCTTCGAGGCTTTGAGCGGATTTATTTTTTGTGTTGTTTCCTGAATTTCCAGTTTAACATGCGTTGCAGTCGGACATCTGCCGTTTTGCCACTTACCGGTAGGATCAGGATAAACTTTACAGTATTTTCCTGATTCATATTCCATTATCTTGCCGCAGCCTTCGCATTTGTCGATTATTTTCTGGCAACTACCATTAAAGAAACCACATCCTTTCTTGCTCATAAAAGCGCATTCGAATCCCGCTTTAACAGTTTGACAAAGCATCTGAATTACCCCCTTATATGATATACTGAGTTTTTAAGACGTTGCCGGAAAAATGAAGAAAAGAGAAAGAAATTTCCACAAGCGCCATTGACCAAAAACCGGCGTGTCATTAGCAGCAAAAAGACTGGCTGTCAAGAGAAATTGAATTTTTAAGAATCATGACAATTTGATCATATTTTTCATAGAAATAACTTGAACCGTAAACAATTTGTTGCTAAACATATATAAATTAATTGTGGAATCATAAATGCGAGCAGTTATCCAGAGAGTCGACCATGCCGGCGTCAAAATCAACCGCAAAGAATTCTCCTCGATAAATGAAGGAATTCTGGTATTTTTAGGAGTC
>Ga0265297_10012510_pt1 | contig 10174 bp, 12 predicted proteins | sample Munlanlwell13791_FD_192502 | JGI IMG/M metagenome (GOLD analysis project Ga0265297, IMG submission 192502) | Leachate microbial communities from a municipal landfill in Southern Ontario, Canada - Leachate well 137-91 | ecosystem: Engineered > Solid waste > Landfill > Unclassified | place...
GACAATCCCCTGATGATTTTTAGAAAAATAATGGCGCTTTCACCCGACCCGGGAGTGTACACCATGCAAAACGGCAAGCGCGTAAAATTGCTTGACGCGCGATTGGAAAACGATGCGATTGTTATTACTCGTATCGTTATCGAAGGAAAAAAACCTTCAGAGGCGAATCTTATTCTCCCTTTGTCGCGTTTATAAAACGTTTTTCCATAACGCTCCAGTCAAGCACGCGTAAAAAGGCGCTGATGTAATCGGCTCGTTTTGTTTCGTAATCAAGCATAAAAGCGTGCTCAAAGACATCAATAATAAGTACCACGGGAAGCCCTGCCAAATGACCGATGTGGTGTTCGTTGATCCAGACATTAAACAACATGTCTTTTTCTTGATCGTAACAGAGTGCGACCCATCCAATACCTCGCGATAACGCTAGTGCTTTGAAATCATTTTCCCATGCTTCATAGTTCTCAAAACTTTTTTTGATACCCACAAAGAGCGCGCTTTCTTCTTTGAGTGGCGCAGGAGTTTTGCTCAAACATTCAAAATAATATTCATGAAGTCGCATTCCGTTCCATTCCCACCCAAAACGTCTTTGGAGTTCCGTGTATTCCGCTTCGTTTGTCTTTTTTTCTTGCCGTAGAACGGCAAGTTTTTCCGTAAGCTTATTAACATTTGTCACGTATCCCTGATAGAGCGAAAGATGCAACGTCAGTGTTTTTGCCGATATACCATCTATCCCCTCCTTGAGAAATTCAAAAGATTTTACTTCGTAGTTTGTCATATTATTTTTTGACGCGCGTGTTGATGTTGAACAAAAAATAAAAAGGACAATATCCCAATGCACCCGTCATTAACAAAATAAATCCGATAATCGCCAATATAGTGGATATGACTAGCGAAGTAACTTTGAGCGCGATAAAAAAGAACACGATGGCGGCGCAAACGCGAAAAATCCTGTCTCCTATTCCTTCATTCATGTGCATATATGTCATAACGATTAATATTAATTATTTATTAAGAAGCCACACGTTGTAAGTAAGATATGTGGCAAAAAGCGCCCATGCCCCATACGGAATAAGAAGCAATGCCGATAACAGCGCGTAAGGATAGATAAGAACGATTAATGCAACGACTGATAACGCGAGTGTCCCCGCTTCATATACCGATGTTCCGATCGCGTGGCGAGTGAAAAATAAATAACTCCATAACGCATTTAAAATTCCATTCACTATAAAAATGGAAATAATCACCCAAAAGACGCCTTGATGTTCTATTACGCTTTTATTCCAAAAAAGAAGCGCGGAACAAGCGGTTAAAATAAAAAGAATCGTCCAGACCGCTCCGATAATGTTTCCCGAGGGCGTCCAGGAAGGAAGGCGGATCGTTTTGTACCATGTCATTCCTCCGTTGGTGAACATGCTCCCGACAATGGCGACCACAAGAACACACAAAGGAATAAGAATATGATTTATTTTCATAGATATCATTAAGTATACCTTTTACATAAAAATCCGCCATATCTTGGCGGATTTTTTATTCAGCTCTGTTTCTGCTCTTGCGGAGTCAAAGACGCGGTTTCTTTTTCTTCTTTTGGATTTTTCCAAATAGCCCACATGCTCAATCCGATAAGTATCGCGACTAACGCTCCAACGATCCATGAAATGATATTTTTTCCGGAATACCATGCCGATGCCATTTGCTTTTCTTGATTTTCTTGTGTGGCTCCCTTGGCGGCATCTTGCGCTATGACAATGTTTTGTTCGTTGACGGGAGGAGTTTGCGCGACATTTTGTGTCGCGTTTTGTGTTTGTTGAGCAGGAAGTACTGCAATGTTGCTCGCGGCGCTTTCCCCTTCAACAATAGTGTTATTCAAACCGCTTGAGATAGTAACAAGTGTTCCTTTGATTCCATCAAGATGTGTGTCAATAATCTGCGCGTTTGCCGGTTTTTCATTTGTTTGAGCGATCGTCACCGACAGCTTAGTGAGTAGAGCGCTTAATTGATCAAGTCCGGTGTGAAGTTTTGCGGCATCTTGCGCGGGCAAAACGATTGTCGTGGCGGCATGAACTGACAACGGCAAACATCCTGCCAAAAATAACGTTACAAACAAAACACTTACTGAAAAAAGTTTAAGGGATTTCATTGATTTTTCCGTTACTTATATTGCTTTTCTGCCTTTTTATTGAGGTAAAACGCGTCATTTTTCATATTCTCGCTGTTTTCTTCGCGTTTTTCCGCATGGTAATGTGCTGCCCTAAAATACTAGGATAAAGCTACTCCTAAACGTTTTGTGAAGTCAAGAATGGTTTGCTTATCGTAAGAAAGCCGTTTTGTACTCGTCTTATATCATGTAGAGTCGTTTTTGCTGGTCGATCATCATAGTATCCATAAAACGTTATTACATTATCAGTAAAATAATAAATAGCATGGAAAGAAAATATATTTTAGCGACAGTTTTTGTTTGTATGGCGTTTGTTCTTTGTTCTTCGGCGGTTTTTGCTAAAGTGCAAGATCAAATACAAACACCAGATCAAGATCAGATACAAAAGCAAGTCGGTCAGCCGGATTTTGACAAGTCCGTTGGAGATATCAAGACCTATCCCAACCCTAACCCCAACCCTCCGATTTCACTAAAGGGAGACGATCATCGTAGTGCCGTGGCGACATTCGTTCAAAATCTTTTGAAAGTTGCCGATGACGATACCTCCACCATTGGCGAGAAGGTAAGAGAAGTGGCTCGTGTCCAAAATGAAAATAAAGAAAAAGAAGCAAAGGCCATTGATGCCATCAGAGAAAGAAGCAGAGTAAGAACGTTTCTTTTTGGCACCGATTATAAAAACATCGGAGAGTTGCGCAGTACGATGGTTAAAACTCAAAATGAAATACGAGAGTTAAAAGATCTTTTGAGCAAAGAAACATCCGATGAGGTAAAAACCCAGTTGCAAGCGCACATACAAACGCTTGAACAGGAGCTTGCCAAAATAGAATCCTTCATCAAGGCACACGAAGACAAATTCAGTTTGTTTGGATGGTTTGCCAAATGGATGGCGACAAAATAAACAATGCTATAACGCCGCTCATCAAAAAACACCCCTTTGCGTGAAGGGGTGTTTTTATTTACTCACCATACATTCAACAAAGACAAAAAGAATCCAAAATGATAAAAGTAAAAATGCCTCTTTTTTTGAAATAATTTTTCCCGAATACATGAATTTAAACAAAAGAAACGACGCACTTACCATAAACGCTCCCGTGACGTAGATAATGGCGGGAGAAAAAGAAAAGGGATGAATAAGCGCCATTGTTCCGATGACAATCGTGGCATCGGTAAGCACGGTGCCTAAAATATCCCCTACCGCCAAAGAGTCGTTGCCTCGTTTCACCGATTTTAACGCGAAAAACAGTTCCGGAAGTGTTGTTCCCAGGCCCACCACAAACATTCCGATAAGCATAGGATTGATATGCGCGTCAGCCGCCAATTTTGCCGCGGACATAACCGTGAAGTGTGATCCTATCAACAGCGCCGCGATGCTTATCAAAAACAATCCTATGTTTTTATAATGATGGCCCTTCACCAGCGATTCTTTTGGGATTTCCCTTTCCTCTCGGCGAAACGCCATGTAATAGAAAACAATACCGACAATCACCAACACCGCTCCCTCAAGGCGAGAATAATATCCGTTGAGACCCAATAGGAGTGGAATAAATAATAAGAAAGAATACAGACGATTTGTGGAAAGGATTTTACTTTCTATTTTTATTCCTCTTCCCGCATAAAAAATAATAATCGCTATAATCAGCGTCAAGTCGGCGACGTTTGATCCAAAAAGCGTTCCTAAACCAAACGACGGCATCTCTTGTATGATAGAGCTGATAGAAACAAACGTTTCGGGCAACACGGAAATAAGCGCCACGATAATAAATCCCACGGCGTAGGGTGAAAAATGCAAACCATGCGCCAAGCGGGCGGCGTAACGTGTCGCCCACGTCGCTCCCCGAATGACCAGATAGAGTGATATAAGAAAAGTGAGAAAGGTAAGAAGCATGCTCTAATCTTTGTGTCTGAAATCCTTTAATTCTTTTTTGGCTTGTTTGATAAATTTTCCAAATTGACGATCTTTTTCTTTTTTTTCCAACGCGTTCATTTCATAATATTCCGCTTCTTTTTTCAAATTGAGATAATTGGCATAGTGGTCTTTGTTTATCTTTCCTGCTTTGACCGCGGCAAGCACCTCGCATCCTGGCTCATGGGTATGTGTGCAGTCAGCATACTTACATTTCTTTGCTAAGGCAACTATGGCATCAAATAAATCGTCTATACCCGCATTTACATCCGTCATCCCCACCTCGCGCATTCCCGGATTATCAATGACTATTCCTCCGTTTTCCAAAAAATACATTTGTCGCACAGTGGTCACATGCTTTCCTCTTTCCGAATAGGAGCTGATGTCTTCCGTTTTTATCACGTCTTTGCCAAGCAAGCGATTGATCAACGACGATTTTCCTACCCCCGACGATCCAAGAAAGCAGTGGGTCTTCCATTTCTTGATGTATCTTTTGAGTTCGTCCACGCCGTCGTTTTTTGTTACGCTGGTAAAAATAATATCGGTATCGGGAAATCTTTCTTTCAATTGAGAAGATAACACATTCAATTCGTCTGCAGTGAGAAGATCGGTTTTGTTGAGAATAATCGCGGGAGTGACGCCACCGTCTTTGGCAATGGCAAAGTAGCGTTCAAAACGATTTAAATTATAATCCCTATCCACCGATTCAACGACAAACGCCACGTCAATGTTTGCGCCCACCACTTGGGCTTCATTTTTGCTATTGCACTTTCTTTTTATAATCGTTTTTCGCGGCAGGATCTTTTTAATGACCGCTCTCTCTTCATCGAGTTTGATGATAGCAACCCAATCACCGACGGCAGGATAATCCTCCCGCAATGATGCCTCAAACATCTGTTTTCCGGTTATCCTCCCTGTGTATTCTCCGTCTTGATCTTTTACTTTGTACGTCCCCTTCTGCTCGCTGATAACCCGCGCCATCAAAAAACCGTCCAACCCCATTTTCTTTCTGTTGGATTCAAAAAAATCATCATACCCGAGGTTTTGTAGTGTTTGAGAGGACATTAATTGCGAAGGATTTTATTCAATTTTTCTATATCTCTCGATAATTTTTACTTATCCACAGGTCATTGATTATTTACCCTTTTTCTATTATACTAAGCGTGACAAGTAATTCCTCGTGCGTGGGGCTCCGTATGGTTCCTCATCTAGCGCATGAGGTTTTGTTGTTTATGGGAATAAAGGACTTTCTTCCACAATTTTACTTTTAATCATGTTAGCATAGCATTCATCTTCGTGTTCCCTTTTACGAAATAACGACCAGCATATACAATCGACAATCTGCAAACATTTTTTTTCCTGCGGAGTTTTGATCTCAATTGAAATTTTTATCTTATGGTTTCCTGATACTTGGTTTGATAAATAATGACAAAAATTATCATTTAAAAATTTATTTGTTTCTCGTCGTGAAGCCACGAGTACTATCGGCTCATTTGTAGAAATGAGTTTTTTTGTATAAATACGATCTAATAAAATATTTGCTACATAATTATATAAAACATGTTTTTCATCGTGTAACCTGGTATACACCTTTGATTTGTTAAGATATATAGAAATTATTGATACATCTTTTTTGTTTAAGAGTCCGAGTAGTTTTTGTCTGGTCGCTGGTTTTTCTTTGTAAGCATGCAACGTACCGCTATGATTTTTTCTTTCTGTTTTACTAAAACCGTTAAATATCTTTTTAACTATTTTTTCAACCGGTCGTTCTTCTTTAACAAAAAGACAGGCTATAACAAAATATTTTGAGGTTTTTTTCTTTTTAAAATTAAATCCTAAATCTCCGCTTTCATCTAAAAAAATATAAGCCATTCTACAAAATTACTTTTTCCAGACAATATGTCCGTTAATATTGTGTTTCTCGTACGTCCCTAAAACATCTGAACAAAATTTTATTAGTTCTTCATTCTTTTCGCTTTTTGCTAGTTCATATAAACGAATAAACATTTTCTTTCCCGTTTCTGTTTGCCTGAGATTTTTCTTTATAAAATTGTGTTGTGAACAAAGTGTTTGCCCATTTTCAATTGTTGCCTCTCCACCAAAATCTTTTGGCTTTATATGATCTACATGCAACTCAACACCATTCTTTTTGCCACGGCCGCAAATAACACACTTATATCCATCCCTTTTAAATATTGTTTCTTTTTGTGCTGAAGTAAAATTCTCTAACTCTCTTTTGTGTGCCTTATCTGGGTCATATCTATAAATTCCCTTTGCAATTTTAATAAGAAATCCACTTTGTGCTAATTGACGAATCGCCCTATCTGGATCTCTAAAAACTTTAGCTGTTCTTTTTTTGTAGGCGGCAACAACCCAATCAACAACTTCGGGGTGTTTAATGTCTCTATTTAGGTTCTTTTTGAAAAACTCGACAATAAGATCTTTTTGAATATGGTTGCTCCTCTTTGTGTTATTTTTATTTTTTTGCATAGTTAAAAATGTTATTCTGTTTAACTCTTGCCTCTTGGTGTAAACGATTTATTGCAATATCGCAGTATTTTTCATCAATCTCAACTCCAATACCCTTTCGACCGTGTAGATATGAGGCGATAAGCGTTGATCCGCTTCCTAAAAAAGGGTCCAAAACAGTATCACCAACAAAACTAAATAGCTTTATACAGCGTCGTGGTAATTCAATTGGGAACGGTGCGGGATGTCCTCCTGCTCCCTTTTTATTCTGTCCATTAAAAGTCCAGACGCCGTTTGTCCAACTCATAAATTCGCTTTTAGTTATGTCGTTTTCTTTGCTTCCACTATTTTTTTTCCAACTATCTTTATATAAAACGAGGATCAATTCCACAGGGGCGATAACGTAGGGAGCAGACGCTGACATAAATGATCCCCATGCAGTACGACGAGAGATGTTACCTTCATTCCAAATGATGGTTGAGTGATATTTCCAGCCGACATCTTTTGCAATTTTTGTAAGATCTGCGCCAACAGATTTTTGACCCCCTTTATTTTTATCAAGTGGAATGTTAAGCAAAAATCGTCCCTCGCTCTTTGCTAATTCAAAACATTTTTGAATCCATTTTTTTGTAAACTCCAAATAATCTTCGTAAGATAGATTATCGATGTGAGAATTATAGTGAATATCTACATTATAAGGTGGTGAGGTAATTATCAAATCAATAGAATTGTTCGGAATTGCTTTCGTTTTTAAAATGTCGTCTTTAAATATCAAAATGCCGTCAGACATAAAATACGGCTCATTTTTTTCTTTTATCTTAGTTTTCTTTTCTGTTTTAGATTGTTTTTCCATATTGATCTTTCTCCGCAAAGCTGGGAGACAGGGACTCGAACCCTGATACCGTGCTCTCTACCCCGCTATAAGCGGGGCAAGCAGGCACGTGTTTCGTTAACATTTTCTGATCTCTCTCCACAGCTGCGGGACTAGGACTCGAACCTAGATACCGTGCTCCAGAGGCACGTGTCCTACCATTAGACGATCCCGCAGCTGTGGAGAGAATCTTTTTCGTTTAACATTTTTGAGGGTAGCAAAAAAACCGCCACATTTCAACGAAAATTTATTCAATTTCAAAAGAGAAAAATTGCTCTTTGGGCCTGTAAAAAACCACCTCTTCTTTCTCTATTTTTAGGTATTCATTCCCCTTTCTTATATCCTCCAAAAACTCGTTTAAAACCCCTAAATTCCCTTGGGCGGTAACTTCCACGCTTCCGTCATTATTGTTCCGTATAGAGCCCATTATGGCCCGTTTTTGGGCTGTTTTTTGGGCAAAAACCCTCAATCCAACCCCTTGAACAGCCCCCCAAAGGGTGAGGCGCGATTCAATGGTTGTTTCAAGCCGAGCGGCATCAAGAGCAAGCGAACTATCAAAGTCCCCCGTCTTTGTCCTTTGGAGCTCTTTGACATATCCTCCCACCCCCAACATCTCTCCTAAATCCCTCGCAAAACTTCTCACATAAAATCCCGCGGACACTTTTATGGTCAGCGTGATATGTACCGTACCATCGGGTTGTTTTTCAAAAGAAGAAAGCGTATGTGAAAAAAGAGTGACAGGGTGTTCCTTAAGCGTTACTGCTTTACCCGCTCGCGCGTGAGCGTAGGCGGGAACGCCTTGTATTTTTTTCGCGCAAAAATCGGGAGCGCGCTGTGTCGTTTTCTTTTGCAACTCCTCAAGCGTTGCTGAAAGTTTTTCCAGTGTCAGTGACGAGCAATCTCCTCCCTGGCGAATATCTCCCGTTTTGTCATCGGTTGACGAAGAAGCTCCCAGCACAATGGTCGCGCGATATTCTTTTTGCGCTTCGCATAATTGTTTGAAAAGCCGTTTGGTGTATTCGCGTCCGATACCCACCACCAACACACCGCTGGCAAACGGATCAAGCGTTCCGCCATGCCCAATCTTGTCGCATTCATATTCTTTTTTGAGCGCATTCAAAAAACCCGCCGAGCTTATGCCAACGGGTTTATTGAAAAGATAAATGCCGTGGGGAAGTTTTGTTTTCTTTGCTGTCATGAAATTACTGACGTGTTTCCCGCAAGTGACGGCCTGCCGCAAAAAAGCTTGATACCAACCCTAACGCGACACCAAAGACGATGCCGTACAAAAGCAACCACACCAGATGTGAAACGAAATATCCCCATAAATCCATTTCGGGCACCAACACTTTTCCATAGGGAGAAACAAAATATATCACCGGCGTCATAATGCCCACACTGATAACGGCGGAAAGCAATCCATATAACACTCCTTCAACCAAGAAGGGCCCGCGCACGAAGAAATTTGACCCGCCCACCAAGCGCATAATATTGATACTTTCTCGGCTGGAGTAAATAGCCAGACGCACCGTGTTGAACGTGATAAGCATTCCGATAAGCGCCATCAACGCGGTAAGCGCAATACCGCCTCTTTTTGCCGTCGTGAGAATTTTATTAAGCCGTTCAATCACCGTGGCGTTTTCAGCATAGGACACCTTTTCCACAAAGGGTTTTATGGAATCCTTATCCAGATATTGAGAAATGATTTTGTATTGATCGGGCTGATACGCTTTGATGTTGAGCGACGCCAAAAAAGGATTGTCCCCTATTTGATCCAACGCTTGATAAATCGTTTGGTCGTCCTGATGTTTTTCTTTGAACGCGAGTAATGCTTCATCTTTGGAAACATAGTCAACAAATTTCACCTCCGGTAATGATTTGAGTTGCGACTGCACGTTTAAAATATCGTCTTCGGCGGTGCCCCCTTTAAAATAAACACTGATGTCTATTTTATCTTCAATGCTGGTGATAATGGCGCGCGTGGTCACGTTGAACAGTATCAACGCCAAAAATACCGTGAGCGCCAAGACCAGCACGGCGATGGTTGCCGTGGAAAGCCACGCGTTGCGAGTAAAATTTTGCCAACCGTATTTGATAATGCGCGTGAGTGTGGTGATCATACGTTAGAAAAGAATATATTTTCCTTGTTCTTCATCGCGCACGATCTGTCCATTTTCCATGGAGATAACGCGGCGATTGATATGATTAATAATATCTTTGTTGTGTGTCGCTAAAATAATCGTGGTACCCAGTTCGTTGATCTTCAACAACAGATTGATAATTTCAGCGGTGTTGATGGGATCAAGATTTCCGGTCGGCTCGTCGGCGATAATGACGTCGGGATTGTTGATCATCGCGCGCGCGATGGCCACGCGTTGTTTTTCTCCTCCAGACATTTCTCGAGGAAAGTTATTCGCTTTATTGCTCAATCCAACCATTTCAAGCGCTTTGGGCACTAATTCAATGATATCCGATTGAGGAGCGCCCGACGCCTCCAGCGCGAATGCTACGTTTTCAAACGCGGTTTTTTCGGGAAGTAATTTGAAATCCTGGAAAATAGTCCCGATGTGCCGACGCATCTTGTATAACTCCCCTATTTTGAGGCGCGCCACGTCGTAGGAGCCAAAAATAATCCTTCCTTTGGTAGGCAGTTCCTCTCCGATAATGAGTTTGATAATGGTTGACTTGCCCGCTCCCGACTTTCCCACAAGAGAAACGAATTCTTTTGGGTCAATTTTGAAACTAACGTTATCAAGCGCGGTAGATGAATGGCCGT
>Ga0265297_10012511_pt1 | contig 10174 bp, 12 predicted proteins | sample Munlanlwell13791_FD_192502 | JGI IMG/M metagenome (GOLD analysis project Ga0265297, IMG submission 192502) | Leachate microbial communities from a municipal landfill in Southern Ontario, Canada - Leachate well 137-91 | ecosystem: Engineered > Solid waste > Landfill > Unclassified | place...
CACTGAAAAACCTTCAGGAAAAGCCACAGTCCTGGCGTTTGATGAAGATTTTCAGAGAAGATTCTTCAAAGCGTATTTTGACGGCAATGAAAAAATAACAATAACAAAAGTCAGTAAAAACAAGGGCGAAATTTACGGATTTTTGAAATTGTTCATGAACGTGCAAATAATTGAAGATACTGAAACAAATATCGTCGTAAAATGCTTCAGGATAAAGGAGTTAACCATGAAAGAATGCCTTCAAAGGATGCATTTCTTGTCATTAACGATGTTTGACAGTCCTTCGCAGGAAATAAGAGATTCAATAACCCGGTTTTATTATTTGCTAGTCATGCAGATTCGTCTTTTCTTGTCGGAAGGAAGGTTTGCGGAAGATGATAAGATTTCATTAGTCCGCGCAATGGACTTTAGATTGGTTGCTGAAAAAATCCAAAGAATTGCAGGAATACTATCCGAAGGAAACAAGCAATCCGCAAAACTCGCAACAGTAAAGGAATATTACTCTAAAGCATTCGGATGTTTTATCAACGAGAATTATGAAAAGTCAGTTCCGTTGAACAAAGAAGGGCAAAAATTACGCGCTCAAGTAAAATCAGACGCAGGCTTAACGCAAATATTGCAGTACGCTAAAGAAATATCTGTATTCGTGCGATAGAGTTTATTGCTTTTTTACAAGAACTATATCGTCTAAAGAACCAACTGCGCCCATAAGATGAGATGCAGGTTGAAATCCGTCTTGGCACTCTTTAACGCGTGCATCATTTCTTCCTAAATCAACAGTAACTTGAAGTTTTTCCGCTTCAGTAATTGGAAAACCATACATTTTGCGGAAATCTATCGCAATATCGCCGCGTATTATTACGGTCACTCTTTCTGGACCTATGAATGGATGAGCTTCATAATGAGTATGTTTATCCATTATACTTTCGCCAGCAATTTCGACATGATATTCTGCCATAATCACATCATTTGTAGAATATTTATAAATTTCACGTATTTGCGAGCTAAAATTTAGGTTTTATCGCAATATTTCTTAAAAACGTTTAAAAGAAAATTAATCATTATTAATTTCATGTCAGATATTGGTAAAGTTGTAAAAAAGATTCTTGCGGGAGGCGCTTTATGTGCCGTTGCTGCAGGAGGATTAACATTGACTGGCGTTACGGGCTACAGTTATTTTTTTACAGATACTAGGCAAGTAACGATTACTGACGCGCAAATGACTAAGGTAGACCATAAATTTATGATAGCGACAGACTATCGTCCTTTCCAAAATCACGATGCGTGGTACCGAGGTAAGTTTAATTCAGGAACTGTCCAAAACGAGGCAATTAGGTTGAAGGGTAAAAAAGCGGAAATAACCTACTATGGATGGCGAATTCCTATCTTTTCCACTTACGAACACATAGTTGGCATTAAAGAAGTTAAGGACTGATTAGAATTGTGCTCGTCTTGCGCATTCTTTTGTTTCTTTATTGTCTGCGCAGATTAGGAACTTATCTAGCGTTATTTTAGAATCTTCTAGTGCTAGTAAAGTTATTTGGATGGCCATTTCAGGAGTGAATCCTTCAACGCACATTCCCGAAGCGTAAATAATTGGTATTGCCAGAGTTCTTAATTTAAGATTAGTTTCTTTAATAATTTTAAACGCATTTGACAATGAACGGTCCAATGATTCAGGGTTTACGGCAATATTTTCACCCTTCACCGAATCATAACCTGAGCAAACTGCATGCAAAATATATTGCGGCCTTTGGCCAACATAATTTACAAAATCACCTGCACGAGTCATACATGCCGAACCAATATTCACAAGTCCATTGCGTTTTTGTATTCCGCGTAAACAATCCAGCTGAACTTTAGAGGGTTTTAACGATAAACGTGCTTGAATCTGTCGGCAGGTTATTCCGACCCGACCAAGATGCTCACAAAGATAATTGTATTCATCTTCATCGGCGCTGCCAGGAACTAATGAACCTGTAATATCAGATATTCTTGCTCCCGCCCCGCCACACAAAATAAGGTCGTTGTTTGTTGCATGAACTATTGCATCAACCTTCTGGTCAATAGCATAACCTTCCTCGAGGAAGCCATACGCTCCATTAACCCTAAATTCAGGTGTTTTCATCAAATATATAGTGTAAACTCTATATTAAAAGCTTTGTTTAAACTTTTCTTACAGTTTTCTATAAAAACAGCGAAAAACTTATATAGTACAAGCGTATTACATATGTACTACAATGACAACATCCGTCGCCCAGGTAAGATTGCCTACAGGATTACTCAAAGAAGTAGACAAATTAGTAGACAAAGGAATGTATACTAATCGTTCTGAATTTATGAGAGAGTCTATAAGAAAATCATTAGGTATTAGCAGCTTGATAGGCATCATCCCTAATAAAGGCGATTCAGTAAAACAAATAAGAGCTATAAGAAAAAAGCTGTCTAAAGAACCAATAGATTTAGACGAGATAAACAGCTTAAATAATTTGGTCAAATAGTTCTTCAGGCAAACCGACAATAATATACCTGCGTGCAAAAGTTATTAGTTTTTTATCCCTAGTAACTAGAATAAAACCTAATCTTTTACATAAAGCAATGTGCATACAATCAAAAAAACTAATGCTAAAACGTGATTCAGACTCTAATTTTCTGGCGAAATCATAATCGTCAGATATTGCATAAGCATATGATGAGTTCAGCTTTTTCTTAACAATGAACAAATAATCATAAAATAGTGCTTCATCATTTAAAGTATATTTAACTTCTTTGAGCACGAAACTAGAATGTGCTACACGTGATTCTTTAGCACAAATAATCTTTTTAACAAAATCATCGGCAATCGCCCAAAAGGGAACCCCTTTTGTAGGGTCGCCTTCCTTCTGAAACAGATTCAGCCAAATACACGAATCAATGTAGTACGTGGCCACGCCTTACTTTTTTTCAGGCAAGTACTTCTTCATAAACTCATCACTAAAGTCAAATCGCTGGCCTTTAGACTCATCAATTTTATCCTTCAGCGCCCTCATTGCTGCAGAAGCAACTGCTTCCAATTCAGAAGTTCGTTCATTCCACATTCTTGACGCAACAACCGAACACTGCTCTCTTGCATGACTCTCCCCCTTGCTATAACCCATATTATAGGTTCCGTAACACGCCCCTGCAAAAATACTCACATAAATCAATCCTTTTATCATAGTTCCACCTCGGCAGCAGCCGTCTAAGAGCCACGAGCCAATAACTACTAGCCCGTTTGTTTTTAAGTGAGTTGCGGGCAAAAAACCGCAAGATTTCCGGAGTTTTATGGTTAATCTTTATATATAAAACATAACTACGACATAGTAATAACATATATGTGGGGGAAGACAATAATGGAATATACATTGACTAAACAGATCTCAAAACAAGGGTCGCAAAACATAATTATTATCCCTTCGTTTTTGAGAGACAGACTCAAGCCAAAGACACTTGTTCAGGTAAAAATTAAAATTCTAGGTGATCAAAATGAACGCAACTGAATTACGAAAAGCATTCATACAATCAATTTACAAAACGCTAGACGGAGTAGTTTCGCCAACGCCTTTTCTTCAGATAGTTGAAGGTAATCCTACGGAATTAAACTTCCTAAACGGCAAAGGAAGACTGCCAAAGAAAGATGCTACAGAAATTACGATGTTAGACCTCGATACTGCCGCATTGTTTTTTGATGATATACATTTGTTAGATCAAGGAGTAACGGGAATCGGTAAATCATACACTAGCGATGCATTGCATGACGCAGTATACGGTCCTGATGGCCATTACACTATAAGATTAAGCGGTGGATTGATGGGAAGTTCAGCATTAGAGCCGTTTACTGTACCTGTAATGGAAAATGGTATGCCTAAAATAAGAATAGATCCAGAAAATTGTCAAAGGTTCGGCGCAGTCTTCATTGATGAAATAAATAGGGGAGATAGCCAGGAAGTATTGCAGGTTGTTGATGGCGTAATAAACTTAAATGGCCAAAGAGAACGCTTACGTCTCCCAATACCCGGAACGGCCCGATATAAGGCATTAAAGATTTTTGCGGCAATGAATCCTGCAGATGCAGAGCACAGTTCTGCCAGAGAAATCGATATTGCGGTGGAAAATAGATTCCTAAAATTCCATTTTCCTAATGGCGTTTCTGAAGCTGCGTCAAGTCAGCTGGAAAAAAGTTATCCTGACGACTTGCACGAAAGATTGTGGAGCGAATTTAGGAGATTAACGGGATTAGAAGGAGGCTGGAGAGCATTATATCCTATAATAACTGATCCTGCAGCAACACCTTCCAAATTAAATGGCGTGTGCAAGGAATTCATTGATGTAATAGTAGGTTATGCTGGAAGCAATCCTTCTGAAACGTTTGATAGAAATATAGAAATCATAACTTCAGCAGGAATTACTCCGCACTTAACGCTAAGGCAAGATAATGAATTGGAAAAAATAATCCATGCGCAGGCCAACTTAAAGCACGGTTTTGTCAGAAGAGACCTTCGAAAAATCAAAGACTTGAGTTTGCTTGTTGCGTTCATCAAAAGCATGAAAAGCGGCACTTATGAGCCCTCAGTTTCATTAAATGATGTCGTTTCCGGTACAGGAATTGTTCTTGAAGGAAAGATTGTTACTGGAACAAAAAACGGCGCTTTGATGGCGGTTGTTAATGATGCAAAGAATGCGTATGAACAATTACTTACTGAAATTCAAATAGGCAAAGGATATGGTTTGCGTGAATTTGTTTATGCTGCAGCAAAAGATGCAGGAAACGCTTCAGGATTTGACTGGTACATTAATACACTAGTTCAAAACATGAACAAAGTAAACGTAGCAGCAACAGGACCAGCAATGTCTGTTATCAAATCAAGAATGCTAGCAGATCTTGCTGTGCTAAAGCATTTCAGTGAAGAACACAAAGATGCAATCACTGAGGCATTGAAGGCAGAAAACCCCGTAGATGCAATTGAGCAAATCTACTTGGCAAACAAGCACAAGGCAAGCTTATACGAGCACAGACTTGAGCCGATACTGCGGTGAAAATCGTGTATTTTATGATTGAGGCGAAATGAGAAGCCTTCACGAATTGTTGGATGAAGCAGAAAAGCGCTGGAGAGCTCAGATTAATCGAGATTTTCCACTAAGAGCGCAAACGCCAGTAATCAAAGATAGGCCTACGAATAGCAAATGGGATTTTCGAACAGACATGTCCCAAATATTTGCTACAATAAATAAGGACGATGTTTTGAGAAAGGAATTTGAGGAAGTCATTACAAAATATTGGCAGGGCAGTCCTGATGATTTGGCAATAGAAACACTGCATTACATCTTGTATCATGAGTTATATCATCCATTGGAAGCGCCATTTAGTATAAGAGGCGAAAATAATGATAATAAAAGAACACATCAGGCAATTAGGCGCGGTTTGATAAAAGCACAACCGGAATTAACTCCTCAAGAACAGTTGGATAAGCTAGTAAATGTTACTAATTTAATGCAGGATTTTATTTTGGATAACCGAGTTTATCTTGAAAATTTAGTTCGCAATTATTTTAGGAAAGATATTGTTCCATCGGGAAGAATGATTAACCTAATTGATGTTCCAGTATTGACTACTGCAGGCACAATCACCATGTATCTGTATAGTTTGCTTTATGGAACAAACACCAATCCCTTCTTTGCAGAACACGCACAAGAAGAAGGACAAAAAGTCGCAATGAAAGCACTCGAAGCATTGCTTAACGAAACTCCAAAAACTAGCACGCCTGAAGAAATCCAAGATTGTGCAAAAAACGTCAGGCAGATTTTTACGCAAGATAGGTATGCAGGAATTGAACGGTTTATTTCAGTAATTGCACCGTATATATTTACAGGCCAAAATACTGACACTCAAATGGATAGCCCCGTTGAAATAGTAAACGGAGATAATATTTTAGACGACCTTCTTGATGACATGACTCCGGAAGAACAAGACATATTGCTAAAAAAACTTCAAGTAAAGGAGTCTCCGAGAGAATTAACCATTCCTACAGAAGTCAGCCACGAATATTATAAGAGAAACCATCCAAAAGTCTCGATTGTTGGCGGGAGTAAAGTGGGCGAAACCCAAATTGTAGGTAAAAGAAAAAAATGGCATCCTGTCGGAAGCAGGATTATATCCAAAGAGGATTTAGGCAAGTATAATCTTGAAAACATTGCTCGTTTCCAAAGAAAAACAAGATTGCCAATGCTAGTCCAACTGCCTAATGGATTGTATAGAATTAATGATTATGAAATACGAGAGCAAGACATCAAAGATGTAGTTTATGTTGATTCAAAAATTGATATTCCGGATATGGTTGAATTCTATCTTGACCGTTCAGGTTCTATGCATCCTCGATTAGGAATCGGCAGTGGAAGCCGTTGGGATATGCTTTCAAGCGCAACATACGGATTTATCGATGCATTATGCCAGGGAAGTGTCGAATTAAAAAAACGCTGCTTGGCAAGATTTCACGTTTTTGCAATGGAAACTAGAACTTCCGAAGTTATTGATGTCTTGGACTTTTGGAGAGGAAACAAACCTGCAATGGATGCAATATTTAGTCCATGTGATGAAAGAAGCACAAACTTAGATATTAATATTGACGCTAACAATTTGAGAAGAACGTACTTAATTGCTACTGATGGAGAAATTAATGATACTCAACGTGAAGCGGATAAAATGAGAAAGCTCGCCAGAAATTCAACAGTCATTCTTTTTGAAATCGGCGGATGTTATTCGCTGGGTAAGGCAGTGATGAACGAACCAAACATACATTACTATCCGGTTCATGACAAACAAAGATTATTCCAGGAGGGCCTAAAGGTTTTATTGTCAAAATGAGTAAACAACTTCCTTCTGCGGACTTGACTAAGCACTTGCAGTCATTGCCTCCTAATAAAAAAACAATTGAAGATAGAATTAGAGATAATGATTTAGAACTGGCAAGAAAACTAGTTAGACGACAAATAAATCATTATAGTGAAACTGGTGATACATTACTGTGTTGCGACCGCGACAGCCAAGATAAACTAATAATAGACTACTTAGACAGTTGTTTTTGGGCACTCATACTTGAAAAAACAGGATTTAAAGATGTAGCTCCAGGTGTTTTAGACGAAATAGATAAAGCATACAAAGCACCTGAAGGAACAATACTACTTCCTTGCGCGAATGATGGATGCATTTACAGCCATCCTATACTTTGTTGGGCGCTTGCAGCAAAAAACCCAAAAATAATCGACGCACTAAAACGAACAGGAATGTACTCGCCAGAAGGACTTCTTTATCGCTCAACAACAGACCACAAATATTCAGTTCAAACTAATTTAATGCTAGCAATAGTTGAAGAAAGACTAGGAATAAAAAACGAGACTGTTGAAAAAATCAAGCAAAGACCAGAATATTCTGACGGGTTTATCAAACACACTTCAACCATAAATGGTCAAACTACAGCAAACATTGGCGCAGCAGACAATTGCCTGCTTACAATAGCTCTAAGCGCGAAGTTTCCTAATGAAGCAAGAACGCTTGTAGAAAAAATAAAAATAATACCTATGTTTAATAGTGATGGACACATAAAAGACAACTTATTTTCGGAAGACAGTTCTAAATACACACTTCAGAACCATGCATTATGGAGTATGGCGTTAAGATGCACAGCAATGGATTCGGAAAAGGAAATAGACCTAATAAGAAGATGCTTAAGCTGGGAGTACACTCAATTTAGCACGTTTTCACTTTCAGAACAAGGATTGGCAATAATTGCGCTGGCGGGGCAGACACTATGAGTAAACAACTACCCTCCTCGGACTTGACGAAGCACTTACAGTGGGACGGCCAGCCAATACCAAGTCAATATGTCAGACCGCTAATGAGTATTGAAGATATTTTCAGAAAAGGTAGTGTAATAATAGCTACCACGCCTCTGCCTGCATATAGGGATGCAACAAACGACGCGTATCCTAACGGCCTTATTGCATCGTTGCCGGAATTAGTGGAAATGCAAGTGACCGTAGGAAAAGACAGTAACGAATTAACAAATTCATTTTTAACAAGCTCGGAAGAACTAATAGGAATAGATACTAATGGATTATTCACTAGAAAAAACGGGCCATTAGCCGTGGTTTTTCATGGCGCAGGATTAGTTACGCCCGACAGAATGATTATAACTAGCGATAGTCTTGCAAGATTTAGCCAACGAGAATTTGATGAATTGCTTTATGACGGACTTGAACAAAAAGAAGGAAAAATACCAATATACACACTAAATACTATTCGACATATTAAAATTCTAACTCCTCGCTTTGGCGTGGCAGTGCCTTATGACATTGGAAAAATAAAACATTCTGGGCCAATAGTTCATTCAGCGTTTATGAAAAATCCTTTAGTTATTGCAAGAGCTGGCGGAAGAGAATTTTTAGAAAGGTATTTTGAAAAAAATAAAATTCAGCCCGATAATACGGTTATTAATGAACACTTTCTCGAAATAGAAGACTTCCGTTCGCCAAAAGGAGTTATTTTGGAATCCAATGGCGGCTTTACGGTTAGAAACTTTATCAGTGCAGGAAGCACCCCATTCTCAAGATATTGGGTAGTGCGAGGAGAGAAAAATGACTAAACAGCTCCCTCCTTCGGACTTGACTGCCCACTTGCAGTGGAAAGGTAAACCTATTGTTGAACGAAAATACGTTCGGCCATTAATGTGTATTGATGATATTTTCAGAAAGGGAGGCATATTGCAAGCAAACTCGTTATTAGAATTGTATCATGCGGCAGACGGCCTAGTTTATGCTGAGAATGGTCTTGTTGCATCGCTTCCTGAATTTGTAGAAATGCAGACAACCGTTGGAAAGGATGACACTAAACTGCTCGGTCCGTTCATAACTAGTTCGGAAGAAATAATGGGGAGGGATACGTTAGGGGTGTACACAAATAATGGAGGACCGATAGTACTAGTATTTCATGGCGCAGGATTAATTAAACCAAAAAGAGTTAATCTAAACGTAAGTAATCGCGCAAGATTTACTCAGGAAGAATTTGACCAGCTAATCAAAGAGGGTGATGAAAAAACCGAAGGCAAAATACCTATATTTGGAATAGATTCGCTTATTCAAGCAGGACAAGCAATATTGCCTAGGTACGGCGTGGCAGTGCCTTACGACCTTGATAAAATCAAACATTCAGGACAAAACGTTCTTTCAGTGTTTAAGGATAACCCGTTGGTTATTGCAAGAGCTGGCGGAAGAGAATTTTTGGAAAAGTATTATGAAAAAAATAGGAATCCTATAACAAACCATGTTGTTAATGACCACCATCTGGAAGATCAAAACTTCGATACGCCGGAAGGAGTTATCTTAGAATCGGCCGAGGGTTTCACAGTTACAAATCTCATTGAAAGGCCAGACTTGGGCTTTCCAAGATATTGGATAGTGCGAGGACAGCAAAATGGCTAAACAGCTTCCTTCTGCGGACTTGACGAAGCACTTACAGTGGGATGGCCTACCAATACCAAAAAGACCACTATACTCCCGTCCGTACCTCACAGTTGAACAAATTTACGAAAGAGGATCAAGCAGACGCTCTAATTTCCACATAGAAATGTATCGCGCCATATTAGAGGAAATTTATCCTAATGGAATAATTGCTTCACTTCCTGAAATCATGGCTATGAGAGCAAATTATGGAAATAATCCAAATCTACCTCTTAGTTTAACAACCGGTTCGGAAGAAATTATTGGCATTGACACCCAAGGAATATACGCAAAAAAAGGAGAACCAGTTGTTGCAGTATTCCACGGTGCAGGATTAATAACGCCGAATATGCCGCAGATAGATAACGTCGCAGCGTTTACTCAAAAAGAATTTGATACACTTTTGGAAGATGGACATGTAAAAACAAAAGGAAGAATACCTACAGTATCATTGGACGAATTATTGGAATCAGGAATATCAGGATGGCCAAGATGCGGTGTGGTAATGCCTTATGATAAACATACCATTAGAAGTTCATGTTATGTACGTCGTTCAGAATTCGTAAAGAACCCTTTAGCTATTGCAAGATCAGGAGGAAGACAGTTCATGGCTCAATTTTTTGATGATTATAAGCAGGCTATGAACTCTCGAAAGATTCATCAC
>Ga0265297_10012512_pt1 | contig 10173 bp, 8 predicted proteins | sample Munlanlwell13791_FD_192502 | JGI IMG/M metagenome (GOLD analysis project Ga0265297, IMG submission 192502) | Leachate microbial communities from a municipal landfill in Southern Ontario, Canada - Leachate well 137-91 | ecosystem: Engineered > Solid waste > Landfill > Unclassified | place...
TCATAGGACCTGAGCTTTATGTTGTCTCCCGATTGTTGATTAATATACTTTAAGTAAATATCAATTGAAGAGAGTTTTTTGGTACCAAAGAAATGATTAAGCAGTCTATTGTTCTCACGGGGTTCACTGTCTGCCCGTGTTGTGTAATTAAAGATGACTGCTGATGTTAATGCTTTGCCATAGGAAATCTTTGAGGGATAGATATTTCTTGGATAGGAGGAACTGCCGGTACAGGCAGTATCGGCAAGAGTATTTGTGTCTGTTGTGTCGTATTCGTAAACGATTCTATTGCCTGACACATCTTTAACCTCAGTCACAAACCATTTGTTATTGTGGTGTTCACACTTTAATACACCACTTACATTATGGACAAAGACAAAGTAGCCTGATTTTTCAAATTTGTAAGAGGTGCCATCCTTGGTCCAGATATACCAGGCACGGCGGTCTTTGCCTGTTATGCCTGATTGCTCAGGAGGAAGCTTTCTTATGATTTTAATATATGCCTCAGGATCTGTTTTGTAAAAGACAGAGGCTGTGGCATCATCACCTGAGGTTGTTGGATCCGGAGGCTGATCTGTCCTTTGCTGGTCATAGTAGAGTTTGAATGACTTTCCGTAAAGAGACAAGGAATAGCTGCCTGAGAAGTCTTTGACAATCTGGGGGATACCAGACAAATTCCAGCCTGTGCCAACATATGATGACTGGGAGACAGGCTGTTCCTTAAAACCGTCATTGGTTCCGTCTTTTGTCCAAGGGTAGAGATTAACTCCAACCTTCATCTCCTCAACACTCGATGAGGAGTAGGATAAAGAGACTGATGGGGAAAAGCCACCGGCAGATGGAGCAGTTTCAATTGGATATGAGATAGCAGCGTCTCCTGTTTGACCAAATGTCGTGAAGTTACCAACTGACGGAGCTCTTACCTTTTCTACTTTAATGTCTCCTTCTGCCTGGACCTTGATGCCTCCTGCTCCACCTGGAGCAGGACATGTTAAGTCATCTCTCCAGCTCGTTACCGGCAGACCATAAAGACAGGCTGGAACAGAACCGCTCGTACTGCTTTGCGGTGCTACAAACAAAAGATTGGCTGCTCTTGAGGAAAGACGGGATTGTTGTTTTACTTTCGCACTGAGAATAAAAAAAATAAAGATTGACATTAGAAATAAGGCTACGATTAAAATAATCGAACCTTGACGTTGTTTCATTATTATTAAATTTAACAAAGAAGATTTATAACTTCAATAGTAAAATTACTGCAGTTGAAATCCAAAATATGATCTGATAATCTATTGGCAATGAATCATCTTAAAAAAGTTGATCCTGAGATTGCTTATTTAATTAAGCAAGAGCAAAAAAGACAGGCAAATACATTAATGATGATTCCTTCTGAAAATAGCGCAAGCTTAGCTACACAAGAAGCCCTTTCCTCTTCATTAGGTAATAAGTATTCGGAAGGTTACCCTTACAAACGCTATTATCAAGGACAGAAAATAACCGATGAAGTTGAATCGCTGGTTATTGAGAGGGCTAAAAAACTATTTAATGTCCCATATGCCAACGTTCAACCATATTCAGGGTCTCCAGCAAACTTGGCGGTTTATGTAGGATTGCTTAAGCCTCATGACAAAATAATGGGGCTTGATATTTCCCATGGCGGTCATCTCACCCATGGAGCTTCGGCTTCAATTACGAGTAAGTTTTTCCAATCAATACCTTACCATCTGAATACTCATGGATATATTGATTTTAATGAGCTTGAAAAATTAGCGCTTAAGGAAAAACCGCAGATTATCGTTGCCGGAACAACTGCCTATCCGAGAATTCTCGATTGGAAACGTTTTGCCATGATCGCCGACAAAGTCAATGCTTTTTTGCTGGCGGATATTTCTCATGTTGCCGGTCTTATTGCCGGAAAAGCATATCCAAGTCCGGTTCCTTATGTCCACGTAATTATGACTACTACCCATAAAACACTCCGCGGACCAAGAGGGGCGATGATCCTGGTTACAGACAAGGGTTTAAAAAAAGATCCCGAGATAACAAGCAAGATTGCCCGAGCAGTTTTCCCCGGACTGCAAGGCGGTCCCCATATCAATACTATTGCCGGTATTGGTGTGGCTCTAAGAGAAGCAGCGAAAAAAAGTTATCAAACATATGCCCGGCAGGTTATTGAAAACGCCGAAGTACTGGCACGGGAATTAACAAAATATAAGTTTAACCTTATCTCCGGCGGTACAGACAGCCATTTAATTCTGATTGATTTGCGTAATAAAAATCTTCTTGGAAATACTGTCGCTGAAGGATGCGAGGCAGCCGGCATCATACTTAACCGTAATGGAATTCCCTTTGACCCAAACCCGCCGTTTTATCCCTCGGGACTCAGGCTGGGTACACCCGGCTTAACCAGCCGCGGAATGAAGCAGAAGCAAATGGCGATTATTGCCTTATGTATTAACGATATCGTTAATGCTCTTCAGGAAACTAAAGAAAGATTGGGTTTCAGCTTGGATCAGGAAAAAAAAGCCAATATTCGTAAAATAATCGTTGATAAAACCCCTACGCTAAAAGAAATTGACAATACTGTCAGAAAACTCTGCACCAGTTTCCCTATCAAAAAAACCTATTAAAAGGTTATAATTAAAACTACTTATGATCTATTATCTCGTTGGTAGCAATCTGGCAATACTTGTTGTATTTATTTACAAATTTAAACAATTACCGCCCCAATTGCCGCTTTTTTATTCGAAAATCTCCGGTGAAGATCAATTGGCTGATGCCTGGATGATTATTTTACTCCCTTTATTAGTAAACTTTTTTATTATAGTAAATAATTATATTTATCGAAGATTCTTTCCTGAAAATTTATTTGTAAAAAATCTAAGTAATTATTTTAATCTTTTCATTGCCCTTAGTCTTAGCTTAATTTTTATCAAGATTATCTTTTTAGTGACCTGAATATGAATATTGCGATCGTTCTTGTTTTTTCAACCATCATATCCTGGCTCCTTGTTTTTCCAACCATAATTATTGCCAAAAAATTGAATTTGGTTACTGATGTTAAAAAACGGTTCCATCCGGCGCACACTCATCAAGGTGTTATCCCGAGAGCCGGAGGAATACCGATATTTTTAGCCGTCCTAATAACAACCATTATTTTTCTGCCGCTAAATAAAATTATCATTGGGATTCTTATATCAAGTTCACTGTTGGTTATTCTGGGAGTAATTGACGATTACGGAGATGTCTCGCCATACTGGCGTTTTTTGGCTAATATTTTTATTTCCGCTTTAGTTATTTCATTTGGTCTTGGAATTCCTTATATCTCGAATCCATTCGGAGGAGTAATCCGCTTTGACAGTTGGCAGATAACTGTTGATTTTTTTGGAAAGCACAACCTGCTAATAATCGCAGACATTTTGGCAATATTTTGGCTTGTCTGGACAACCAACATGATTAACTGGAGCAAGGGAGTAGACGGCCAGCTTCCGGGTTTCGTTGCCATTACGGCTTTTTTTCTTGGTTTATTATCACAAAGATTCACAGCTCATGACATTAAAATCGAAACCGTAACTTTGTTATCTTTTATCATTGCCGGTGGTTACCTGGGCTTTTTATTTCATAATTTTTATCCGCAAAAAATAATGCCGGGTTATGGCGGTGGAGGTCTGGCCGGATTTCTTCTTGGAATTTTGGCTATCTTATCTTTTGGAAAGCTTGGAACAGCTTTGCTTATTCTTTCCATTCCCACTCTTGATGCCATCTATACAATTATCAGAAGGATAAAAAAGAAACAATCTCCTTTTAGAGCTGACTGGGGGCATTTTCACCATCGGCTTCTCGAAATCGGTTGGGGTAAAAGACGGATTGCTGTATTCTATTGGACAATCTCGCTGATATTGGGTGTCGCCAGTTTATTTTTAAAAGGGACGGGAAAGTTAGCTGTATTTCTTTCGATTGCCCTGCTTCTGCTTTTTTTTATTGTCCTGATTGATAAAATAAAAAAAACAAAAATGTCATGAGATATTTTATAAAAACTTTTGGTTGTCAGCAAAACTGGTCTGACACGGAAAAAATTTCCGGTTATTGGCGGCAACAAGGATACCGGCAAACAAAAAATATAAAAAAAGCCGATGTTGTTATTATCAATACCTGTTTGGTCAGAGAGTCTGCCGAGGAAAGAGTTTTTGGTTTAGTAAAGAACCTCTCAAATCAGAAGATTATTATTACCGGATGTATGGTTGGTTTATGTCTCCGCGATAAAACAGGAAAATATTTTGCCAAAGTTAAAGCCAGGCTGCCTCAAGTGAGTCATTTCATGCCGATTGAAGCTTTTGATATTTCCCCCGAACCTATTTTAATAAACCAGACTAAAGCATACCTCTCCATTTCAAACGGATGTAATAATTTTTGCAGTTATTGCGTTGTCCCCTTTACACGCGGAAGGGAAATTAGCCGTCCTTTTAATAAGATACTTGATGAGGCGGTCAAACTGAAAAAAAAAGGCATTAAAAATATTATGCTCCTCGGACAAAATGTTAATTCTTACGGAGCAGATTTAATTCTTAAAACACAGTCTAAAAAAATATCCTTTACTCAAGTATCTGTAAATGCCGATAGGATAAAGCCGGTTTTTGTTAAACATATGGGAAAATACCGCATTCCGACTCTGTTTCCCCACCTCCTTGAAAATGTTGCTCAAATTGGATTTGACTGTGTTGATTTTATGTCATCCAATCCCTGGGATTTTTCAGATCAGTTAATTGATGTCATTGAAAGAAACAGCAATATTACCCGTATAATTCATCTTCCGGTACAATCAGGAGATAACAACGTTTTAAAAAGAATGAATCGTTGGTATACGCAAACCCAGTATTTAAAGCTGATTGCAAAACTAAAGGCTAAGGTAAAAAATTTAAAGCTCAGTACCGATATCATCGTCGGATTCTGCGGAGAAACAGATGAAGAGTTTCAAAATACGCTAAAACTCTGCCAAGAAGTAAAATTCTATAAAGCTTATATCTCAATCTACTCTCCCCGCTTTGGAACCCTGGCTTCAAAAAACATGATTGATGATGTTACTCATTCAATTAAAAAAAACCGTTGGCTAATTTTAGAGAATTTGATTAACCAGCCCAATCTTCAATCAAATAAACCTAAAAAAAATAATCTGTGATTTAATTTGGTAAAATAATATTATGAAAATACTTGTTACTGGAGGAGCGGGTTTTATTGGAACTAACTTTATTTTATATTGGTTAAATAAATACCCCAATGATCAAATCATTAATATCGACAAACTTACTTATGCCGGCAATCTTGATAATCTGAAAGCAATTGAAAAAAATGCCAATTACCGTTTTGTCCGGGGAGACATATGCAACTACGAAACTGTTAATTCGGTAATGAAACAAACCGATGTTGTCGTCCATTTCGCTGCAGAAACGCATGTTGACCGCTCAATTCTCGACTCTTCCTTATTTGTTAAAACCAACGTTGAGGGAACAGATGTTTTATTAAAATCAGCTTTAAAGAACAAAATTCAGCGTTTCCACCATGTCTCAACTGACGAAGTTTTTGGTGCTTTGGAACTGAATTCGTCTCAGAAATTTAACCAGAACACTCCTTATAACCCCCGTAGTCCATACTCTGCCTCAAAGGCAGCTTCTGATCACCTTGTCAGAGCGTATCACTATACCCATAACCTTCCCATTACCATTTCCAATTGTTCAAACAATTACGGGCCATTCCAATTTCCGGAAAAATTAATTCCTTTGGCAATAATCAACCTCATTTTGGGAAAAAAAGTTCCTGTCTATGGGGACGGGCTTTATGTTCGCGACTGGCTTTATGTTGATGATCATTGTCGGGCTATTGACCTTATTCTTAAAAAAGGTGTTGTTGGCGAAACATATCTGATTGGTAGCCAAACCTGCGACATAAGCAATATTGACGTGATAAAAAAAATAATAAAAATAATGGGTCATGATGAAGGAATGATTGAGTATATTAAAGACAGGCCCGGACACGATAGACGATATGCAATTGACTGGTCCAAGATTAATAAGGAACTCGGTTGGCAACCGCAACACGATTTTGACGAAAGTCTCAATAAAACTATTAATTGGTATTCCAATAATCAAAGCTGGTGGAAGAAATTAATCAATAAATAATGCAAAAAGTCGCTATAACCGGTTCAACCGGTCTAATCGGTTCAAGAACTGTACAATTATTAAATAACCAATTTGAATTTATTCCGCTATCCACCAGTGATGGATTTGACATTACCAATGTTGATTCAGTCAATCAAAGACTTACGAACCTTGATTTTGATCTTCTTCTCCATTTAGCCGCTTATACAAGCGTTGATGGAGCTGAAAAGGATAAAGAACTCGCTTATGCGATTAATGTCTCCGGGACAAAGAATGTATTTGAAGCGACCAATCGGATGAAAAAAAAGTTTATTTATATTTCGACTGATTTTGTCTTTGACGGAAAAAATCCTCCATATTATGAAGATTCAACGCCCAATCCCATTCTTCATTATGGCTTAACGAAATACGAAGGAGAGAAACTCCTTAATGGACAAGCCATGATAATCAGATTATCATATCCTTATGGTTATAGCTTTGCCAGAAAACAAGATCTGGTAGGCTCGATCAAAACCGCCCTCGATCAAAAAAAAACTCTTTATATGATGAAAGATGCTTTAATAACTCCTACCTTTATCGATGATATTGTTTACTGTTTTGCCCACTTAATGAAAAATTATGAAAATAAAACTTATCATATTGTCGGCAGCGCCAGTTTATCACCGTATGAAATCGGGAAAAAAATAGCCAAAAGATATTCCTTAAATGGCAATCAGATAAAACCAACAACATATAATGAATATTTGAGAAATAAAGCTAAACGGCCGCAATTTTCCGAGATCAAATCAAAAAATAATGATTTTTATTCAATGAAATCATTTGATAATGGATTGGATATCATCAGCTGAGGTTATCTATTCTAAAGATAGCTTGTTTTTTAGGATTTTTTTTTATATCATAAATTTCTTATGACAATAACATTTATCGGACATGGATACGTCGGACTCGTAACCGCTTGTGTGTTTGCTGATTTTGGCAACAAGGTTTATGTTGTCGGTCATACTCCTGAAAAAATAGAGCGCCTTAAAAAGGGCGATCCTATTATTTACGAACCAGGCTTAAAAGAACTATTGGAAAAAAATATAAAGGCTAAAAGGTTAATGTTCACCCTGAACTTGAAAAATGCCGTAGCCGAGTCAGAGATAGTTTTCATCGCGGTGGGAACACCACCAAAAGAAAATGGTGAGGCTGATTTATCAATGGTTCTTTCTGTAGCAGAAAATATTGCCAAAAGTCTTAAAAATGATTTTACGGTCGTATCATGCAAAAGTACTGTTCCCGTCGGAACCAATAAACAAATTGAGGCTATTTTATTAAAAAATAAACCTGACAAACTAAAAATAGCGGTTGCTTCCTGTCCCGAATTTCTTAGAGAGGGAACGGCTATTTATGATACGATGAATGCTGACCGGGTCGTGATCGGATCAACCTCAAAAAGAGCAATTGATCTGTTGGTTAAGCTTCACGAACCGGTTTGTGGAAAAAAAATTGTCACTGACTTAGCGTCGGCCGAACTGATAAAATATACTTCTAACTCTATGCTTGCTGTAAAGATCTCCTTTGCCAATTTAATTTCTTTTTATTGTGAAAAAAGCGGCGCTGATGTAGAAACCGTTCTTAATGCGACTGGTTTAGACAAAAGAATCGGTAGGATTTTCATGGACCCGGGTCTTGGATATGGCGGTTCATGTTTTCCTAAAGATGTTAGAGCTTTGATTAGCGTCGGCAAAAATTTGGGTAACGATACTTCTTATTTGGAAGCGGTTGAAAAAGTAAATGTTTTAGCTCGGGAAAATTTTATAAAAAAAATCAGACAGCATAATATATCAGATAAAAAAGTGGCTGTTTGGGGCTTAAGTTTCAAACCCAATACCGACGACATCAGATTTGCACCATCCATATCGATTGTCGAACAACTGTTAAAAGACGGTTTTAAGATTAATGCTTATGATCCGGTTGCAGCTGATAATTTTAAAAAACTGTTTCCGCCGGGTAATATTAGTTATGTTGACTCCCCCTACGATGCAGTGAATAATGTCTCTGCTTTGCTTATTTTAACCGAATGGAACGAGTTTAAACAAATTGACCTGAAAAAAGTCAAAAGTCTAATGAAAAAACCAGTCATCTTTGATGGTCGTAATATTTATACCCCGGAGATTATTAAAAAACTTGGTTTTAGATATTTTTCTACCGGTAGGCAACCAATATAATATACATGAAGATATTAATTACAGGCGGAGCTGGATTTATCGGATCTAATCTTTGTCATTACCACTTAAACAAAGGCGATTATGTTCACATTGTTGATAATTTATTAACCGGATCAAAAAATAATATTAAGTCGTTTTTAAATAATAAGAGTTTTCGTTTTGATCAAGCCGATATCAGAAATTTTAATTTTTTAAAACTTCCCCGGTATGATGTCGTTTATCATCTGGCTTCACCGGCTTCGCCAATTCAGTACAAGAAATATCCGATTGACACACTGCTCACTAACAGCCTCGGCACCCATCAAGTTTTGGAATTTTTTAAAACAAGCCAAAGCAAAACTCTGGTAATTTCTTCGACATCCGAAGTATACGGCGATCCGTTAGTCCATCCCCAACGGGAAGACTATTTTGGAAATGTTAATTGTGTCGGTCCCAGGGCTTGCTATGACGAAGGTAAAAGATTTGCCGAAACTTTGGTCATAAATTACTTTAAAAAGTACGGATTGAATGTTCGTATCGCCAGGATATTTAATACTTATGGGCCGAAAATGGAAAAAGACGACGGGCGGGTCGTATCCAACTTCATTATTCAGGCATTGACAAAAAATCCTTTAACCATATACGGTAATGGTCAACAAACCAGATCGTTTTGCTATGTTGATGATATGATTAACGGTCTATACCTGTTGGCCATGACTAAAAATATTGCCGGTGAAATAATCAATATCGGTAATCCCGACGAAAGAAAAATTACCGATTTAGCAGAACAAATATTAAAGATCACTCGTTCACAATCAAAAATAACCTACCTGAAAATTGATCAAGATGATCCCAAAAAAAGAAAACCAGATATCAGTAAAGCTCGCGCCATCCTTCATTGGCAACCAAAGATAAATCTTAATGAAGGATTAGAAAAAACTGTTAATTACTTTAAAGAACGATTTTTATGAGAAAGGCTGTCTTGGTTATTCCCACCTACAATGAAGCCGGTAATATTGAAAATTTAGTTGATAGGATTTTCAAGATAACCGAGAAGATAGATAATTGGGAAATCCATATAGTTATTGTCGACAGTCATTCGCAAGACGGCAGTAAAGACATAATTAATCGTCTGCAAAAAAAACACCGTTTACTCCATCTGCTTGAAACTGCAAAAGAAGGGCTGGGGAAAGCTTATGTTAATGGCTTTAGGTATGCGATTGATAAAATCAATCCCTACCTTATCTTCGAAATGGACGCTGACTTGTCGCATGATCCTGAAAAGATCCCTGTCTTTCTTAAAGAAATAGAGTCAGGTGCGGATTTTGTTATTGGTTCAAGATATATTAAAAATGGATCAATACCTCAAGATTGGGGACTGCACCGGAAAATATTTTCGATAATCGCCAATTTAAGCATCAGGCTTGGCTTTATGAATCTCAAGGTTACGGATTGGACATCAGGCTTCCGGGCAATTAAGGTCTGGATAATAAAAGAGGCCTTGCCGCACCTCAGCAATTACACAGGATATGTTTTTCAGGTGGCTTTGCTTGATTTCGCCCTCAATAAAAATTCAAGAATTAAGGAAGTGCCTATTAACTTTAGAGATAGAAAAATAGGTGTTTCAAAAATCGACCCTGCTCAATATATTTTTCATATTATAAAATATGTTTTTTTCCACTCATCTTTTATAAAATTTTTTATTGTGGGAACGTTTGGTTTTGTTATTGATTTCGGTCTGTCTACACTGTTAGTAGATAAATTTAACCAATCAATCCAGATAAGCAATGTCATCAGCGGTGAAGCAGCTATAATTTCCAACTTTTTATTTAATA
>Ga0265297_10012514_pt1 | contig 10172 bp, 12 predicted proteins | sample Munlanlwell13791_FD_192502 | JGI IMG/M metagenome (GOLD analysis project Ga0265297, IMG submission 192502) | Leachate microbial communities from a municipal landfill in Southern Ontario, Canada - Leachate well 137-91 | ecosystem: Engineered > Solid waste > Landfill > Unclassified | place...
AGTTATCATCCGCGTCGGCAAGGTTTGAGTCTTTCCTTTCCATGCTTTTTCTCTCACTGCTGTCACCCGCCGGCCAGCCCCCACCGTCGGTATTTGCCGTGTCAATTAATTCATCTTCTGAATTTCTTAATTCCAAACTTTCACCCGTGTCTCCCAATGCTCCGGTGTAAATAAGGTCGGCTACAATATCGCTGACCGTTTCCTCGGTTGTTCTTTCCAAAAGGTAATATTCGTGTCCTGCGATTGATCCCGATAGTGTAATATCGGGCGTTTCGTCGACAGCTTTGAGCGTCCAATCTGTTAGATCAACTGGAGAACCCGTGGTGTTATAAAGCTCGATCCATTCGTGGTTGGAGTTGGCTTCGGTCCCGGACCATGCGATTTCGTTTATGACCACCGTCGCCTCGGACGGGGCAGGAGAAGTTGTTGGGGTGGGTGAAAGGCTTTGTGTCGGAGATGATTCTCCGGTTGGAGTTGGTGAGGTATTCACAGGAGGTTCAATGGAAGAAAAAGAATTTTGGGGATTTGTCCCCTGGATTAATGACTTATACACGAAATCATCTTTATTATTGTCAGAGTCATAGCCATTTCCCAAAAGTTCATCGCTGTCTCCTGCCGACATGGATTGGGCCGTTGATATTTGAAGTGCTTTTCTTTCGATGCTTCTGTCCGTTGCGGGTACGGATGTTTGCTCGGTATCATTGCCTTCAAAATCTGCTGCGTTTCCCATTCCCACCTTGTCTATTACATTGTCTGATGCGTTTTGCAAGATAACGGTATTGTTTGTGGAATATTGGTCATTTTCGTACGTAAGATCTTCCTGCACTAATCCGTCATAGTTTGTGTGCGCGATGAGGTAATATCCGTGAGCTTTGATTTCAGAGCCGGTTGGCATGGTTGCCATAACTGAAGCCGTTGCTCCTGATGAAGCGGTCTTTTTCAGCAACTTCCAACCTGAAAGATTGATATTTATATCGGTTGGATTATAGAGCTCGACAAATTCGTCGGTCGTCGTCGATCCGGAAATTTGCACCTCGGAAATGACTAAATGGGTTGTTGCGGAGTAGGCGGTTTGTGTTTTGAAAAAGGAGACAATGCAGAGAGTAAAAAGTGAGAAGAACGTTGTTATTACCAATCTTTCGCTTAATTTCCTTTTCATAGAAGTTATCATTTATAGAGTATTTATAAAATAGTAGTTGAGGAATTTATAACTTGTCAATAGTCAAATTCGATAAGTCGAAATTGCGTAATATAATCTTATGGATTACGGGGTGCAGGAGCAGCGGTTGAAATATTAATTCGAAGTTTTCTTGCCGTGATTAAAATTGCCTCAGTGGTGAAAAATATGCTTGGTAGAAAAATCAGCGTGCTTATAAACTGATACTTCAAAAAGGGGAGGGCGTTAATGTAGGACATTAATAGACCTGGCAAAGTATTTGAGTACATGCCAGATAGGAGCCAGACGCCGAAGTTGGTCCAGAGGTAGAAAAAGAGGTTAGAAGCTAGACCGGTAGAGGTTAGAGAGAAAGACTTCATCAGTTTATTTGCAATTGGTAATTTGTAATTAGTGACTTGGGAAAAAATTGGTGTTAGTTTATTGATTAGGTTTCTGGAAAATAGTGCAGGTATCAAAAATCCACTCCAAGTGAATAAAAAGATGTTGGTGTTACCAATAAAAAGATCTGAAAAAAGCATTATGAAGAATGTAAGCCAAAAGCTTTGTTTTCTGCCAAAATAAAAAGAGGAAAGAACCAAGACGGTTGTTACAAGTTCAAAATTAGGTCCAAAATCAAAAAAGACTCTTTCTCCAAAGGCAAGAGTAAACATAGTAGCCAGTAACAAATTCTTTGTATTTATTATTTGGCCCGCCTGCGCAGGTAGGTATTTAGTATTTAGTGTTTTCATCGATAATTAGATATTGGTAATTCGTAATACGTAATTTTATATTTTGGGTTTTGAAATTTGATTTTTAAGTTTTACTCCGAAGGAGCAACGTATTTCCACTTAACGGTGTCTCCAGGATTGACTTTTTGCAGGTCCGCCGCAATTTGGCCTGACTCACCGTTGACAAAATAAATCCATGCCATTTCACCGGTGCTGACTTTTCCGTTTATTGATTCCACAAACACGCCGAAATCGTACTTTTTAGTTTGAAGGGGAATATTTTCTTTTTGACTAACTTTTTCAAGCAAGCTAAAAGCGGTAGTTTTTTCATCAACGTCGGTGTTGTAGGATGCAAAATTATCGTTGTCGTATTCTATAACCAGATGAGCGTTTTTGACCTCGGTTTGAGAAATTATTGCCGTGTTCTGCGGTGTTGGTGTTGTGGATTTGGGGACTGTAAGTTGTGACAGGATGATTACACCCGCCGCCGCTAAAAAAAATAAAAAAAGTTTCTTATTCATGTTTTCTCCTTTTCCGGGATATCCCTCGGCAAGCTCAGAAAATGTTTTTAAGCCTACTTTAGGAAAGAGCCGCTAGTTTTCCGGCTTTGACGGTTGCGGTACAGCTTGGGAATTTCGCCCGATTCCTTGAACACAACTCTTGTAGCGATTATCTTACTAGTTGTCATTTATTTCAAGAACTAGATGTGTGTTGGAATTGGGTAATTTTTCAGTAAATAGCGTGAAGAAGTTGCAAATAGACAATTGCTTTTTAAATAAAATTTTTCACTGGACATAATTTAGGCAATTGTGTTTATACTAAATGTAAAGGGGGTGAGGAAGTATGACTAAAAAGGATATGAAAACAGCTTCGCAAGTTTTGATGGGGGGAGCTTTTGTCGCAGTTATTTTATCTGGATTAGGCTATTTAGGGACAGATATCTGGCTTGCATCGACGCAATGGCTTTTAATTGCTGCTGTTTTAGCCTTGTTTGGAGTTTATGCGAAAGTGTCGAGTTGAGGGGTCGTCAAACTAAGTTTAGTGGTAACATACAGTCTTGCGGAAATATAGCGGTAAATTTGCGGTAATTAATTATCGATTTTTCTTTTTGATAAAATATCTTATAGCTTTATTAAAATATACAACTGTCATTGACTTTTGATCAAAGGTTTGTTAATCTCTGACTTATGAAAAGGAAAGATATAGTAATTGGTTTAGTGCTTATAGTTCTTCTTGCCGGAATTATCTACATCAGGCAGCGGTCAAAACCAGAAGAGGAATTAGTTGTTCCCGAAACACTTTCCTCCGAAGAAACTTTCGAAGAAAAATTCAATATTCAAATACCTGATGATGCAGATAAAGCAGACTTAAAGGAGGTTGAAGGTTCCGGAGGTACGGGAATCGCTACTAAGGAGGTTGACTCGGGAAAGTTTAATCACAATGTCTTGGTTGATTTACCTGATCCGGAAGGGGGTTATTTTTATGAAGGTTGGCTTGTCAAAGGCGAAGAGGGGGAAGAAGATTATTCTCTAATCTCCACCGGTAAGTTGAGATTGGCCAAGGGTGGATGGATGCTAGATTATTCGTCTTCAACCGACCTTAGTGATTATTCAAAAGTTATTGTTAGCCTTGAAAAAACTTTCGACAAAAACATTGAGAAAAAGGTGTTGGAAGGCAGTTTTAATTAATATCTTCGCAAAGTAACCTGTCACTACTGGTTTTTGTTTTCTTATGTGTGATATCTTTATCTAATGGTCAAGAAGTTTTTTCTAGCTATTCCATTATTATTGTTACTTTTATTTATTATGACATTTCCTGCGCGGGCTAGTATGTTGATGGTGGGGAAAAATGGAGAGATTACATGGAAAGTTTTATCCGAACAGGATAATTTAGATCTGGATGTTCCTGAACATTCTTCAATAGAAATTACAAAGGTTGCTGAAAACAATGTTGATTCTAAATCTTTGGTTGAACTTTCAAAAAACGGTGATAAGGTAAGTCTTTATGTTTTGGAAAACGGCGAAGAAAAAAAGGTTGATATTGCTAATCCGAACAGCAGCCTTATTGAAATAGAGGAAAGGAATGAGATTCAAAAAGTTAATATAGGTATAAGGGATGATAAGTTCAGCTTACAGCAGAAGGGTATTGTTGCTCTTACAGAATTTCCTCTAAAAATTGATCCCATTACGGCGAATCTTACTGTGAGAACTGAAAGCGGAGACCGCTTTCTATCCGTTTTGCCTTACCAAGCCGTACAGACGGTATTAAGGTCTAAGCTTATGAGTAGAATAAACGATAACCGTTTGGAAATAATTGAAGAAGAAAGAGAACTCCAATATTCTTTTTCGGGTGAAAAGGTATTTAACATTTATGATTTTTTTGAGTACACAATTCCCATATCTGTGCGGGTTTCCGCGACAACCGGAGAAACGGTTTCGGTAGAAGGCCCGAGCTGGTATAAAATTGTTGGGTTTTTTCTATCATGAGGTAGGAGGTGTTTGATCGATGAAGATTACCGTATATTCAACTACGACCTGTCCTTATTGTCAGATGTTGAAAGACCATTTGTCGGAAAGGGACATTTCTTTTACTGAGAAATTGGTCGATCAGGATGATGTGGCACGGGATGAAATGGCTAAAGAATCTGGAGGATTTCTCGGAGTTCCCTTTACGTTGTTTGTTAATGATGATGGTTCAAGGCAAACAGTAATTGGTTTTGATAAAGGAAAACTCGATGAGATATTAAAGGTAAAATGATATTTGTCAATTTCAAAGTTTATAAACAAGGAACGGGTGAAGACGCCGTAACGATGGCTGGAGTTTTGGAAGAAGTGGCCCTTGAAACTCAGGTCAAGATTGTTCCCGTTGTCCAAGCGTCCGATATCAAAGAAGTGACGCAAAATTCAAAGTTGGAGGTTTGGAGTCAACATGTAGACCCAGTTGACTATGGGGCTCATACTGGTGCAGTCTTAGCAGAAGCATTGCTGGAAGACGGAGCTGTAGGTACTTTTTTAAACCATTCGGAAAATAAATTTAAAAGTTTTCATGATTTGGAGGCCGCGGCCGGAAGAGCGGCTAATGTTGGACTGAAAACCCTCATTTTTGCAGCAAATTTGCGTGAGCTTAAAAAGATCTTGGAATTAAGTCCTACTTATGCAGCTTATGAACCTCCAGAGTTAGTTGGAAGTACTAAAACGTCGGTCGCTGAATCCAAACCGGGCGTGATATCAAAAGCATTCGAAATTACAAAACAGAAAGGTATTCCTTTAATTGTTGGTGCGGGTATTAAATCTCAGGAAGATATAAGAATAAGTTTGCAACTTGGTGCGGTGGGAGTGGCGGTTGCTAGTGATGTCGTCAAGGCAGAGGATCCCAAAAAAGAATTATTGGAATTGATAGAAGGCTATAATTAATTTTTTACGCTACTATGTAACCTTAGTAATTTTTGAACCGTCATTTCAGTTATGAAAGTATATTTAGGAGCGGATCACAGAGGTTTTGATTTAAAGGAGAAAATCGCAAAATGGTTGTATGAGTGGGGGTATGAATTTCTGGATATTGGTGCGGATTACCTTGATCCGAAAGATGATTATACTTTGTATGCTCAGGAAGTCGCATCATTAGTTTCCAAAGACGAGCGCTCAAGAGGAATATTAATTTGCGGTAGTGGAGTAGGGGTAGACGTAACGGCTAACAAATTTGACGGCGTGAGAGCATCTGTTGGGATCTCGGTTGATCAGGTAAAAGCAGGAAGAAGTGATGATGATATGAATGTTTTGGTAATTGCGGCAGACTTTGTAAGCGAGAGCGATGTTAAGGAAACGATAAAAGTGTTCTTGGAAACAAAATTTGGTGCTAAAGAAAGATATAAAAGGAGATTGGAAGAGATTAAAAAAATCGAGGCGAATAATTAACCTTCTCCATTCGGATCAACTTTTATTGGATCAGATGCGCGCCATTCTTTGATTCTTACACTATCTTCCTGGCTAAGGCCGAGACTTTTTGTGTTTCCGGGATCTGTTCCTTCTTTCTTCCATGCTTCAGCCTGCTCTTTTGTACGGTAGTATTTAGAGATTACTACACCAGCAGGCGATGTCCAGTCTATCCTAAACTGCTTGATGGGTCCGATCTGATCATCGTTATCTTGTTCCATTATCTAGAATGATAATGTGTGTGTGTGGATGTCAAGGTTGGGGGGGTTGTAAGTGGTAAGTGGCAAGATGTAGGATTGATATATGAATTTGCAAAAACTTACGGATGCAGAAATCCAAGATAAAAGAGTTCTTCTAAGGTTAGATTTGGATGTTGATGATGATTTTACGAGAATTGAGCTTGCAAAAGACACTATTGATATTCTGAAAAAGAATAGATGTCGAATAATTGTTATTGGGCATAAAGGCAGACCCGGAGGAAAAGTTGACAAAAAATATTCTCTTGAAAGACTGGTTCCGGTAATTGAAAAAGCATCGGCTTTACAGGTTGATTTCTGTGAAGAAGTTATTGGTGATAAAGCAAAAAACGCTTGTGATGATCTGACACCTGACAAAATTCTACTTTTAGAAAATCTGCGTTTTTATCCCGGTGAAGAAAATGGTGATCCGGAGTTTGTAAAAGCGCTTGCATCTTTGGGGGAATTTTATGTGAATGAAGCTTTTGCGAATTGCCATAGGGAGCACGCTTCAATCGTAGGTCTTCCAAAAGTTTTGCCTCATGCTGCAGGAATACGTTTGCAAAAAGAAGTAGAAGTTCTTTCCGGAATACTTGAAAGTCCAAAAAGACCGGTTGTTGCAGTTGTCAGCGGAGTCAAGGAGGACAAAATGGAAAGAATCGCCGAGATATCTGATAAAGTTGACAAAATTTTAATTGGCGGAAGATTGCCGATGTATTATGGTGATGAAAATCCTGACTCCCAAAAAATAATTATGGCTCGATTAATTCCCGATACTTTGGATATTACAATTCATTCTATTGAGAGATTCAAAAAAGAGATCGTGGTAGCGGGCACAATAATATTAGCTGGAGTTCCCGGAAAATATGAAGATGAGGGCCATCGGCAAGGGACAAAAGAAGTGTTTGCTGCGATTGCCGACTCAAATGCATATAAAGTCGCTGGGGGTGGAGATGCTGAAGCGGCGATAACTCTTTTAGGATTAAATGAAAAATTTGACTGGATTTCTGTCGGTGGTGGGTCATTTTTACAATTTCTTGCTAAAGGAACGCTTCCCGGTATAGATACTCTTCTTAAATAAGTTTTTTTATGTTATTTATATCTTTACTATAAGATTTAAAAACGTGAGAATTGTAACATGAGATATTTTAGTTGTATGGTAACACCTTTAAGTAAAATAACTTCTTTCCCGTAAAATTTTTCTGTTCAAATGAAGGTGATAATAAGACCTGTTACTTAGAATTGTGGTTGTTTGAATTATTTAAAAGTACATAATCAAGTAGCTTCTGAAGCGTTTTTTTAGTTTGGGTGAAATTTTTAAGAGGTTTTGATAAGGGTAGTGTGCCTTCTTCTTGGGCGATTTTTAAGCCCTCTTTAATTGATAGAAGTGCATTTTTGACTCCTCCTCTTGAAGTACTTCCTTTATGAATTGTAAAAACAGTAAAAACGTCATCAACAAGTTTTAATTTTTCTTTTTGTATCATTCTTATCCAGAGCCTGAGCTCGACGGGCCCTTTTACATTTTCAGCAAAACCGCCGTATTTTTTAATTAACTCCGTTCTCATGAAAGTATTTTCGTGTGATATAAAAGTGAATGTGGACAGTAACCTTTTCGGATTTATTTTAATAAGCTTGGTAATAGGTACACTAAATTCTTTATCGCGGTAACTGAAAATAAAATTTCCAGTAATCCAGTTTGTCCCTTTGGTGATGTAAGAGTCGGCTCTTTTTAATGAATTTTTATCGTGATAATAATCGTCACTATGAAGAAAGTGAATCAATTCTCCCGTCGCGTGTTTTGAAGCATCGTTTAACGCTTTAGCAACACCCTTTGGTTTTGTCTGAAAAAATTTTATAGGATATTTGTTCTTATTTCTTTTTATATAGTCTTGTAATATGAGCAAGGTAACTCTATTAGAACGCGAATCATTTATTATATGTTCAATGTTTTTGAATGTTTGTTTTTCCAAAGATTCCAAAGCCCTATCCAAATACTCGGCTTTGGGATTGTAAGTGCAGGTGATAATCGAAAACCTTGGTTTTTTCATGATTGGACATGTAATTTTACATCAATTAAAGGGTTTTTTCTAAAGGAATTTCAAGGTGTGGGTAATTTGTCTTTATTGGAAATATAAATTGGTGGTGAATTGATCTTCTGAATCGTGTTTAGAGTCGTTGAATTTCAATATCCTCCCGCTGATGTTGCGGATTATGTCTGAGAATTTTTCATAGTCAGTGCAGGCAAGCTCGTGAGGACCAGTAAATATTCGGGCGTTAAAAATTGCGGGTGATTTTGGAAAATAAGAACTCTTTGTTGACATTCGATGAAGTGCAAGCGCGTTTCTCGCCGATTCCTCTTCAAAGAACTGGTCGGTGCCACCCCAGACAAACACGGCGGGAACATCGATACTTTCCCGGACACTCTCGGGTAGTGTTTTTGCGACATCAAATAATCTGTTGTTCAGTAAAATAGCTCTGCCTGCACGAACTAAATTTTTTATATTTTTTTTGACGCCAGGTACTCTTACATCCGTAGACGAGATTCTAAATACAACTTTACTTAAAAGTTTGTACCTTTTTCGTTCAAGTCTTTTTCTTTCTCCCTTTTTATGAACGCGTTCGAGTTGATCATCAATCTTTTTCAAAGTTTCCTTTTCTTTATCTGTTAAATATGGATTCTCAGTTTTTTTATTTTCAAGTTCATCGAACCTTCTTTCCCAATGTAAGGCTTCTGACATGTCACCGGATGTCCTTGCGTCAGTAGCTTTTTCTCTTGCTTGAGCAATGTCTAACGGCATTGGCCAAAGCTCTCTTATTCCCTGCTTCATTGACATAAATTCTTTAACTCCTGGAACTAGTGACAGCGGATCTTGTTCATAAATTCCTCCTGATTGGAAAAAGATAAAACCTACCAGATTAGTTTTACTTTGGCTCTCTTCAAGAACAGTCTTTAAAGGGTTTATTACACGGGCTCCTTCCATCCCTCCTAGTGATTGTCCTACGAGAACCAACCTATCTACGGGGTGTTTTTTGATTAATTCAGCGATGAAAAAGGCGATATACGCACCTCTTTTGTCAACGTTTCCTGTGAACTTTGCATCCAATGTGTCGAGGCATGCCGAAGAGCTTATGGCGGCCGTGAACCTTGGATTAACGCCGGATTGCTCATCACCTTGACTTAACTCGCTTACTATTCCACCGTAAAAGGGTGCAGCTCCTAAAGCGCCTGCTAAGTAAATAATTCCGACACTGCCTTCTTGTGGAATTTCTGGCCTTTCAACATAAACAGCTTGATAAGGGGGAATAGAATCTCGTTCAATTCCGAGCCCTCCCTGAATAATTAGACCTGAGGAAGGTCTAAATACTACATTTTTACTTTTTTGCCTTTGATTGTGATATGTTGCAGATCAACATTATCTGTTGATTCAAGCATAGTAGTTTGTATATTATACTTTATTTATAAATCTGTTTTACGATACATCTATAAAACAGGTTTTAATTGAGATTTTGTTTAAAAAAGTGTTTTTATAATCATCCGTATATGAGAAAACCTTTAGTTTCAGTATTTATACCTGCGTATAACGAGGAAAAATTTATTACTCCTACACTTGTGTCTGTTATAAATCAGACTTACAAGAACATTGAACTGATTGTTGTTAACAACGCCTCAACAGATAACACTGCAAAGATTGCTTTGAAATACGCCACGAGAGTGATTTATGAGGCAAAAAAGGGTATGGCGTTTGCCAGAAACAGGGGAATTGCCGAAGCTCAAGGAAAAATAATAATAAAGCTTGATGCCGACACGTTGATAGAAGAAAACAGTGTAGAAAGAGTTGTAAGAAGGTTCGAAAATGATAAAAAGCTTGTGGCATTAAGCGGTCCGAGCGTTTTTATTGAAGGAAGTACATTGCTAAAGAAATCGTCATATTTTATCTACTCATTTGTACTTTTATTTAATAGGTTATTGATGGGTCACAATTCTTTAAACGGGGTATTTTATGCTTTGAGAGCTGACGTTGCGAAAAAAGTTAAAACTCACGACAATGAAAAGATATATCAAGAAGATATGGACATGTCGTGCCACATGTCGGTTTATGGTAAATGCGCTATAGATTAT
>Ga0265297_10012515_pt1 | contig 10172 bp, 9 predicted proteins | sample Munlanlwell13791_FD_192502 | JGI IMG/M metagenome (GOLD analysis project Ga0265297, IMG submission 192502) | Leachate microbial communities from a municipal landfill in Southern Ontario, Canada - Leachate well 137-91 | ecosystem: Engineered > Solid waste > Landfill > Unclassified | place...
AGATGCAATGCATCGGCGCAACGACCCTTGATGAGTATAGAAAGTATATTGAGAAAGACGCGGCACTTGAACGCAGGTTCCAGACAATTATGGTTGAGCCGCCGTCCGTTGAGCAGACAATAGAGATCTTAAAAGGGCTGCGCGATAAATACGAAGCCCATCACCGGGTGGTTTTTAAAGACGAGGCGCTTGAATCGGCTGCGAAATTATCCGACCGGTATATCTCCGGCAGGTTTCTGCCTGACAAGGCCATTGACTTAATCGATGAGGCCGGCTCAAGGGCGCGGTTGAACGTGCTGGTGGTGCCTGCGGAAATCAAAGAGCTGGAAGCAAAGGTAGAGTCTTTAAAGAAGGAGAAAGAGACATACATTAAAGACCAGGATTTCGAAAAGGCAGCGTCATTGCGCGATCAGGAACGGATTGCCCGGCAGGAACTTGACCAGCATAACAAGGAATGGTCGCAGACAAAGGATAAAATCAGGCCCGAGCTTACGTCGGAGGATATTGCTAAGATTGTTGCGCAATGGACCGGTATCCCCATCTTTAGGCTCGAAGAAAAAGAAAGCGAAAAACTGCTCAAGATCGAAGAGGAGCTGCATAAGAGGGTTGTGGGGCAGGAAGAAGCGATTTCGGTCATCGCCCACGCGGTAAGGCGTTCCCGCGCCGGGATTAAAGATCCCAAAAGGCCTATCGGCTCTTTTATTTTTCTAGGGCCGACAGGGGTGGGCAAGACCCTTCTTGCGCGCGTACTGGCCGAATTTATGTTTGGGGACGAAGATGCGCTTTTACAGTTGGATATGTCCGAATACATGGAGAAGTTTAATGTGTCCCGCCTTATCGGCGCTCCTCCCGGATACGTCGGGTATGAAGAAGGAGGGCAACTTACCGAGAAGGTAAGGCGCAGGCCATATTCGGTCATCCTTCTTGACGAAATCGAAAAGGCGCATCCCGATGTATTTAACCTGCTGCTTCAGGTATTTGAAGACGGAAGGCTTACCGATAGCTTCGCCAGGAAAGTTGATTTCAGGAATACCATCGTCATTATGACTTCCAATGTGGGTGCCGAGTTAATCCGCAGAACCGGCGCTATAGGGTTTAAGAGTCAGAAAGAAGAAGTGACGTACCAGGAGATGAAGGAGAAATTGCTTGAGGAAGTGAAGCGAACCTTTAAGCCGGAATTCTTAAACCGTATTGACGATACCGTGGTATTCAGGCCGTTGCTCAAGGAAGACCTGCAGCGTATTATAGAGATCGAAATAGGGTTCGTTATCGAGAGGCTTAAGGAACACGGCATCAGCCTTGAGCTTACTCAGGAGGCAAAGGATTTTCTCATCGAGAAAGGGTTTGATCCCGTGTTCGGGGCAAGGCCATTGAAAAGGACGATCCAGCGCTTCCTTGAAGACCCGTTAGCTTCGGATATTATTTCCAAGCGGTTTAAAGAAAAATCGGTCATCAAGGTTTTACGCAAGAATGAAGAACTCATATTTGAACAATAATGCAATTCTTTATTAGATTAGGAAAAAAGACATTATCGTTTTTTTCTTTTCTGGGCGGCCTGTCTAATTTAGCGCTGCAGACGGTGTACTGGTCGTTTCTGCCGCCGTATCAGAAAAGACGCGTAGTAGAAGAGGCGAAAAAGGCAGGGCTGGATAGCTTATACATCGTATCGCTGATCGCCCTGTTTTTAGGGGTCATTCTTGCGTTCCAAATCGCCTATATCATGCAGCGCCTGGGTTCTGAGCTTTACATCGCCAGCATCGTCACGCTGGCGCTAGTCAGAGAATTAGGTCCGGTGATCACTTCTTTGGTTGTGGCAGGCAGGGTTGGTGCGGCAATCGCTGCTGAAATCGGCTCAATGCAAGTAACCGAACAAGTGGATGCGCTGGAGACCTTGGCAACAAACCCGATAAAATATCTTGTAGTGCCCAGGTTCCTGGCTTTAACGCTTATGCTGCCGGTTTTGACGCTCTATGCCGATATCATCGGGATCATGGGGGGATGGCTGATTTGCGTGTTTAAACTGGGGATATCCTCAAGCTTGTATTTTAAGATTGCCTTTGATTCCCTGTTGTTTAAAGATTTGTTCACCGGGCTTTCCAAGACCGTATTTTTTGGCATGCTGATCGCATTAGTAAGTTGCTATGAAGGCTTTAACGTGGAGGGCGGCGCTGAAGGCGTGGGCAGGGCGACTACCAAGGCAGTCGTCACTACCTTTATCCTGATTATTGCATCGGACTGTTTCTTCACCGCGCTCTTTTATTTCATTTTCCCATAAAGACAGATGAATGACTCGATAATCGATTTGAAAGATTTATTCAAGTCCTTTAATTCCCATAAGGTCCTGGACGGTATTAACCTCGCCATAGAAAAAGGCACTACGGTAGTGGTTATCGGGCGTTCGGGCTGCGGGAAAAGTGTCATGCTTAAACACATCATGGGGATATTGCAGCCTGACAAAGGGCAGGTGCTGGTGAACGGCAGGGATTTAGGGGAATTGAACGAAAAGGAAATAAACGGCATCAGGATGAAAATGGGCATGGTGTTTCAGGGTGGCGCACTTTTTGATTCCCTGACTGTCGGTGAAAATGTGGGTTTTGGCCTGATTGAGCATGCAGATATTACGCATAAAGAGCTGTTTGAACGCATTGAAGAGTCCCTCTATATGGTGGGTTTATGCGGGATCGCAAATCTTATGCCTTCGGAATTAAGCGGCGGCATGAAGAAGCGAGTGGCCCTGGCAAGGGCATTGTGCATGAAGCCCGATATCATCCTTTACGACGAGCCGACAACGGGCGTTGACCCGATTACCGCAGACAGTATCAATGACCTGATTAAAAGCCTGCACGATAAAATCAAGGTTACCTCGATTGTGGTAACGCACGACATGAAAAGCGCCTATAAAGTTGCGGACAAGATTGCCATGCTTTACCAGGGCAAAATTATTTTTCAAGGGTCACCCAAAGAAGTGCAGGAAACAGACCATCCGATAGTGCACCAGTTCATTAACGGCCTGGCGCACGGGCCGATTACCGAAACCATAGATTGTTTTAGATAAGCGGAGGTTATAAAGATGATATTCGGCAAAACTAAACTTGAGATGAAAGTCGGTATTTTTGTCTTTATTGGAATAATCATTCTTATTATGTTTATATTATTCATCGGTGATTTCCGTACTTGGGGGACCGGCTATCGGATTAATATTGTGTTTAAATTCATAAACGGCGTCAAAATCGGTGCACCGGTAAGGTTTGCGGGGGTAGACGCCGGAGAAGTAAAGACCATACAGCTTCGTTTTGTGCCCGAGGAACAGGTAACCAAGGTTACCCTGACATGCCTTTTAAGGAAAGAGGCTTTGCTTCCCCGCGATTCGACGGTCTGGGTGAATACACTTGGGTTGTTGGGTGAGAAATACCTCGAGATCATGCCCGGGAAGAATTACACGGACTGCCTTAAGCCCGGCGATACGATAGTAGGCAATGACCCCGTGCCCATGCATGAGGTATTCGAACTGCTTGAGGGTATGGCAGAGAAAATCGACACAGGCATCTCAGAGGTTTCAAACGGCAAAGGGACAATCGGAAAGTTGCTTTACGATGATACGGTTTATAACGAGGTTGAGGCACTGGTAAAGGATTTAAGACTTCATCCCTGGAAGCTGTTTTGGAAGACTAAGGAAAAACCCGTTAAGCGATAATCATGGTCAAGACAAAAACAATATTTACCTGTCAGAATTGCGGCTATCAGTCACCCAAATGGCTGGGCAAGTGCCCTGATTGCAACAGCTGGAATTCGTTTGTCGAAGAGGATTATACGGCGCCTTGCGCAAAGTCAAAAGAGAGAAAGGCGCTTTATAAAGACGAGCCCGTATTATTAAAAGACGTTGAAATAAAAGAAGCAGGCCGCCTGAAAACCGGATTGGGCGAGTTGGACAGGGTGCTTGGGGGCGGGATTGTTGCGGGTTCCGTAGTTTTGATCGGAGGTGACCCCGGGATCGGCAAATCCACCATATCACTTCAGATTTCCAACCAACTGGCAGGGCAGGGCAAAACCGTCTTATATGTCAGCGGCGAGGAATCCGTATCCCAGACGAAACTCAGGGCGAGGCGGTTGAATCATGCGGGGGGCGAGAATCTTTATATCGTCAACCAGACAGACCTGTCCCTGATTGTGGAGTACATCCGTAAGATCAAGCCCGACCTGGTCATCATTGATTCGATTCAGGTGCTCTTTGAGCCGGGGATCAGCTCTTCCCCGGGTAGCGTCAGCCAGGTAAGGGAGTGCGCCGGTATGCTTACGCAGCTGGCAAAGAGCAGCGCGGTATCTATTTTTATCATCGGCCACGTGACCAAAGAGGGTTCCCTGGCAGGGCCGCGGGTGCTTGAGCATATCGTGGATACCGTATTGTATTTTGAGGGGGACCGGTTTTCGATGTACAGGATTTTACGGGGTGTCAAGAACCGCTTTGGCTCAACCAATGAGATTGGGGTTTTTCAGATGACCCAGGAGGGGTTGCAGGAGGTAAAGAACCCGTCGGAAATATTCCTTTCCGAAAGGCCGAAGAACGTGTCCGGGTCGGTGGTAGTGTGCGTCTTGGAAGGGAGCCGCCCCCTGCTTGTTGAAATCCAGGCGTTGGTAAGCAAGTCCATTTTTGGCTATGCCCGTCGCCGCAGCCAGGGCTTTGATTATAACCGTTTAGCGCTGTTGGTGGCGGTGCTTGAGAAACGCATGGGGCTTTCTCTTGAAGCGGAAGATATCTTTGTCAATGTAGCGGGAGGGATAAAAGTCGAAGACCCGGCAGCTGACCTGGCAGTGGCAGTCGCAATCGCGTCTGCGTTTCGCGAGAAAAACGTGCTTTCGGATACGGTAGTCTTGGGTGAAGTGGGCTTAGCCGGAGAAATAAGAAGTATATCTCAGTTATCCCTGAGGCTTAAGGAATCGGAAAAACTCGGCTTCAGGCACTGTGTGCTTCCGAGAAATAATTATAAGAACCTTGTTGATTATAAGGGGGGTCTGCTTGAGCTGGCTCCTGTTTCCATGTTGAAAGAAGCACTTGATATTTCATTGCAGGAGGTTAAATCATGAATCTATTATTCGTGCGTATTCTTTTTCTTATCGGTAGTGCGTTGATCGGATACCAGACCTTTGAGCCGCGGGGGGCTGTTGCGGGCATAATCGGGGCCTTAATGGGTGTTGTTGCCAGCGGCATTATTATCCTTCTTGAGATCGGGATGCGCCGAGTTTCCATGAGGGGGCTTTCCAGTGCCGTGTTTGGGTTAATCCTCGGTTTGATCATGGCAAAGATGATCGGGGACGCGGTAAGCCTTGCGCCGATCTCTATTGAAGCGCTTTCTGTGGTAAGGGTCACCCTTACGCTTATATTCTGTTATCTCGGTATGACTATGGCCTTGCGCGGGAAGGATGAGTTCAACATCATCATTCCCTACATACGCCTGCGCAGGCAGGATCAGGAAGAAGATATCAATGTATTGGACACAAGTGTTATTATCGACGGCCGGATTCTTGATATCTTTAAAACAAAATTCCTCCAGGGTAAAATGATCGTGCCCAGATTTGTGTTAAGGGAACTGCAGCAGATCGCCGATTCAACCGATCCCTTAAAACGGCAGAGAGGCCGGCGGGGGCTTGAAATACTGAATAAGATTCAAAAGGAGCTGGGCATAGAGCTCACTTTGCACGAAGAGGAATTTCCCGAAGTGCGCGAGGTAGACGCGAAACTGGTAAAATTGGCAAAATTGCTGGGAGCGAAAGTCCTGACCGTTGACTTTAACCTTAACCATGTGGCGACGCTGCAAGGGGTTCAGGTTCTTAATATCAATGAGCTGGCAAATTCCCTCAAATCCATGGTATTGCCGGGTGAACACCTCCAGATCAAGCTTATCAAGGAAGGTAAGGAATACAATCAGGGGGTGGGTTATCTGGATGACGGCACCATGGTCGTAGTTGAAGACGGCAGGCGCGCCATAGGCCAGGAATTGAAAGTAAACGTTACTTCAGTCATCCAGACTCCTGCAGGCAGGATGATTTTTACAAAGATTGCAAAATAATGCGTGTCAGCGCAATACTACTTGCCGCGGGCAGGGGTACTAGGTTTGGCGCAGGCCAGGACAAACTGCTTGATTGTGTCGGCGCAAAACCTGTCATTATATATAGCCTGGCAGCATTAAGCGCGCATCCCCTTATAGAGGAAATAGTCGTAGTAGCCAACCGCCTGAACCGCAACTGCATTATCGAAAAGCTTATGCAATGCAGGATCCCAAAAGTTCACGCAGTGGTTCTTGGAGGAAGGAAGCGCCAGGATTCCGCGCACAATGGCTTACGCGCTGCCTCGGGGCAAGCGGATATGGTCTTGTTTCATGACGGGGCACGGCCTTTTATTACCCGCACCATGATATCGTCAGTAATAAAGAGCGGCGTAAAAACAGGGGCAGCTATTGTTGCTGTGCCCGTAAAGGCCACGATTAAAGCGGTCAGGGGCGCAGTGGTGAAAAATACCCTGAAGCGCAATGAACTATGGGAAGTCCAGACTCCCCAGGTGTTCAGGGTTGCGCTTCTGAAGGAAGCGTATAAAAGGTGCAAAGGCCGGGAGGTTACGGACGACGCCTCTTTGGTAGAAAGGCTCGGCGTAAAAGTAGCGGTAGTGCAAGGTTCATATTTTAACATAAAGATAACTACCCCTGAAGATATGGTAATGGCGCAGGCAATCGCCAAACAGTTCAAATACAGGTAGGGAGGCTAAGGGTTTAGTTTAAGTTAAATCCTAAGCCCTAAATCATAAATTCTAAACAAGCCCTAAATCACAAATTCCAATGTTTTAAACGAATTCGTTTGGGAATTGGAACATTAGAATTTGGAATTTGTTTAGGATTTAGATATTGGGATTTGGAATTTACCGAACAGTTTATTTTACTCAGTATACTAAAATGGAACAACGAATAGGCATAGGGTACGATATTCACCGCCTGGTGGACGGCAGGCCGCTGGTAATCGGCGGCGTGACGATCCCTTATGCCAAAGGCTTATCAGGGCATTCTGATGCGGATGTATTGCTCCATGCGGTATGCGACGCAATGCTGGGGGCAATGGGAGAGCCCGATATCGGAGAATTGTTTCCCGATACCGATGCGCGGTATTGCGGGATTGCCAGTAGCGAGTTGGTAACGCAGGTTGTACAACGTCTGAAAAAGAAAGGTTTTACAATAGCCAGCGTTGATACCGTGGTAGTTACGCAGGAACCGAAACTCGCCCCCCATAAGGAAAAGATTATTGCGCGTGCCTGCGAACTTATCGGCGTTGCGCAAGGGGCGTTTAATATGAAGACGAAAACAAACGAAGGCCTGGATGCAATCGGCAGAAAAGAGGCGATAGCTGCCTACGCCGTCGTTCTCTTAACTAAGGGGGCACGCACATGACTTGCCTTATAAATATACTCTTAGCACTTATCGCGTTCGCACTGTTAAAGATCCTTGTCATTTCGGTTTTGTTTTATACAGAAATCAAGGAGGCGCAGAAGAAAGACCCCGCAGCCAGGAGTTTTCTGGAAATAGTATTATTGTACCAGGGCTTGCACGCGCTTATTTTGTACCGTATCGGGAACTTCTTCTACCGCATCCGGCTTTTTCTGATCGCGCGTATAATAAGCCAGTTTGCCCGTTTCTTAACCGGAATCGAAATCCACCCGGGGGCGCGGATAGGCAAAGGGCTTTTTATCGACCATGGCATGGGGATTGTTATCGGTGAGACCTCCGTTATCGGCGACAATGTCCTTTTGTATCAGGGGGTGACGCTGGGCGGTACCGGCCTGGAAAAAGGCAAACGCCACCCTACTATCGGCGATAACGTGGTTATCGGCACAGGGGCAAAGGTCCTGGGCAACATCACGGTGGGCGAGAATTCGTATATCGGCGCCAATGCAGTGGTTATTAAAGACGTACCGCCGAACTCAACCGTAGTGGGTGTGCCGGGCAGGATCACCAAGCAGGATGGTAAAAAAATCGAAGTAAGCCTTGACCATATACACATCCTCGATCCGATCATGCAGAACCTTGAGGAACTTGAGAAAAGGATAGAGAGATTAGAAAAGAATAAATGACAAATGAAGTTCAGTTGGAAATAACAGGGCCTATGGTCGATGGTCTATGGACTATAGGCTATTGTCTATCGACCCTTTAGGTTTTTGCATCCGTCATTCTACGCACTATGCCTATCACCATCTATAATTCGCTGACCCGCAACAAAGACCCTTTTGAGCCTTTGCACCAACCCGATGTGAATATGTACACCTGCGGGGTTACCGTCTATGATGATTGCCACATAGGGCATGCACGCAGCCTTTATATCTTTGAGGTAATCAGGCGCTACCTTGCCTATAGGGGATTCAAAGTGCATTTTGTCAGGAATATCACCGATATCGACGACAAGATAATTAACCGGGCAAATGAACTTAAGGTAAACTGGCAGGACCTGGTAAGAAAATATATTGATAGCTATTACCGGGACCTTGCATTATTGGGCATTGCGAAGGCTGATTATGAGCCGCGCGCAACCGATAACATCAAAGAGATGGTTATCTATATCGGCGAATTGGTCAATAAAGGGTATGCCTATGTCACCAAAAGCGGCGTATATTTCAATGTCCGAAGGTTTCCAAACTACGGAAAGTTATCCGGCCAGAGCGTTGATCAGATGGAATCAGGCGCAAGAATAGAGCCGCAGGAAGAAAAGAAAGACCCCTTGGACTTTGCGCTCTGGAAGGCCTCAAAGGAGGGTGAGCCTTCCTGGGATAGCCCCTGGGGAAAAGGCAGGCCTGGTTGGCATATCGAATGCTCGGTGATGAGCCAGAAGTTTTTAAAAACCGACACACTCGATATCCATGCCGGAGGAAGGGATCTCATTTTTCCCCACCATGAAAATGAGATTGCCCAGGCAGAGGCATTGACAGGGAAGCCGTTTGCCAAATACTGGACACACCACGGGCTACTGACTATCAATGGCCAGAAAATGTCCAAATCACTTGGAAACTTTGTGACGATCAAGGATTCCATCAATAAATATCATGAGGATGCGCTAAAACTTTTTTTTGTTAGCGCGCATTATTCTAGTCCTTTGGACCATTCCGAAAAGAAAATGGTAGAGGAAACAAAACGTTTTAAATCTTTCATGTATTTATTCAAATATTATGAAGAGCATACCAAAAAAGAGCCTATTGGCTTAATAAACGATGCAGATAAGCAAGAAATAGATGGATATAAAGCAAGATTTATTGAGGCAATGGACAATGATTTTAATTTTCCTCAGGCATTAGCAGTCTTGGAACAGCTGAGTTCTCTTGCCTATTCTCTTACAGGCAATTTCGGATTGGAGCAAAATTTAAATAAGTTTAAATTGGCGGTAGAAACAATAGAGAGTTTGCTAAAAACGGTCTTTGTTATTGATTTAAGAAAAGCCGACCCCGTGAAAGATTCAAGGTTATTTTTGGGAGATGGAGGATTGCGCGATACGATTAAGTTTGCTATGGAAGAATGGACTTGGGCGAAGGATAAAGCTAAAGAGAGGGCCCAATTAAAGAAAGAAAAAAAGTTTTCGGAAGCTGATAAGATCAGGCAAGAATTAGAAGAAAAAGGTTATGAGATTCTTGATAAAAAAGACGGATCATTTGAGCTGCGTCATAAATGAGTTTATTATCAGATCAACGGGTGGCTTGATTTGGATTCGAGCGGGGCGTCCGAGGCCCTAAAGCGGGCATGGATCCCCGCGCCTGGTATTCATAAGGAAATGCGGGGAGAGCGAAGGGCCGCAGGCGAGTGCAGTTTTGCCTCGCCGGGGCAAAACAAACGTCCCCGTGAGAAACAAATCAAGACAGGACTGTAAGAAGAGCGTATGAAAGGTAAATTCATAACATTCGAAGGTTCTGAAGGCTGCGGAAAGAGTACGCAGTCAAGACTTCTCTACCTGCATCTTAAGAAACAAGGGTTTCCCGTCGTTTATTTGCGCGAGCCAGGCGGCACAAAGGTAAGCGAGAAGATCAGGAACATGTTGCTTGACCCTGGCAACAAGAGCTTGACTGCCGAGTGTGAACTCCTGCTTTATATGGCCAGCCGCAGCCAGGTCGTCAGCGAAGTAATCGAGCCTGCGTTAAAGAAGGGCAAGGTTGT
>Ga0265297_10012516_pt1 | contig 10171 bp, 9 predicted proteins | sample Munlanlwell13791_FD_192502 | JGI IMG/M metagenome (GOLD analysis project Ga0265297, IMG submission 192502) | Leachate microbial communities from a municipal landfill in Southern Ontario, Canada - Leachate well 137-91 | ecosystem: Engineered > Solid waste > Landfill > Unclassified | place...
TGATCGATTCGCAAAACGATTTTCTCTGATGAAGGATCTGCCACGTTAGGATCATCTGTTGAAACTCTGTATTCTGCTATGATGCTTTCATGATCACCTCCCTCCGCGGTTTTCATTCCACTGTAATATACGAAGAACTGTCCGTTTGTCTCATAACTTGGATGAAACGCAAGACCAAGCAACCCGCGTTCATCATAGACTGGATTAAGCTTCACCATTTTACTTGTGAGGTCTAAGAACGGTGTCTGAAGTAATTCGTCATTTTCAATAACATAGATTTTCCCAGGCTGGTCCGCAACAAAGAGTCGATTTGTTCCATCACCTGCTGTGGTCAGCATCGTTGGCGCCCTCAAACCAGAGGCGACCAGTTCCAATCTGGCAATAAGTGCATTGCTGTCTCCAGGGATAAGGCGGACGAATAACCCGATGAGAAGAGCACGTGATGTTTTTTCATTGCTATCTCCTTCTGATGCATTCACGGTCACTGTTATCGCTGTTTTCCCAAAACCAAAAACAAACGGAATTTTTACCGTCGACGCTTTGTCTGGGCGCAATAGAGCAATTGTTCCTTCAGCTTTTCTACCCAAGAGTATAAAACCACCATCAAGGGTCATCTTCCAGGAAATTTCGGTGAGATTCTCATCTCCTTCATTCCGAATCACGGCACTGAGACCGAGACCACCCGAAATCACTTCAACCTTGAGATGTGAATCTGACACGGATAATTTCTCTTGTTTTATAAAAAACGTGCTCCCTGTGGCATATATGCTTGAGAGTGATAGTAATATGCTACAGATAAATACAACACTTTTTTTCCGAATAATAATAACCTCCTTATTATACCAATAAAATAGAGAAGAACCTCATATAAAGATTATGGTTGATGAAATAAATAAAAAAATTGGAATTTTTCATCTAGAACCTCAACATTTAAATACCACAGAACTTTGGTATGTAGTAAAATCTCGGGAGTTATAAGAGTGAACAGCTTCTATTTATGGCAGATTGTAAAATTAGCACGAATGCCGATTGTTCTTGCGGTCATTCCAATCTTTCTTGTTGGGGTATTGTTTGCTTTGCGTACCGGTACAGATTTTTCCCTTGGCAACTTCCTTTGGGGTTTTAGCATTTTGTTTATCATTGAGATTGCAGCATCCTTTGCCAATGATTATTTTGATTACGAGGCAGATAAGCATAATAGCCAATTTGGTTTTTCTGGGGGCAGTGGAGTCCTTTTAGAATATCCAGAGCTTCTTCCGTTTGCGAAATGGGCCTCGGTGTTCATGTTCATTTTTTCCTTACTGCTCACAGTGGTATTTGTCTTGCTGTCATCTTTTTCTCTTTGGGCAATTGCGTATATCGGTGTCGCCGTGTTTTTTTGTTGGTTTTATACTGCTCCACCACTACGTCTCGTCTACCGTGGTCTTGGTGAATTTCCTCATTTGCTTGCAGGAATTATGTTCCCCGGTTGGGGATATCTTATCCTAACAGGAACTATTTCGCTGGAGTTGTTGATATTTGCTATCCCCTTCGGGTTGCTTGGCCTTACCGTAATACTAAATTTCGAGATACCAGATATGGAAGCAGATATCCATGGGGGCAAACGAAACTTGGTTGTGAGGAAAGGGCGGTTTTTTTCTTTTGCAGCTATCATGACTCTGTACGGATTAACAGTTCTTTTCTTCCTTCTTCTGTCCTTGACATCCTGGGTGAATCCTCCGATTCATCTTTGGGCAATCACCCTCGTAGCTTGTGTTCCGTTCCTCGTGTCCATCCTTCCGGTCATAAAAAAAATTGTTCAACAAAACCATGCGACAACCTACGCGATTCGTAATGCGAAAGCAGGGTTCCTTGCAGTGACACTGATCACCTGTATCCTCTTGGTATAGGATGGTTTTATTAAAGCGTACACGCTATTTGGTAGAGCATATAACAAACATGGTGAAACTATGACAATCAATTACCTCCTCCTTGACATCCTTATCATTATATTCCCCTTTCTCCTGTCATTTAAATGGAAGTTCGCCTACTATCGTTGCTATAAAGCATTGTTCCCTGCGATTGCTATCGTTGGATTGGGATACATCATCTGGGATTCGATTGTGACTGCACGAGGGGACTGGTGGTTTAATTACGACTATCTGTCCGGCATCTCTATCATCGGATTACCAATCGAGGAGATCTTGTTCTTTGTTGTGGTACCTTATTCCTGTATTTTTATTTACGAGAATCTTGAACATTTCATTCCTGAAAAAACGATTAGGTACAACAAATGGTTCTACATCGGTCTTGTAGTGCTGTTCATCCTTGGCGGCATTGCATTCTATCATCAGGATTATACGATTCTTGCCTTGATGTCGTGCGCGTTTTTTTTCATCGTTGCAGTATGGCGCTTTCCTGACATTCTGCAATCGCGCAACTACTGGCTGTACATTTTAATCTCGATGATCCCCTTCATCATATTCAATTACCTTTTGACATCCACTCCGATAGTGTTGTACAACCCTGTTGCGATTTGGGGTGGCGATGGCCTCTGGAACGGACGGTTTCTCACCATACCACTTGAAGATTTCTTCTATAACTTCTCCATGCTTTCCTTCTATCTGCTCGTTTACCTCTATTTCAAAAAACGATGGTTATCCAATAAAAACAAGAGGAATAAATCATAACTGTAACAGAATATCAAATAAATTGATATAAACATAAAATATTTATGCTGATACGGATTCATTGGTAAAAAAAGGGGATTATCATGTCGGGGAAAAACATCATCGTGATTGGAGCTGGGTTCGGTGGTATGTCCCTTTCAGCACTGCTGGCAAAAGACGGACATTCCGTAACCATTCTTGAAAAAAACGACCAACCTGGTGGACGTGCAATCGTCTGGAAAGAGAACGGCTTTGTCTTCGACATGGGGCCTTCATGGTATCTCATGCCAGATGTGTTTGAAAAATTCTTTGCGGAATTTGGAAAGAAAACAGATGACTATTACAAACTCCTGAGGTTAAACCCCGCATATCGTGTTTTTTACAGCAAAGATGAAATCGTTGATATCTCACCAGATCTTGAACAGAACCTGCAGCTCTTTGAACGCTACCAAAAAGGAGGACGTGAACAACTAAAGAAATATCTTGCTGCAGCAGAATATCAATATCAAATAGCGATGAATGAGTTCATTTATAAAGAATATCGTCATCTCTGGGATTTCTTTAGCCTCCGCCTCTTGTTGAAGGGAAGTAAACTACATATCTTCACCAGTCTGGATGAGTACGCGAAACGATACATCACGGATCCAAAGATGCGGAAAATCCTAGAATACACCATGGTGTTTCTCGGGGGGACGCCATTCGATACACCCGCACTCTATTCCTTGATGTCCCATGTGGACTTCAACCTGGGTGTTTGGTATCCTGACGGTGGCTTTGGGGCGCTCGCACGTGGTTTCCAACATCTTGCTGCTGAGCAAGGTGTCACTTTTGAGTTCAACAGCGAGGTACAAAAGATTGAGGTGAAGGATAAAAAAGTCACTGGCGTACAAACGTCAAAAGGAACCATGAACGCTGATGTTGTCGTTGCCAATGCTGATTATCATCACGTGGAAACCCAGTTGTTAGATCAACAGCATCAAACGTATTCTGAGCAGTATTGGAACAAAAAAGCAATCGCGCCTTCCGCTCTCTTAATGTACCTCGGCGTGAAAGGAAAAATCAAGGCGTTCGCGCACCATAATCTCTATTTTGCACCGCAATGGGAGGATCATTTTAATACCATCTTCCGTCAACCAAAATGGCCTGACGACCCTTCGTATTATGTAAGCTGTCCATCGAAAACCGATGCGTCCGTAGCACCACCGGCGGACGAAAACCTTTTCGTTCTTGTACCAGTCGCAGCAGGATTGCAGGACACAGAAAAAACACGAGAGAAGTACTTCACCAAGGTCATGGATCATCTCGAAAAACTCACCGGGGAAAACATCAAGGATCGCCTGGTGGTGAAGCGATTGTTCGCCCATAATGATTTCACTGAGCAGTACCATGCGTATAAAGGGACTGCTCTAGGGCTAGCGCATACCTTGGGGCAAACAGCAATCTTCCGCTGCTCCCATCAGAGTAAAAAAGTGAACGGACTGTATTATACAGGTCATTACACCCACCCGGGAATCGGTGTCCCGATGGTGATCATCTCCTCACAAATCATTGCCCAACAAATAAGGAATACTTATGATTCTGGATAAAACCTTTTTTTCTATCTTTCGCAAAGGGAGTCGTACGTACTTCTACAGTAGTTTGTTTTTTCCTATGCATATCCGCCGGGAAGTCTTCATCCTCTATGGCTTTGTCCGGAAAACCGATAATTATGTAGACGTCATCCCGCAAGACCGCCAGGGCTTCTACGAGTTTAAAAAGAAATATTACGATGCAAAAAATGGGAAAGAAACCGGTGATGTTGTCATCGACTCATTTGTTCAGTTAGCGAAACGCAAAGGTTTTCAGGATGAATGGATCGATGCATTTCTCCATTCCATGGAACTTGATCTCACCAAAACACGATATGAGACCCTCGATGAAGTCCTGGAATATATCTATGGATCTGCGGAAGTGATTGGTTTGATGATGGCAAAGATCATCGGACTGCCAAAAGGATCTTTTGAACATGCGAAATATCTCGGGCGAGCGATGCAATACATTAATTTTATCAGAGATATCGCTGAGGATCTCGAACTCGGTAGAGTCTATTTCCCTCAAATAGATCTCCAAAAACATGGTCTGGAAAATCTGACTTTTGAGCACGTGAAACAACATCCTGAGCAATTTACACGATTGATTCAAACCCAACTTGATCGGTACTGTCAATGGCAAGAAAAAGCAGAAGAAGGATACCGGTTCATTCCAAAACGCTATCTGATTTCAATCAAAACCGCATCAGAGATGTATCACTGGACCGCAGAACAAATCGCACATCACCCTTTCGTTGTCTATGATTTAAAAGTAAAACCAATGATCTCGAAAATCTTGCTTACCATTTTTTCGAATCTTATAAATACCGTTGGAACCAAATTTAGCACCTCGTTCTGTCATGAAGCCTCCCAGGAGCATCACCATCCCTCAAAGTGAATACAATGAAGACGTTTACAAAACCTAGGATCGTCATCAGTAAATGTATTGAATTTGAGTTCTGTCGCTATAATGGTCAAATCATCCGCAGCGAAATCGTCAGCAAACTCAAACCACATGTCGAGTTTCTTCCCGTCTGCGCAGAAGTGGAAATTGGTCTCGGAATCCCGAGAGACCCTATTCGTATCGTTGAAAAGCAGACAAAAAAATATTTGATACAACCAACCACAGATCGTGACGTCACCGAAGACATGAAGTCGTTTGCTCAAAAGTATCTCCCCTCTCTTACCGATATCGAAGGTTTTTTATTAAAATCGCAGTCACCCTCCTGTGGAACGCGGGATGTAAAAATCTATCCAGCCATACTACATTCTGCCCCCGTCCATCGCGAAGCAGGTTTTTTCGGCGAACAGGTTCTCCATCAATTTTCTCATCTCGCCATCGAAGATGAGATGCGTTTACAAAACCCTATCATTCGGCAACATTACCTCACAAGGATCTTCACCCTCGCTAACTTTCGGACTGTCAAAAAAACAGCATCACTACAACAGTTACTGCAGTTCCATACGGAAAACAAGTTCCTGCTGATGGCATATAGCCAAAAAGAACTCCGAATCCTTGGGAATATTCTCGCAAATCAGGAAAAACAACCTCTCCCCAAGGTGTTTTCAGACTATGAACAACACCTCTATCTTGCGTTTTCTAAAGCACCACGATACACCTCTGAGATAAACGTGCTGAATCATGCATTCGGGTATATTTCACAGGACCTCTCAGCGCAAGAAAAAAATTTTTACCTCGACCGTATCCAAAAATTCCGTCAAGGTCAAATCCCGTTAAGTGTTCCGATTAATCTTGTCCGATCCTGGGTCATCCGATTCGAACAACCGTATCTGTTACCACAAACCTTTTTTCAGCCATATCCTGATGAACTCTTAGATGTTGAAGCGATAAAAGCAAGTAACATAAGAGATTTCTGGAAATGAAGATAGGATATCCTTGTATTAACCGCTCTCTGTCCTGTAACGGAAATCGAACCTTCCGTTTACAGTCCTATTCAGAGGAAAGACTACAGCACACCATACAGAACAATCTTGATTGTCTGTCCCGGATCTTACAATATAATCTTGACCATGGCGTCCTCTTTTTCCGGATCACGTCTGATCTTGTCCCCTTCGCATCGCATCCAATCTGCACGTTCCCCTGGCAGAGAACGTTTCAACACCAATTCAATGAGATCGGGCAGTTCATCAGAAAAAACAACATGCGCATCTCCATGCATCCGGATCAGTTCATCGTCTTAAACACCCCTCGGGAAGAGGTCTTTCAGCGAAGTATAGCAGAGCTTGCGTACCATGCCGCGGTCCTTGACCTTCTGGACCTTGACACAACCGCAAAGATACAGCTGCATGTCGGTGGAGTGTATGGTGATAAATCGCAAAGCCTTCAGAGGTTTATCGACCGTTTCACATCCTTAGATCATTCAATTACACGCCGGCTCGTTATCGAGAATGATGAAAAAAGTTACCATATCAAGGATTGTCTGCAAATCTCCGGTAAAACCGGTATTCCGATTTTATTCGATCATTTCCATCACAGCTTGCTCCACAACCATGAACTTCTCGTTCAGGTGTTGTACTCCTGTCAAGAAACATGGATGAAAAAAGATGGGATACCAATGGTAGACTATAGCTCACAGAAACCAGACAAACCTCCTGGGGCACATGCAGAGCATCTTGATTCTTCTTCATTCACCCACTTTCTCCTCCAATCACAACCATACGATTTCGATCTCATGCTCGAAATCAAAGACAAAGAACACAGTGCGATACAGGCTCTCGAATTGCTAAAAACAGATCCACGCTTGATTCATTAACAATAAACAAGGCGGCATTATGGAAAAAAAGGATGTAAAAAAACATATCCAGCAGTTACTGGAACATCAACGATTCGCGGTTATCGCAACAGAGACGAATCGACAACCATACACGAATCTTGTTGCGTTTGCCGCAACATCTGATCTAAAGATTTTAGTATTTGCTACGAAACGAGATACGCAAAAATACCTCAATCTCAATGAAAATAATCGCATCGCAGTGTTGATTGATAATCGTGAAAATACCCCTGCTGATCTTTCCAACGCTATGACAGTAACTGCCTTGGGAGCTGCTCATGAATCTACAAACCAGGAGGAACAATATCGGACATTATTGTTACAGAAACATCCCGATCTCTCAGCCTTTCTTAGTGACCCTGCATGCGCTCTCATCGAGATACATGTACAGGCTTATCAAATGATACAAAAATTCGAACAAGTACAGATTCTGCATATTAGAAATGGTGACGAATGATTCATCAACAACGAATTCAGCAGCTCAATACTCAATCGCTCCGTTCAGGAGATTATGTGGTCTATTGGATGCAGATATAAATAAATTTGTTATCTCATAATTTTTCATGATTACTCTGGGAGATGCAGCTCATAATCATGACGGATGAGCGGGGTATTAATCAACGCTCGGAGCATATCTAGTGGAGGGAACTGTTCCTTGTATCCTAACACTGCCACATAATCTCCTCCTTTTTGGTACGGATCCCAGTAATAGACATAATACGTTCCCCACAGGTAGAGGGTCTCATCAAACCGAGGCCCTCTGTAATATGATTTTCCACCGAATGGCTCATAGAACTGTTCCCGAGAGCTCCCTGGTGGGACATCCTGTTTTATGATCACACCATATCCTTGTGGCAGGTCGAAGGGTAATGTCTGATTCGGTGGTGGCAACCCAGGGCCGACCAAAGCGAACCAGGGAGTGAAATTCGTATAAAAGCCATCACAGACCGGTACGATGACCTCAACGAAAACCTGTAACGGTCGATCCTTTATCGTGAAACTATACACGTCGATATCGGTTGATGGGTTGACCCAATCTGTTTTCAGCCAGGAATACACGGCGATTGATTGGGTGATAGATTTTCGCACCTGAAATGGTTGTTGTGCAGAGGAGTCGCGATGTTCTAAATATGGTACATGGGCAACGGTGGTCGGTACCAGAAAAAGGAATGAACAAAAGAAACCAAAATACAACAACCCCCTTCTTTTCATATGCTAACCTAACTGTCCTACCCTATATAAATATTTTTTTTCATATTTTTAATAGTAATAAACCCCCCTCTTTACGCAAAAAAGATATAGTCCGATTGATTTCTCAGGTAAGAATGATTGAGAGGAAGAATACCTATGTCTGAAATGAAAATTATGTGTCCGACATGCCGTCATCAATTCACTACCACAGGCGAACCGAATGAAAAGATCTATGTGACGTGCCCTTCGTGCAAAACCAATGGGACGTTTACCGTTCCAGCAGGAGTATGCGATCCGAATAAAATTGATAGTTTCACTAATCTTGACGATACCCGTTTTAAGAAACTACGAATTTTCAATGCAGTAATGGGTGTCATCCACATGATTCAAGGAATATTAATGCTGATCCTGAGTAATGCATTTACTCTTCCGCTGACGTATACGCACCCCGAGTACAATGCAGTAACAGAAACGATTTCCCCTGTCTCAGAGACCTTTCTTGATGTCCAAATCGGACCACTGGTCGCGTTGTTTCTTTTCATGTCTGCCACTGCGCATATTCTCCTGTCAACCGTTTTGTACGACTGGTATGTAAAAAACCTAAAAAATCATATCAACCCCGCTCGTTGGTATGAATACTCGTTCAGTGCATCGCTGATGATTTTCCTTATCGCGATGCTGGTTACCATCTATGATATTGGAACTTTACTGGCGTTGTTTACTTTAACTGCGGTCATGAACCTGATGGGCTTGATGATGGAGTTGCATAATCAAACGACCACAAAAACAAAATGGACGTCGTTTAACATTGGATGTATCGCAGGTTTTATCCCGTGGGTTGTTATCTTCATTCCCCTGGTCACTGCAGCATCTGTCCCGGATTTTGTTATCGCGATTTTTATCACGATTGCAGTGTTTTTCAATCTGTTTGCCATCAACATGTTTTTGCAGTATAAGAAAATCGGTAAATGGAAGGACTATCTGTATGGCGAACGCATGTATATCGTCCTAAGCCTTGTAGCGAAATCCGCTCTCGCTTGGCAGGTGTTTGCGGGTACTCTTCGACCAATGTAAAAGCCTTAAAAGCATTTCACAAAAAATAACTGATTACGGTGTGATATTACAGACCTCAGAGCCCTGGTCCGTACAGAGTTGAATCGTACATTCGATGATGTTGTATTTCTTCGAGAGATAATCATTTATTCTTGCGATACTGTCCTCTTGTTTCCCCTGAACTTTGCTTAGGTCGAACTGCATATGAGCAGAAAACACAAGCATGTCTGGGGTAATCGACCAGAGATGGATATTGTGGAGTTCTCGTATTTCTGAAAAATTCTTTTTCAAATCCTCTGAAATCATGTCGATGTTGAGGCCTTTTGGTGCTGTTTCCAGAAGAATCCGTGTCGAGTCTTTTAACACCCCCCACGCCCAGAACACGATAATTATCGAGATGCCGATGCTGACGATTGGATCGATGAAACTCCAGTTTGTGTACATTATCACGAGCGCAGCTATCACAATTCCGACAGAGGATATCGCATCAGCAAACATATGATAAAAGACGCCTCGTATGTTCAGGTCGTGTTTCTGTGCTCCCCTTAGGATAAGAATACTTGAAATGTTGACAATTAATCCTATGAATGCGATCAAGAGCATCTCGAGGCCAAGGATTTCGATGGGGCGGAGTAATCGAAGGATTGCCTCATAAATGATAAGTCCGACGAAAACAAGGAGGAATAATCCGTTGATAAACGCGGCAAGTACCTCAGCGCGGTATAAGCCAAATGTTTGATGATGGCAGGGGGGTTTCCGGGCGATAAATATCGCAGCAAGACCGATAATCAGTGCAAACGCATGGGTGAACATGTGTGCAGCATCGCTGAGTAAGGCCATACTGCTGGTCACATACCCTCCCACAAGTTCAGCCAACATTGCGATAAGGGTGATGGTCAGTGAGATCATGAGTTTTTTT
>Ga0265297_10012517_pt1 | contig 10169 bp, 6 predicted proteins | sample Munlanlwell13791_FD_192502 | JGI IMG/M metagenome (GOLD analysis project Ga0265297, IMG submission 192502) | Leachate microbial communities from a municipal landfill in Southern Ontario, Canada - Leachate well 137-91 | ecosystem: Engineered > Solid waste > Landfill > Unclassified | place...
GGATATTGCAGTCCTTTAACTCGACCGGATCCGGACTGGAAACGACATTTACCTGTCGGGGCAATTCGATCGGCTGGTAAGATGGCGGGATATAGTTTAAGTCTACATCCAGCTTGTAATTACCCGGTTTGATCTCCCCGATATAAAAACTGCCGTCATCGGCGGTAATCGAATCACGGATAATATTTTTCTGGTCTTCGCTCATCAACAGGACCCGTACTCCTGGCACACCTTTTTCGCCGCCGCTATACGTCCCGATCTTGACCGTCCCGGAGATGGCGTTGGTGACGCATACGCCCAACGCCGCCTTGGAAAAGATCCCTTCCTGCCAATATACTTTTTGCTGTCCCTGGGTAGGCGTATATATAGCGGGGAGGGAATTTTCATCCAGGCTGACCGTGACAAATTCCTTGCGCTGGTCACGCGGGACAAAGAAATAACCATTACCATCGGATTCGCCATAACTGCGGTTATTGACCTTGATGCTGATATGCGGCAAGTTAGGCTCTCCTTTATCACAATGCCCGTTGCCATTCATGTCCAGATAGACCTTTCCTTCGATCCCGCCCTGGTCCGGGGCAACGCCGCTGCGGCTCACCCGTTTGAACCGGTAATCACTGACGCTGAATAAGCCATTTAAGGAAAGATACAGTCCATAATAATATTCCCGGCCGTTATCATTACTGCCGGCTTTCAAACCCAGGCGATTGTAGCCGATTTCATCAAGTTTGAATTCGAGATACCCGCGACTGTAATACTTGCCGGTGGTATAGGTCTTCCCCAGGTCGACCCGTGAATCCCAGATATTTTCCCCGTCCCGGTTATAGTATTTATGGTCATGTGAGAATTCCGCCTGCTTCTGGGTATCTGTCTTCCAATACGTGACAGAGAAAGAATTACGCGGGGATAATCGATAATTGGCCCGATACCTGGCCCCATAAGAAAAATACTGGTCGATCCCGGCAATAGACAAACCCGTAGTCAGGCTTTCCGGAGCCAGGAAATCAGCTTTATCGCCAAAAACATACCTGCCTTCCAGGCTTAATGACCTGGTGACCTGGCTTTCCAGTTCAGTCATATGGGTCCGCGTAATACTGCTCTCACTGATCCCGGTCCCATCGTCACGGTCAGTATAATAGGTGCGCAAGCGTAAAACTGTCTTGGGGATAATATTGGGGATACCCAGGCTGGCGCTGGCTATATTTTCAGACCGGGTAGCGGCTAAACTATGGTCAAGATTATTATAGATATGCAAACCCATACCATTCATGAACCAATTTTTAAAAAACCGCCAGTTCGCGGAAACCAGGGTGCCCCGGCGGTCGTAGATACTGGTCACGCCATTAGTGTAGTTGGGATCATAGGAGAACCATTGTGTTTCCAATTTCAGGCTTTTCCAGCAATATTCCAATCCGGCTTTATATGCCTCGGCATTGGTTTTTGTCTTGGTATTTGTGCTGGAAGCGGCTTCCCCTTTCATCAATAATTGGTCCAAAAGTTTGATACTGGCTTGTTGACCGAAATGATAACTGGTCGGCGCTTTGGAGAAAACACCGGCCTCATCCGCCGTCAGCGCGTATTTATTCTGCCCCGCCGCGGTCAAACCCAGGGTCACATTACTGGACAATCCATAGTTCAACTGCAGACCGTAAAAAACCCCTTCGGTATTAGTATTATCAGCGACTACATTTTTCTGGCGCCTGGTGCCGGTCCCGCTCAATAGCGCCCATTGTTTTGCCGGCAGTAGAGCGCTGGTACCCAGCACCTGGCGGTAAAATTCTTCCACTACCCCATCCGTGCGTTTAACCACGATCTTGATCTCATTAGCTGTTTTTTCCAGCAACCCGACGCTCTCAAAACGATATACGCCAAAACCTGGTTTGGCCAACACCGGTTCTTCCACCAGTTTAGTCTGGATCAGGCGGTTATTTACCCACAACTCAACAGTAGCGCCAAGCTGGGCAAGGCCTTCAAAAGTACCCTCGCTCAGGAATCCCGCGGTGCGGCGGTTTAAATAGCGGTCTTTCAGCTGGCTCTTTTCTTTTTGGGGTGAAATATATTTAACACTGCCGCCGAAAACATTTACCCCTGGAGCGACCAGGTCGCTCAAACCGAAATTCGTATCGCCGATCCTGGTGACCATATTTTCCGACCGAGAGGTCCAGACTCCTTCATCCACCCAACTGAAAAACCCGGGTATCTTGGCATCGGGATGGTTAATATTCTGGCTTAGTTTCAAGCGGTAAGAACCAGCCAGGATATTGCCCCATAAAGTAAGAGCCGGGCGGACCATTGTTTCTACATGATGCTCGTTCCGTACCCGGTGCAATTGGCTGTCACCCCGTAATTGGGCCTGGATAAATGAAAGTAACGGTTTCTTTTGTCCGGGATGAGCCGGGGATTCGGTTTCCGGGAGCGGAGAGGAAATAGCCTGGACATCCGTAGATAACAAGGAAGGACTTTGGGCTTTGACGCGTTTAAATAATTCCAGGTTCTTATCTGTCGTGGCTACATATTCATAATTTTGTTCACTCCAGGTAAAGTCAAACCCGAAAGCTTCTTTGAGAACGCTTTCTGAAATATACATTTCACCCTGGCCGGTGACATCAGAGTTGCCGGTCTTGATCTCTACGGGTATAGTCTTGCCATTCACCTGCAGCGTATTGGCAGAAGTGTCCAACCTGGCTTCTGGCCCGGCTTCTAACTGGAAAACCAATAGTGTGTCCTGGCGCTGGCCGGTAGCCAGCAATAAGCGTAATAAACGAAAAAGCGGCACCAAACGATGTTCTGTCTTGGACAGGGCCATATCAAAATCAGCCACATAGATCCGTTGGGTGCGTTTCTTGCCTAATAGTTGGAACCCGACCACATAGGTTTGCTGGATATTCTTTTGTAAGGGGAATTCCCAGGATGACACCGGCAGAGAAGGAGACAGCGATTCAGCGGAGAGAAAGGCTACGGCCAAAGAGTTTAAAAAAAAACGAACAGTATTAATAAGAGGAGTGTTTTACTTTTTATCATAAACAAAACTTGTTTCCCGGGACAAAGATATTTTCTCTTCTTTGTTATGCAGGATGATCTTCGCCGTATATTTACCCGGTGCCAGTTTTTCCTGGATATGCACGGCATTTAACCGTTCTATTTTCGGAAAAACAGCCACATTCTTGACCGGGACTTCTTTAACCATTTTACCGCTGTTATCCAGTATTTGACAAGTGCCTGCCAGACGCAAAACACCTTCGCTGGTATTCTTCACCTTGAACTCCATTTTTAGGTCCTCTTTATCCTGCTTGGCTTCCAGACTGGTGAGTTCCCCGGAAAATTTAGTACCCTCCACCAAGCCATAGATCGGCACCAGGATAACGCTCAGGACCTCCAATTTCAAATCCCGTCCATCTTTGTCCTTAGAGGTCACTTTTTGGCCTTTTAACGGGACGAACTGGATAGCGCACCAGTATTCACGATCTTTCAGCTTCCCCTGGGGAATGATGGAATACCTGACCATCCGGCTGGATTTAGGCGGCAAAACAAATTCCGTGGGATTAAATTTGATCCATTTGGCCAGCGAACGGTCATCCGGCTGGATCACTTGCAGACTGCCCTTCTCGTTCACAATAAAATGGACTGCGGTAGCGCGATACCGTTCTTCCTGGGCGCCGACATTGCGCAGGTAAAAGACCCCGGAAATACGTTTTTGGGTCAGTTTCTGCTGGATATAAGCAGGCTCTATAACTAAAGCTGCTTCTGCCTTTGGGGCCAGAGCGCCCTGGTAAAGGAGAAGCAGGATTAGTAGAAACATTGCAGTGCGTTTCAAGGTTTTTCCTTTCAGACACTATCTATAAGAAGAAAATTGAGGTTGGCATTAAGTACTGGTTTATTATACTACATTTTTATTACCTTTGCAAGAACATACTACTCGGCTTGTCCACCACCAACTACTGCGGCATACAGCACAACATAACCACTGTATTGTCCAACGGGCTTCTCATCATCCGTGTTGCACCAGGTAGGAACAACTTCTACGTCCTGGCTGAAATGACCATTCTGGGAACTTTCAAAGATGACTTCTTCGGTCAAAGAACCTACGAAGGTTCCTTTTTCAGTGGTGATGCTTCCTGCTGTGTAGAATTCAGCGAACCCGTCTCCGCCGTTCATTTCATTGGCATTAGCTGGATCGATCAAGACTCCGCCGCCCGCTTCGTCAATCGGTGCTACTTCTGTTCCCGCCGGATCATCACCCTTATAAAGCTTGGTGACCAACACTGCCAGATCTACTGCTTCAGTATTAGCATCAACTCTGAAGGTGATCGGGAGGGATACTTCGCCGGTCTGCAGATTCGCAGCAGCTATGTTAGCATCAATAGCTGATACAGCGATGTTTTCAACGATATTCAGAAATACATGAGAAACTGCGCTATCAGTCGGATCGGCCATTGCGGTGCCGGCAAAACCTAATAGAGCAAGAATTGCTAGTGCGATAATACTCTTTTTCATTATTGTTCCCCTTTTTCATTTCTGTTATTACAGTCAATGTAATTTTGATTTCCAGCATTCATGCCAACCTCAAATGGCATTATAACAGTAATTACTTCTGACCAGTCATCACCCCCTGTCTTTTAAGATGACCCGCCTGGGAGAACTCCTTAAGATGAAACTATTGCAGGATAAAAATTCATACTAAATAAAAAAGGCTACAACAATGTGTTTATCACATCATTATAGCCTGTAAATGGTTTACTCAACTATAGTTCGAGAAATTACTATTCTACACTTAGCTAAGTTTAGCTATACTATACTCCTTTACCCGCTTTTTGTCAAGCTTTTTTTTGAACTTATATGCCTTTTCTCTGGATTATATGCCTTTATGTGTTTAAATGCTCTTCTACCTTAAAGATCATAGCTTTGTGCCAGGAATACTGACGTAACAGCCTGGTACCGGACAATAAGAAGTCAATTGGCACAGTCACCAGCAACGCCAGGTGCAAAAGAATATAATATAGATAGCCGGGCAACTGTTTGGAGTGCAGGATCAGCCATTGTTTTAAAGGAAACACATCTACGGCAAAGGAATCAACCAGTTTGGCTCCGGCGGCCGCGAAAAAAGCCAGGTATTCAGCTTCACTGCGAACCTTGAGGATAGCGCTAAAAGGGGCATTGACCAACAAGGCTGACGGAGCTACTTCCAGGATCAGCAGTTTACCACCTGGTTTAAGCAGCCTGACCAGGTTAGAGACGCTTTTTTTAAATTCGGCCGTATCAGTAACATGCTGCAACACAGTAACCGAAGTAATCAGGTCAAAACTGGCATCAGGCAAGGCGATCTCTGCTACCGGCGCGTTGACAAAACTTACTCCTTTACCGGTATTTTCCATGGCAAACTTGACCATTTCCGCAGAAATGTCCGCCCCAGTCACGACCGCCCCGCGTTTGGCCAGTATTCGGCACCATCTCCCTACACCACAGCCAATATCCAATACTGTTTTACCCTGGACACCCGCATTTTGAAGCATCCGGTAAAATCCCTTTTTTTGCACCAGGTCTATATACTTATTATAAAGATAAGGAGACCCATAGGAACAGATCGCTTTATAACCGCGGCGGGACCGGCCATATTCCCTGGCCCGTTGGTCCCAATAGTTCACCTTGCCTTGTTTGGTATCAAGTATATCGATAGCCATCTTCCACCAACTTTATGCCTAGAGTTTTAATACTTATATAATTCAGGAAACCCAGAGTACGCGGTACCAGGCTCATATATAAACTATAGAAAGGGAATAATAACAAAATAAAAGCATAGCGACCCCTTCTCCTGCGCTCTACGGCAAATAACAAGGAATAGGTCACCATCAGACTGAAGAGATAGAACAGGAAAAAAAGCCCCGGGTTGGTGATCGCGTAATCAGGTATGAGGTGAGTACGCGCCATATTATCAAAGAAATTAGCCAGGCAAGCCAGAAGAACAGTAATAGAAACTATCCGGATCGGATGTAGAAATACGGAGAGGAAAATATTATAGAATATATACTGGTACCAGGTATAGAACTTCTTAGGCAGGGACATAAGCTGCCGGGGTAAATGGGCATTGATCTTGAGCAGGGAGAAATCCCAGCCCATCCGCTGCCGGGTCAAATCAAACAGGGTGGCCCGTTGTTTAGTCAGGATAGTAACCCGGCCGTCATAGTGGATCCTACCCCCACTGCTCAGGATACGCAGTGTGGTTTCATAATCTTCGCCATAAACGCTTTTACTGTGCCGGGTCAGGATCGCTTCCAGGTAATCTCTTTTAAAAAAGGCGAAAGCTCCCGAGACAATGCTGTTGACACCCATGGATTTCTTGGTCAAGCCCATGGAGATCTTATACTCAAAGTTCTGCAGGTATTCCAGGGTAGAGCGGCATTCAGCCAGGACCCGTACGGCGCAGGCGTCATAATCCGACATTTGAAAGTCCATCAGCACTTCCTGGAAGTCAGAAATCTCCTTATTATATTCTTTTGGGTTCAGATTCAAGAGCCGGGCATCAGGATCAATAACGATCACGGTCTTGATCTCAGGCGGTAAAGTCCTCAAGCCGCGCAGAATACTGGCTGGTTTTTGCCAGTTGATCTGGTTAGAAATATAGGGGATACCTTCTTGTTTAAGTAATTTGGCAGTATGGTCAGTGGAAGTATCATCGATCACCAGCACATTTTCATAGCCATAAGGCTTAAGATTATTCTTGAATTCATCAAAATGGCTGGCCAGGTTATGGACAGACATCAAGACCTTATAAGGCCGGATCATTTTTTGCGTTGCCTCTACTGCCATCTGTTCCGCGGCTGTTTTTTTATCCTGCCGGGCAAATTTGTAACGGTAAGCGATCCGGATCACCATATCGATCGTATCGATAATGGGAATATACAACCCAACGATCAAGGCTAACATTAATTTCACCATTTATAGATCCATCCTATTTCCAGATAGCGCTGGTTCAGCTGTACCGGTTCGCGGCGTTTCTGGTAGTTGATCCCGGCCGTAAGCCACCAATTACCTTTAAGATTATATTTCCAGTTCAAACCATAGGTATTAGCTTTAAATTTGCCGATCTGGTCCACACTTAAATAAGATTCTGAATTCGTGGCATACAGGAAAACCACTTCATTGCGGATATCCGGGTAAAATCCAGCTTTAAGGATATACGAGGTATTGGCTTCGGTATCAGTATTGTTCGCGCCGTTAAAACTGGAAACGGCACGGAGTATTTTCCCATGCAGGAATAACTGAGCTGTCGGATAAAAATTAGCTCCGATAGCGTATACAGAAACGTTCACGTCCGGGAAAGTGCTGTATTTATATCCTGCCAGCAGGGAGAGCCGGTCGACCAGGTTAAAATTCAATTCCGTATCGGCAAAAAACTCCGGGAAAGTCCATTTATGGGAAGAGAAACCAATGATCTCCTGGAGCGATAGACGCTTAGTCACCTGGTAGAGCCCGCCCAACTTCTGCAAGCTTTCATTATGGTCATATTTACGCTGGTAGGTGACATCAGCGAGCAGGATCCACCGCTCCAGTCCACGGTAGAGATAAGTGATCTCTGTTCCTTTAGTGCTGCTGGAATTGGTTGAATACTTCTCCAGGAAATAAGTATTCTGGATCTCGTTCTTAGGATTAGCAGCCTGGACTATTGCCGGCGACAACAAGAGGATCGCCAAGAGTAATCTCAGTACGTTGTTCTGGTGAATCATACGCACCTACCATCGCGAGTATTTTGCTTAAGATCTCTTCCTTGCTGAAATCAAAGAATCCGGGATAAGCTTCTGTCGCGGCCAGGATAAACAAAAGGGAACGCAAACGTGAAGGGAAATGAGACACACCGAATTCAGTGGTGAAATAGTGGAAATATTTTCGCTGACCCTGTTCCACGGTAGCCAGGAAATCCCGCAGCAGGGCATCTTGGGGTTGGATACTTACGCCGCGCTTCATCATGATCCCGGTACGCGGTATTTCCACTTCCCGGTATTTGATAAGTCCCTGTAAAGCCGGATCTTCGGCCATTTTTGACCCGGCCAAAGGCATGACGCTGGGATTAATGGCGCATTCACATCCTTTATTGATATATGCCATGCATTTATTCAAGGTATAGACCACATCTTCCATTTGGCTGTATGGAGAAACCAGGATGATATCAATAAAAGGTTTGATCCCCGCCCGTAAGGTGGCTTCTAACACCTCCGTGATCCGGTTGTGGATATTTTCTTTGCCATATTCACGCAAAATATTACGGGAAAAAGATTCAATGCCATACCCGATCAAACGGAACCCGGCTTGCCGCATTGGCGCCAAGTAAGCAGGATTCATGCAATCCACCCGGCAAGAAGCAATAAAGGAAATATCTTTGGGGATAGTCCCGTTTTCCCGGCACTTAGCCATTTCTCCAAATAACGCGATGATCCGGTCGTCGCCTTTATGCACGAACATATCATCCTGGAAGATCAAAGTTTTAATATCCAGGTAGAGCCGGGATATTTTCTTGACCATTTCCATAATATCCTGGGAAGACAGTCTGACTACTTTAACCGTGCAACCACTGTTAGCCGTATTGAGAAAATCAGTATAACTGCAGAAAGAACACTGCATAGGACAATAGTTGGAAGTCATCAGCCGTACACTGTGTATATCCCGTAAGCGTTCATCTCGGGCCTGCGGGGAAAGTTTTTCTTTATGGACAGGGGACAGCATTTTTTCCCAATAAGCGGCAACCGGCATATCTTTGTAAGGCAGACTATAGGTAGCTTCCTTAAATAAACTATAGGATAATCCGGGATTAGGATTCCTCTTCAGTTCTCCCGCGACGCGGTAGACCAATCCGGGGATCCCATTTACCTCAATGCGACCTTGTTGTTCAAGAGACTGGCAAACGTGCAGTAGCGCCAGCTCCCCTTCTCCCATCAGGCAATAGTCCACCGGTGAATTGGCAAAAACAGTTTCAGCTTCAAAGGTAGCGCCGATACCACCGCCTATACATAATGTTTCGGGATATTTATTCTTGGCCAAATGAACCAGGGACAGATCATAGGGCAAAGTAAGACTGGTCATGGAAAAACCGACAATAGCAGGATTAAATTCGGCAAGAAAAGTATCCAGAGCCTGGTAAGAATCTGGATGGAGGTTAGGATCGTAAACCCGGCAATCTATCCCATAATCTCTAAGGAATCCACAAATCCGCCAAACGCCAAGAGGCGGCGCATGGAAAGAAAACTCACCTTTGCTTGGATCATAGGGTCCGACAAGTAATACCTTCATAATTGCCTCTAAATAAAAAAAGCCATAATGTGTTATAGAAACAACATTATAGCCTGTAAGGTGATCACTCAACTATAGTAGATTAAAATCAACAAGAATAGTTTATTTCCGTTTAATTTATACTATAATCAAGGCTATTTGTCAAGAAAAATAAACTAAAACAATTTAGCGGTGTTTGGTTTTATCTCCAGCAATTCCATCAGTTGTAAAGCATTCTTGACTGCTTTACCGCCATGGCAGTTGTTGAAAAAGAGATAAGTCGTCTTGGTTTTCGCGGAAACCTGCCTGATCTTAGGGACAAATTCTTCCAATTCTTCCTTATTATATAAATAATTATACCGTTCGGCTACTGTTGTATTGAACCAATGAGGATTGCGCCCATGAAAACGGAAGTAGCCAGTATCGCCTGTTACTTCGGTAACCATAGGCATCAAGCGAGGCAGTTTTGGCTCATCTACACTGCATAAACCAAGACTATTTGACTTGAGGAACTGGTATGTATCCGGTTTCTCCCAGGAATTGTTCCTGAATTCCACTATTACCGGTATCTGGCCCATCCTTTCTTTGAACCGGACCAGGTAATTCCTGTTCTCTTCACTATCATTGAACATTACCGGGAACTGGGCCAGCACCGCACCCAACTGGTTATTCACTACCAGAGGCTCAATACCGGCTAAAAATCCTTTAAATATATCCTGGTTATTTACCGGCCGGCCATCCTCTGTTTTGAGGTCATGGGTCATGCCTTTATTGGCTTTTACGGTGAATTGAAAATCGCGGCGGGTTTTCCTAACCATACTGGTAATGACTTTGGCGACTAGTTGGCGGTAATAGGTAAAATTCAGCTCTACAGCGTTAAATCCAAGTTCTTGCTCATAATAGGAGAGCCT
>Ga0265297_10012518_pt1 | contig 10168 bp, 9 predicted proteins | sample Munlanlwell13791_FD_192502 | JGI IMG/M metagenome (GOLD analysis project Ga0265297, IMG submission 192502) | Leachate microbial communities from a municipal landfill in Southern Ontario, Canada - Leachate well 137-91 | ecosystem: Engineered > Solid waste > Landfill > Unclassified | place...
TTATTCGTCGCAGGGCCTATAAACCTGGCGATCTCTTTGATAATACAACCGTCTTTAATAATAATGATGCCGATGCCGCTGGGCCCGGGATTTCCTTTAGATGCGCCGTCAATATAGATATCGAGTTCAGTCATGCGGGATGTACAAAATCCTGTTGCATACTTCGCAGGTGATTATGTGATCGTACATCTGGATCATGTTGATCACCTGAGGAGGGACGAACATATGGCACCCTTTACAGGTAGTGTCTTTGACCGCAACGATGGCCAGGCCGTCCCGGTTGTGCAGGATCCGCTCATATTGGGTAAGGATCGATTTATCTATTCCCGGCAGCAATTGCTGTCGTTGCGCGCCCAGCGATGCCAAACGGTCGTCTATTTCTTTTAACTCCAGCTCGACTTTTTTCTTCCGGTCGTTAAAAATATTTTCTTCCGCCGCCAGGTTTTTTTTCTCTTCTTCGACCGCGGCCTTGGTCCGTTCGATCTTTTCCATCGCCTCGAGTATCTTGTCCTCTGCCAGAGAGCCGTCAGCTTTGCTGTCCTGTATCTGCGCGAGCATGGTGTTGTACTCTTTATTGGTTTTGAGCTGGTATAACTGTCCCTGGAGTTTCTTTGTACTTTCTTCCTTTGCCGCCAGCTCGAGCTCTCTGTCTTTCTTTTCTTTCTGGGCGTCGAGATGAGCTTTTTCCAGCAGTGTCAGGGACTGTTTTTTTTCTTCGAACGCAAGCCTCAGTTCTTCTACCTTTGCGGGCTTCGATTTTTTCTCGTCGTTGAGCGTGTATATCTGACTGTCGATAGCCTGCAGCTGAACAAGATTCTCTAACTGTGTTTTCAGTTGTCCCACGATACTTGTTCCTTTCTTGAGTTGCGAAAAATGGTGGGCGCAATAGGACTTGAACCTATGACCTCCACAATGTGAATGTGGCGCTCTAACCAACTGAGCCATGCACCCGGAAACTCAGAGCCGCTGATAAATAAAAATTGGGCCCAGGAGCCCCGCTTTTACATCTAATGGATCGGGCGGGATTCCTGTAATCGCCATTCAAAAAATTGGGCCCAGGAGGGTTCGAACCTACGACCAAGAGATTATGAGTCTCCTGCTCTACCGCTGAGCTATGGGCCCGAATATAGTTCTAACCCATTATAACGCACTATAACATACAGAGATATATGATACTATTTCCAGGCTTTTTTTGCAAGCTAATATTTAAAAAAAGCCGGTTTGTCCTTAGGGCAGGATTCAGTGCGTGAGGCTTCTTTTGCGGACGTAATACGCGATCGTTTGTTGTATGGCCCGGCGTTTTTGTTCATCCATCTCAGGGAATGTGACCCTGGTGAAATAAATATAGTGAGGGTTTACTTCCCTGGATTCGATCACCGTTCCCGTTATCTGCACTGGTTCTGCGGTTACCGGCAGCTTGATCTTGAGCGACAGGTTCGTTTGAGGCGTAAACGGCTGGCTTGTGGTGAAGGCTAACCCGCCTTCGCTTAAGTTTTTTGTCTGCGAGATATCCCGGTCAACAATAGTGTCTTCCCGCATGCGGCCATAGGCCACCATAAAATGTACATCGGCGCGGGATGTTTTTCTTTTATCCGTTTCAGTTTCCGGCAACATAGTTCCCCTCCCAGTTAGGCGATTCAATAACTCCGTAATATAGTTCAATAGCCTTGGCAATGTCGAGAGATGTGGCAATGCAGGGTTGTATATGGAGCCCTGTGATAGAGTTTAGTTCGTCAAGGCCTTTGTGTTTGAGCGGATTTGAGATCGCGATCGTCAGATTTCTGCCCATTATGTCAAGAGGCATGACCATCAGCCGCCGCGCTACAGAATGCGGAATTGCCGCGATCGCATTCTGATTGACGATATAGTTGTTTAAGGGCAGGTACGGCACGCTGTACTGCATAAGGAAGGCCTCAATGATCTCTTCCTCCCGGGCATAGCCAAGCTGAGTAAGTATGTCTCCGCTGGATACGGCCTCGCCGCTCGTTTGATCGCGCTGTATGCGCAGGGCGTTCTCGAGATGGTCGAAACCTATAATGCCGCGTTCCATCAGCAATTCGCCGATCCGTTTATCGTTGAAGCGTTTTCTTAGTTGAGGAGCCATAGATTATTAGAGTAATAAAAAAACACGGTTTGGTACGCATCATGCGTACGAAACCGTGGCAGGTTTAAATTCGTGAAAGAAGTATAGCACGGATTTTTTATATTTCAAGGGCCGGAGGGCTTTTTTTACAGATCGTAATCGAGGTGGATATCCTGGTCGAGCTTTGTCAAAACGTCGCGGGATTCGAGAAATCGCGATACTTTGTTGAAGCCTGTCATTCCTATGCCGTTGCCTTCATGGTGTACGGACAGGAAAAGCCTGCTTTTGGCGCGGGTCAGCCCGACATAGAACAGCCGGTGCTCTTCTTCGATCCTGCCGTCGTCTTCAAGGGAAAAACTGACCGGCAGTATTCCGTCGATAAGGCCGATAAGGAACACGCATTCCCACTCAAGGCCTTTTGCGGAATGGATCGTCGACAGAGTTAACGGTTTTTCATCGTCGGGCGTCCGGGCTGCGGCTTTGGCTGTCCCGTAGTCTGGCGGTTCCAGGGAGAATTCAGCCAGGAAATCCTGTAAGGAAGTATATCTGCCCGATATCTGTTTTAACGCCTCAAGGTCGTTGACGCGCTGGTTCCAGTCGTCAAAGCGCTCTTTGAGGATAGGGTCGTAATAATCCAGGAGTTTGTCGACCTTTGACTCGAGGGGTTGGGTGTCGTCGATGATCGTGTCGAGCATGGCGGCGAGTTTTTCGAGGCGCGGCCCGTATGCATACTTTGCATAGGTGTTGCGCAAAATGTCCTTTGCCGCTTCACCGAGCGTTTGCCGGGTTTCGATCTGCGCGATGATCTTTGCCGCGGTGCGCGGCCCGATGCCTTCGATGAGCGTCAGGAGCCTGCTCCACGATATTTCGTCATGGGGATTCAGGAGTATCTTGAGATGCGCAAGGAGGTCTTTGACATGGGCGGTTTCGTAGAATTTCATCCCGCCGAACACCTGGAACGGTATGCCCCGCTTTGTAAGTTCCATCTGAAGCAGTATCGATATATATGCAGACCTGAACAGGACCGCTTGCCTCCCGAAATCGATACCGTCATTGCGCAGATCCAGTATCTTCTGGCTGATCCATTCCGCTTCCATGCTGTTGTCCTGGAAGAATAAAAGCTGCGGTTTTGTTCCCCGGTGCTCGGTTGCAGAGAACAGGTCCTTTGCGAATTTAGTGCGCATATTCTTCAGGACGGCGTTCGCGACATCGAGTATCGGCTGGCTGGAACGGTAATTAGCTTCGAGCTTGATAATGCGCGTGCCCGGGAACTTGCGGGGGAACTCCATAATGTTCTCGTGCGATGCTCCGCGGAACCCGTAAATGCTTTGCGCGTCGTCTCCGACCGCCATGCAATTACGGTGGTCCTGAGACAGGAAATATGTGATATCGGCCTGCAGTTTGTTGGTATCCTGGTATTCATCGACCATGATATAGCGGTATTTGCCTGCTATCTCCCTGCGTATGTCTTCATAACGGGATAATAAAAGCGCCAGGTACACAAGCAGGTCGTCATAGTCGAGATAGCCCTTTTTCATTTTGTAGCCGCGATATGCATCCCTGATCTTTTCGATAGCCGGCACATGGTCTGTGAAGTTCGGATATTCGGTTTCGACTATATCCTGGATGGTCCGGTTCTTGTTTATCGCCATGCTGATAACTTTGCGCAGCGTGTCTTTTCGCGGAAAACGTTTATCTTTGTCTCCAAGGCCAAGTTTTCCCACGCAGAGGTTCACCGCATTTTCGGCATCCGCTTCATCGAGGATCGTGAATGTCTGGAATCCGAGGCGTCCGGCGTATTTTTTGAGTATGCGGTAGGCAAAGGAATGAAATGTCCCCCCTTCCACGTAATTGCAGCGTATATCATTGCGGCTGGCGCGTGCGAGCATCTGGGCGGCAGCCTTACGCGTAAAGGTGAGCAGAAGGATAGATTGCGGCTGAACATCATGCTGGACCAGATAAAGGACCCGGTATTCGATGACCCTTGTTTTTCCCGATCCTGCGCCCGCAATGACCAGCAGCGGGCCGTCACTGGTCCGTACTGCGTCGAGCTGGGATGGGTTTAATTCGCGTTCGAAATCTATCACGGTTTTAGTCTGTTATTGAAATGGTGTCGCCGATTGCGGCCTGATGGCTGAGGGTAAAACCTGCCGGAACTTCAAGGACGTAGAGAGCGTCCGAACGAGGCAAAATGCTTTCACATGGATCTTCGGTACAAGGATTAGCGTTGGTCTTGATATCGACGATACGGCGCGTTCCATCCAGCCAGATTATATCGAGCGGAATCCGCATATTCATCATCCAGAAACCGTACCTGCCCGCCCGAGGAAAAACGAACAGCATACCTTCGGTTTCCGCCAGGGATTCCCGGAACATCAGCCCTTTCATACGCGCAGCTTCGGTATCGGCTATTTCTGCGACAACGCAGGCGCCTTTTACGCAAACCTTTGCGGTCCGCAGCGCGTCCTGCGCATATGAATTCTGCGCGCACAGGGCCGCCAGCATAAGCGCAAGAAACAGGCGCTTAGAATTCACGCTCATGAGCAAGGGACATATCCAGGAACGACCGAAGCCTGCGCGAACGTGTCGGATGGCGCAATTTCTTTAAAACCTTCGCTTCGATCTGACGGATGCGCTCGCGTGTGACCTTGAAGATATTCCCTACTTCTTCGAGCGTATGCGCGCAGCCGTCATTGATGCCGAAACGCAGTACGAGGATCTTTTTTTCCTTATCGTTGAGCGTGTCGAGGATCGTGTTCATCTCTTCTTTGAGCATCGACCGCACGGCGGTATTTGCAGGAGACGCGACCTTTTTGTCCTGGATGAAGTCTCCGAAATGAGTGTCTCCTTCATCCCCGATAGGCATTTGCAGGGAGATGGGTTTTTGCGCAAACTTGAGTATGGCCTTGACTTTTTCCTGGGAAAGGCGCATCTTCGCCGCTATTTCCTCCGGGCTTGGGTCCCGGTCGTATTTTTGCAGGAACACGCGCGTAAAACGGATGATCTTATTGATTGTCTCGGTCATATGCACCGGGATCCGGATAGTACGTGCCTGGTCCGCAATGGCCCGGGTGATCGCCTGCCTGATCCACCACGTCGCGTAGGTGGAGAATTTGTAGCCGCGTTTATATTCGAATTTTTCGACCGCGCGCATCAGGCCAATATTGCCTTCCTGGATCAGATCGAGGAAGGAAAGGCCGCGGTTGTTGTACTTTTTCGCGATGCTGACTACCAGCCGCAGGTTAGCCGCGACCAGCCGTTCTTTGGCGTGGTTGAATTTGAGCTGTGCCGAGCGGATCAGCTTCATCTGATCTTTCATTTTTGTATACGGTTCTCCAATGCGCTTAAGCAATAGTTTTTTCTGCGCCGGGGAGCCTTTTTTGCTGCGGTCGATATTTTCGATCTCCCTGATCATTTTTTGGAGGCTTACGACGACCCTTTCGATGACCGATGTGGTGAAATTGAAGCTGATCAGCAGCTCTACGACTTTTTGCTCGTTTCGCGTCCGCTTGATCCGGTCCACGATGCGCCGAAATTTTCTGATAATGTTCTTTGGGTTGGTGTCGATCTCTCCTTTAACGACTTCCTCGGGATTCAAGCTTCCCGCGAGTACATCGGTCGCAGCGGACATGATCTCGTTATATGCAAATCGCGTCGTGAGGACCGCGTTTTTCAGTTTTAGTTCGGCATCTTCGATTTTTCTTGCGAGATCGATCTCTTCTTCCCTCGACAACAACGATATCGATCCCATTTGTTTCAGGTACATTTTGACCGGATCGTCCAGAGGAAAGACTTGCTCTTCGGCAGCGGCCTCAAGAAGATTTTCTTCCTCCCTTTTTGCCGCATCTTTTTCCGCCTCAGCGGCGACCTCTTCTTCATTCTCAACGATCTGTATTTCCTCGTCGCCCAGAATATCGAAGATCTTGTCGATATCTTCGGATGACGATACGCCTTCAGGCAGAAGATCGTTGACCTGGTCGTAGGTGACAAACCCTTTTTGCCTGCCCAGGGTGATTATTTTTTCGACATCTTCTTTGGTGTATATCTTTTTTTTCATCGGCTTTACCCCTTTTTGGTGAGTCTATGAAATTCATTGAATAATTTATTGAGCAATTCGTGGTCGCCTTTGTCCTGCGCTTTCTTTATTTCAGCCTGCAGCCGTTGTTTACGGGCAGTGGCCCGTGTCCGTTTTAATCTATGTATGCAATCTTCGATAACATGCTTTTTCTCGCTGTCCGGCACATCCGGCAAGAATGTCGACTCGCAGATCAGCCTCATCGTGTCGTCCGATCCCAGCCGGTTGACGATCACGTTGGGCGATAATATTTTGCCGTCGGCGGTTATATCGAGCATCATTTGCACGATCCGCGCCGTGCGGCTATCCTGAAAATCTTCAGGGTCTATCATATCCCTCAGCTGATCGATAACCGCGGTTTCTTCAAGCATCAATTTGATCAGCAGCTGTTCCGTCGGGTTGATCGCTATTTTTTGGTATACCGCTGCGGTATCCGCGCCTTCGGGGCGTACGGCTGTCTTGACCTTGCGGGCTTCTTCACGCAATGCCGCTTCTTCGACATCCAGTATCCCGGACAGTTTTTTGATATATTCGGATATCATGACCGCATTTTTGAAACGGGCAATGGTCGGCAGCATTTCCGCGATCACCCTGGCCTTGCCTTCGACCTGATCGGTGCGTATGCGGTCCGTTAAAAACTTAAGTTTATAGTCAAAGATCGTGTCCGCATGGTCCACCAGGTCTTTGAATTGCCCGATGCCGTTCTTTTTGACAAATGAATCGGGGTCTAATCCCTGCGGCAGGACCGCGATCGTAAGATTGATACCCTCGTCGATAAAAATATCGAGGCTGCGTATGCTCGCCGCCTGTCCGGCCATATCTCCGTCATAGACCAGGCATACGTTATGCGTGTACCGTTTTAAGAGCCGCGCCTGGTTCGGCGTCAACGCTGTGCCCAGAGATGCGACGATATTGCGCATCCCCGCCTGATACGGCATAATGCAGTCAAGATAACCTTCTACGACGACAACCCTGTCCGCTTCCTTGACCGGCTCTTTCGCAAGATCGAGGCCGTACAAATGGTTCCCTTTGACGTAAACGGGCGTTTCCGGAGAATTTATATACTTGGGTAAAGACTGATCCAGAACGCGCGCTCCAAAACCAAGCACGTTTGATCTGGCATCGGATATTGGGAATACGATCCTGTTCCGGAACCTGTCATAATATCCCCGGTTCTGCCCCGCGAGTAGCAGCCCCGCTTTTTCTGCCAGTCCGTGATCTATTTTTTTAACCGCAAGATGCCTTGCGAGGTCATCCCATCCGTCGCGTGCCAGCCCTAAGCGGAAGGTCCTGGCAGTCTCAGGCGTGATGCCGCGTTTATCGAGATACCGGTGCGCTTCTTTGCCTGCCGCCGACCTTAGAGCGCTTCCATAGAATTCGGCAGCGATCTCATTGATCTTGTATATCTGTGTCACTATCCCCGGAGATTCAGAGGACGGTGATCTGCGCTCAGGAAGTATGACGCCGGTTTTGTGCGCCAGGAATTCCACCGCTTCGGGGAATTCCATCCGTTCGTACTGCATGAGAAAATTAAATGCGTTCCCTCCGGCGCCGCAGCCGAAACAATGGTATATCTGTTTATCGGCTGATACCATGAACGAGGCCGTTTTCTCGCGATGGAACGGGCAGCATGCCTTGAAATTCCTGCCGGATTTTTTGAGCGGGATATGCGCCGATATGATATCGACTATATCGGCCCGGCCGAGTATTTCGTCTAAGATCGCTTCGTCTATAAAGCCTGCCATGTTCCCTACCGTCTATGTATCAACGCTCCGGCCGTTTGGCTCAGGCGCGGCGTTTAATACGAGTAAATCCGGAAATAGCCTGAATGTCGAACCGGCCGTGTTTTTCAATATTATCCAGAAGCAGGTTCATGCCGAGGGTATCGGATGATATATGCCCGGCTATGACTACGTTGAGATTTGCGTCTGTAACGCATTTCAGATGGTCTTCGCTTAAATGCATAGATACCAGCGTGCGAACCCCGCATCGGTACAGGTGTTTGTAAATATCTTTTGACCCTTCGCTTCCGCCGGTCATTTCGATAAGCACTTTACCCGCAGCCCTGCGCGGGTTTCCGAGGATAACCTTCGGACCGCACAATAATTCGCGCGCGTGTTGATATTCGGGAATTTCGAGAAGTATATCCACAATATCTTTTACGACCCGCGGTTTACTGCGCGCGAGCAGCCTGCCGATAAATTGGAAAACATGATTGTCCGCGGCCGTATGCGCGCATATGAACGGCAGTTTCAGGGCCCTGGCCGAATCGACAGCGCGGTTATGGTTTCCAGACAGCAGCCTGCGCATGACCTGCTGCCTGCGGTCATTTAAGAATCCCTGCGCGACGCTTTCCGGAATTCCTGCCGAGCGCAGGATATCGACCTGCATCTGCATAACGCCGTACAGTCCTGCCAGCGCCTTACCCTGCGGATGATGCGACATGACCAGGTCAAGTCCGCCGCGTTGACGGATCCGGTCCGCCAGCAGAAGTTCTGCCGTGTCGATATCGATACCTACGAGAATCTTGCGGATATCCGCGCCCGGCGCGCCGTTGAGGATCGCGCTGTCGGCATATCCGGTGATCTTTCTTTTTTCTTTGCGGGGATCCGCGGCAATACCATACCGCCGCACCAGCTCAAAAAAACTGGACAATTTCATAGAGGCTATTTTTTCTTTTTTGTATTGTCTTTTTCGATCTCGAAAACAACGCCGTTGAATTTTTCGCGCGACGCAAGTTTCGACATTACCGCATCCCAGAAAAATTTGTACGTCGATGGGGCGAGATACACCAGGTCCATCCCTGAAAAAGACGTCCGTACGCTTTTATGAAGATATGAATTGCCTGTGGCGAGGAAAAAGTACAAAAGCAGGCTGCCGAATAAAAAAGCGCGCACGATCCCCAGGATCAGACCTCCAAGCCTGCTTATCGTCGGTACAACTTCCATGTTGATGAAACGTTTGAGCAATAGCCGTAACACCAGAAAGAACGAATATCCGATACCGGACAGAAGGGCAAACGCTATCGATTCGATCTTCGCTATCGCGGCTGTATTCAGGGCAAAACGGCCCGTAAAGTATCCCGCAATAGAACTATAATAATGCAGTGATAAATATGTCGCGGCCAGAGCGCCCAGTATCTTGTATATTTCTGTTACGAAACCTGTTTTGAGGCTGATGAAAAGGATCCTGACAAAGATGATCAGGATCGCGATATCGATCCAGTTCAGGAGCTTAAGAAATCCTATGAAATAAGACATGGTAACTCTTTCGTATACAATAAGTAATATATAATATTAAAAGTATACCACAAAAAGTTCTAATGTCAAGAAAGCGCTTTCAAATTCATAAAACCATCTGGGCCAGAGCTTTAGCATAAGCCCTGGCCCAGATTTTATGCTTATTTTCAGCTTAGGAATTAATACATTCCTCCGCCCATGCCGCCCATTCCGCCTCCGGGCGGCATAGCAGGCATCTTGTCCTCTTTTTCAGGCTTGTCGCATACGATCGCTTCGGTTGTCAGAAGGAGCGCTGCGATACTCGCCGCATTCTGTAATGCGCTGCGGGTCACCTTGGTCGGATCGATGACGCCGGCTTCAAGCATGTCGACGTACTCATCCTGCGATACATCGTAGCCGATATTCGTTTTTTCGGTTTTGATGCGATGCACGACTACCGAGCCTTCTAGGCCCGCATTCTGCGTGATCTGCCTGAGAGGCTCTTCGATGGCGCGCTTGATGATATCGACGCCGATCTTTTCATCGCCTTCCAGCTTCATCTTTTCCAATGACGGGATCGTGCGCAGAAATGCCACGCCGCCGCCGGGAACGATACCTTCCTGTGTTGCCGCGCGGGTCGCATGAAGCGCATCTTCGACGCGTGCTTTCTTTTCCTTCATCTCTGTTTCCGTAGCAGCTCCGACATTGATGACCGCAACGCCGCCTGAAAGCTTTGCCAGGCGTTCCTGCAGTTTCTCTTTATCGTAATCCGAGTCGGAAGTTTCGATCTGC
>Ga0265297_10012519_pt1 | contig 10167 bp, 9 predicted proteins | sample Munlanlwell13791_FD_192502 | JGI IMG/M metagenome (GOLD analysis project Ga0265297, IMG submission 192502) | Leachate microbial communities from a municipal landfill in Southern Ontario, Canada - Leachate well 137-91 | ecosystem: Engineered > Solid waste > Landfill > Unclassified | place...
TAATTGGTTGCTACTCCGTAATTCATACCGCCGCCGAAATAGGGGCATTTGAAAACGGTGATGTTTTTTATTTTTCTGGTAGCGAATGGACAATTTTCAAACGAGATGCGGCTATCCATATTTTCAAATTGAAGAACGGTCTTGATGCCGGCGCTGACCGCGGCCAGATCAATATTTATTCGCTTCAGTAAATTCATTATCGCCCGGTTCTGATTGAATTTTTCGATACTGCGGCTGATAACACCGATGCTGGAATTAGCCAGGAAATAGCGGGTTACTTTTTCAGCCCGGGCGTTCAGGCATTCGACTTTGCCGACATCGACCAGATAATCCTGGCCGTCGCTGATGCGTTGCAGAAGAGTCTGCGGATTTGAAAACATTTTAGCCACATCGCAACTACTGCCGGCGGTCAGATAAACCAAGCGCAGGTCGGGATTGATCGGGCGATCTTTTTCGATCATTCCATTGAGAGCTTCATTTAAAGTGCCGTCGCCGCCGAAAACGATGATGCGATCGGCGCCTTTGGCAAGTCGTTCACGGGTCAAAACCGTCGCATGCCCGTGATATTCGGTGATATGAAAATCGATACTGAATCCGGCTTGAGTTGCCATTGCCAGAAAATCCAGCCAGCGTCGGCGTGCTTTGCCGCCACAGGCTTTGAGATTACAGATAACGGAAATCCCTTTATTCTTTTTCAATGTAATGACAGATCCTCCCAGATTTGACCTTGACGCAGGGCAGAAATGATTGCAGTGGAATTTTCGCTGGCAGTCTTAAAAGCAAGGTAACAGTTGAGGGGAATTTTCAATCGCGGATATCCGGAAAAAAGGATACCCAGCCGGGAGTTTTGATGAAAGCCGAACCGGAAAAGGCGGAACTGCGGTCTTTTTTCATTAATTAAAAAACGAATTAAAGCGCGTGCCGCGCGAGATTCGCCATCCTCATAAACGAGATGCCGGATGTTCAATTCAGTGAGCGGTTCGCCTTCCGCCGGCAGAAATTTGAAGGGCTTTAGTAAACCGGCGGCCGTCTTGAGCCACCCGCCGTAATGTTCAACGATCGTTTGCTTGAAATCCGCCTGATCCCAGAACGAAAGCGCCGCAACCGGGCGACCATCCTTTTCGGCAATCAGCAAATTTTCCGGACCAAAGTTCGGCTGTTTAAGAACAGCCGCAAGGCGCGCCGGCGTCCATTCAACCGTCAGCGCATAATTTTGAAAAAATCCGGCGAATAATTTTGCCAGCAATTCAAGATCGCTTTCCCGAAACGGTCGGATCAGATATTGTCCGCTGACTTTCCGCTTAAAAAGCGGCCAGATGTAACTCAGGTGAAATTGTCCGAGCAGATGAAAGGGTGGCATGCCGAGGCGTCCCACCAGGATCGGCGCCATAGCGGTATTATTTTCCATGGTAATGACGATCGCGAGTTCGATGGGAGTCGCCCGCAGATGATCGGCGACGGCGCTCATCAGACGAAAACTGGTTAGCCCTTTGCGCGCCGCCGCGGCGACTTTGATCCCGCCGATGTAACCGATCAGCGTCTTTCGACCTAACAGCACGACTTCCCGCAGGCAACAGCCGATCGCGCCGGCGATCACGCCATCCTGTTCGGCAACGAATACCCGGGCGTCGTCGCCCTGCAAATTCGCGAGTTGAAAATAATCGGGCGCGCGGTCGACATTAACAGCCAGACGGCTTTCCATCGGCGCAGAACGTGACAGGGCGAGCAGGCTTTGATTGTCATTGATGTTTGCCAGACGGATTTTCATACGAGTCTGAATTAACAAAAGTTTTTCATGAATGGAAAGCTGAAAATCGCGGTTGGTTATCCGGCGCTAAGTCTGATTTTGGAATCCGAACGGAAATGATTAAAATTGACCGCAAAATGGAGATTTGTCTATGAACATTCCGACTAACACTTCGATAGGATTTGGCGTTTTTATAACTCTGTTGGCGTTTTCGATAGTCTGGTTTTTGTGGCTGATGTACCGGCGGATTGCAGTTATCGCCAGTGGTCAGCCGCAGAATCGCTTTGACCGGATTGGGAAACGCATCGGGGCTTTTTTCACACTGGGAATCGCGCAAACCAAAATCCGCGACCGACGTTTTCGCAGTGCCGGTTTGATGCATGCTTTTATTTTCTGGGGATTTCTGGTGGTAGCGGTCAACACAATCCAAATGCTCGGGCAGGGCTTTAATCCTGATTTCGTTTTGCCGGGTTTTCATGCCGGTCAAATTATCGGACGAATTTATCTCTGGCTCAAGGATATTTTCGAAGTGCTGGTGCTACTGAGTGTGCTATACGCACTTTACCGCCGCCTGGTTGTACGCCCGGAACGTCTGTCGCTTTCAGTTGCCGCCAATCTGATTCTGGTAATGATCGGAGTCTTGATGGTAACCGATTTATTGATGACCGGAATCGTGACGGCGATTGACAGAACCGCGGATCGGACTTGGGTAGGTGCGATAATGGCGCGGATGTTTGTCAGCGCCTCACCGGATTTCACCGTAAGTTTTTTTTGCATTAACTGGTGGCTTCATCTGGCAACCCTCTTATTTTTCCTGCCGTACCTGCCGCTTTCCAAGCATTTTCATATTGTGACTTCTCTGCCGGCGGTTTTCTTCAAGCGTTTGGACAGCGGTTATCTGCGCTTTCTGGATATAGAAAAAGTTGAACGCTTCGGCGCTTCGCGTGCCGAAGATTTCGGCTGGAAGGACTTGCTGGATGTTTATTCCTGTACGGAATGCGGGCGCTGTCAATCCGTTTGTCCGGCTTATGAATCCGGCAAACCGCTTAGCCCCAAGGAAATCAACATTAATCTGCGTTATCATCTGATTAAATACACTTCGGATATTATTGACCGAAAAAAATCGCAATCAGGCATAAATGAACGTGAGAAAATAATCGGCGCAGTGATTGCCGAAGATACGCTCTGGGCTTGTACTACCTGCCGGGCGTGCGAGGAAGTCTGCCCGTTGAGTATCGAATTTATCGACCGCATCGTCGATATGCGGCGCCATCTGGTGCTGGAGGAGAGCCGTTTTCCGTCAGCGGCTGAATTAGCATTTCGCAATCTGGAAAGTCATGGCAATCCGTGGGGCATTTCCGACCGCCTGAAATGGATGGAAGGGCTGACAGTGCCGCGCGTTGAGGAAAAAACCGACTTCGAATATCTTTTCTGGGTCGGTTGTGCCGGAGCTTTTGACGAACACGGTCAGAAAACATCGCGGGCTATGATCAAACTGCTGAATGCCGCCGGCGTAAATTACGCCGTAATGGGCGAAGCCGAAACCTGCACCGGCGATGCCGCCCGCCGGCTCGGCAACGAATACCTCTTTCAAACTTTAGCCCGTCAGAATATCGAAAATTTCGAACGTCTCGGAGTTCACAAAATTATCACCCAGTGTGCACATTGTTACAATACTTTGAAAAACGAATATCCGCAGATCGGCGGTAACTATGAAGTTGTCAGCCATGTCGAATTGATCGCCGAGTTGCTGACACAGGGACGCCTGAAACTCGCCAAACCTGCGAACCTGAAACTGACCTTCCATGACGCCTGTTATCTTGGGCGGCATAATGGAATTTATCAGGCGCCGCGCCAAATCATACAGGCCCTGCAGATGGATTTTAAGGAAGCCGCTCGCCATGCGGAAAACGCCTTGTGCTGTGGCGCCGGCGGCGGTCGAATGTGGCTGGAAGAGGCGCCGAATCAGCGCGTCAATTCTCTGCGAATCACAGAACTTCTCGAACTCAATCCGCAAATTATCGCGACTGCCTGCCCGTTCTGCACCACCATGCTTTCCGACGGTCTGAAGGAAAAAAATGCAACCGCACTCTGTGCCGACCTCGCCGTTCTGGTCGCTGATCAATTAGAATAAGCCTAATGCATAAGGTTTATTTCGTTATCAATTTTCAATTTGAATCTACCAATGCTTCCCTTCCCGCCTGACGAGCGCTATTATCACTACAGTCGCTACTTGCGCGAAAGATTTCAGGCGCGCGTCTATCGGATTTCGGTCGACGCCGGATTTACCTGCCCGACGCGCGACGGCACGAAAGGCACGACCGGTTGTCTGTATTGCAGTAATGAGAGTTTCGCGCCGCAACGGGCGGAGAATTTAACGACGATTAGCGAGCAGATCCAAAAGGGTATCACGCTGATGCGGCGTTTTCACAAAGCCGAAAAGTTTTTGGCTTACTTCCAGCCTTTTACCAATACTTACGCGCCGGTCGAAAAACTGGAGAAACTTTATCGGTCAGCGCTCGCGTTTATGGAGGTGGTCGGGCTTTGTATCGGCACCCGTCCGGATTGCGTTTCGGAAGAAATTTTGGAATTGCTAGCTCAGCTTAATCGCGAGAAATACGTTTCCATCGAATTCGGCATCGAATCGATTTACGACAAAACCCTGGAATGGGCCCACCGCGGGCACGATTTTGCACAAACAAAAAAGGCAATTGCGGCGGCGAAAGCCCACGGTTTGCATGTCGCCGGGCATCTGATTCTGGGATTCCCAACCGAGACGCACGACAAGATTCTGGCTACTCCAGCCATTTTGAACGAACTCGGAATCGACGCGCTCAAGATTCATCACCTGCACATCGTTAAAAACACGCCACTGGCTGAATATTACGCGGAAAATCCCTTTCCGCTCTTTTCCGAAACGGAATGGATCGTGCTCGCCACCGACTTCCTGGAACGTCTGCGCCCGGAAATTGCCATTCAGCGCCTGTGCGGCGAAGCCAAACCCGGCACGCTGATCGCGCCGCAATGGAATCTCTCGAAAAATGAGATTATTACCGGCATCCGGAACGAACTGACGCGTCGCGGCACCTGGCAGGGCTTTTTAGTCGGAAAAAACGAATCGAATGATAACCAAATTTAAATGTAAAAAGCGCTTGATTGATGTGACTGAATGAGGCAAATTAGAGGGTGGAAAAAGGTGAATTGAAATTGGGTGAAATGGAAACACTATTTAAGAATAAAGAAAAATTTTATTCTCTAAAAGACGCCAGTCGGTGGGCGAGTAATTATCTAAAGAAAAATGTGACGGAATCCAATATTGCTTATTTAGTTAACTACGGAAGAATCAATAAAGCTAAAAATAATGGCTCCATATCAGTGGATATTTCTGAGTTAAAAAACTACTATGACTCGTTTTTTGGTAAGCGTGAGATTCATTGGAAAAATCAACTCGGCGAAGACTTAAATTGGCATCTGAGTTTTGACTTCCTAAAAGAAGCCGATACAACGAAGCACGTTCATAGACTTCATCCGTATAAGGGGAAATTCATTCCACAGTTGGTGGAATACTTTTTAGACAATCATACTGATGAATTCAAAAAGGAAGTGTTTTTCCATAAAGGTGACATAATTCTTGACCCTTTCTGCGGAAGTGGAACAGCTTTAGTCCAGTCAAATGAACTTGGAATGCATGCGGTTGGGATTGATATTTCTGCTTTCAACGCATTGATAAGCAATGTGAAAATCGGAAAGTATGATTTGTTTGCTCTCCAAGAAGAGGTAACAAAAATCACACGCTTGCTTCGCGCATTTAATTCAAAAAGAAATATTCTTCAGTTCGATGCCGAACTGACCGAAATATTGTCCTCATTCGACAATGAGTTTTTTCCGTCTCCTGAATACAAGCAGAAGGTTCGACAGAACTTTATCGATGAGAATTCGTATGGGCGTGAAAAGTCCAATGAATTTTTGAAGACTTACTGGAAATTGGTCCAAAAATACGGTATCGCTTTAAAACAATCATCCGATGGCAATTTCCTTGAAAAGTGGTATCTACGGCCGATCCGGGACGAAATTGATTTTGCTTTCGCCCAAATTAAATCAATTCAAAATGTCGATATAAAAAAAGCGATCAGTATCATTTTCAGCAGGACAATCCGTTCTTGCCGCGCGACGACTCATGCAGATTTGGCAACATTAATTGAACCTGTAACTACGACATACTACTGCGCCAAGCACGGAAAAATCTGCAAACCTCTTTTTACAATTCTCAATTGGTGGGAAAGATATAGTAAAGACACTATTGTCAGGTTATCAACTTTTAATAAGTTGAGAACTGAAACTTTTCAACACTGTCTCGTCGGCGATTCCAGAGTAATTGATATTGTCGGAAAACTTGAAAACAAATGCCCGGATTTAGCAAGTCTTGTAAAGAATAAAAAAATTGATGGCATTTTTTCAAGTCCGCCTTATGTCGGTCTTATCGATTATCACGAACAACATGCTTACGCATATGATTTGTTCGGATTCGAGAGAAATGATGAGTCGGAGATTGGCCCTCTTTATAAAGGAAATGGAAGAGAAGCGCGGGAATCTTACGTTCAAGGTATTTCCGATGCTTTAATCAACTGTAAAAAATTTCTGAAACCAGACTATAATGTTTTCCTTGTAGCTAATGATAAGCATAATTTATATCCGGTGATCGCGGAGAAATCTGGAATGGAGATCGTCAATCGCTTTCGACGACCGGTGTTAAACCGGTCTGAAAAAGATAAAGGAGCGTATTCGGAAATTATTTTTCAAATGAAAGGTTTGGAATAAATAAAATTTAAATGGAGGCGAACTTTGCCACTATCAATAGAAAAAATTAATTCCATTGAAAATATTCTGAGAAATAATCTCAGACATAGATTTCAGAATTATAATCCTGAACCAGCTTCAATGCCTTTCCATACAAGATTACTTGGTAAAGACAGGTTGGCATTATATTCTTTTATACATTCCCTAAATACAAATTTTGGAACGAGTATATTTGAACCAGTCGCATTAGCACTTGCATCAACAAATTTCGCAAGTGCTAGTTCACAACAGACGGCGGGATCACAAATTTCATCAGAGGCACAAAAAGTAATTCAGAATATCATGGATGGCTTGGCAACAGCTACTTTGTCCCCAAACAAACCGGACGAAATCAAAGCAATCAGAGCGGTTTGTAGACAAGGAGAAATGAAAACCGTCAAGCCCACTAAGGTTGATATTAAACTTGTTGATCATAATGGAACGATCTATTTCTTTGATTTGAAGACAGCTAAACCCAACGCTGGTGGATTTAAAGAATTTAAAAGAACACTTTTAGAATGGATTGCAGCTGTACTTGCCTCAAATCCAGAAGCAGACGTTCAGTCATTTATTGCAATTCCTTATAATCCGTATGAACCAAAACCATATAGCCGCTGGACGATGAGGGGAATGCTTGACCTCCAAGAAGAATTAAAAGTAGCTGACGAGTTTTGGAATTTTTTAGGCAGTGATGGATCTTATGAACAATTATTAGATTGTTTTGAACGAGTCGGTATTGAATTGCGTCCCGAAATAGATCAGTATTTCAACAGATATATTCAGGAGAAATAAATGAGAAGCAAAAATATTATTTTCTCTATTGACATTTCGGACATTCAAAATGTTGCCGAACAAGAACTCGAAAGAAGTTTAACACAGGAAGAAATAGAACTTGTTAAGGAGACAGCACTTTCCGATGATTATTTCGGATGGTATGACGGAATTGTTCGTATTTTTCAAAGATTGCAACTTACCTAATTATATAATGACAAATAAAATTATAAGCGAAAAATCTGATATTTCTACTGTTATTTTCACCCGCCTCTCCGCCGCCTATCCGGCGGCGCACTGCGCCCTGAAACATACCAATCCGCGCGAACTATTGATTGCGACGATTCTCTCAGCCCAGTGCACCGATAAGCGCGTCAATATGGTTACTCCGGGCTTGTTCAGGAAATATCCGAATGCGCAGGCTTTTGCCGACGCTGACCTTGAGGAATTGAAGAACGACATCCGCTCGACCGGCTTTTTCAACAACAAGGCCAAAGCCATCAAAGGCGCCATGCAGTCGGTGGTTGAAAAATTCGGCGGCGAAGTGCCCGGAACCATGGACGAACTCCGGCAACTCGAAGGCGTCGGTCGCAAAACCGCCAACGTCGTGCTGGGTGACGCCTTCGGCGTGCCGGGCGTCGTGGTCGATACGCATGTCAAACGCCTGGCGAATTTAATTGGATTGACAAAAAACGCCGATCCGGAGAAAATCGAGCGGGATCTGGTGCGGCAATTTCCCCGTGAGCAATGGACGATGCTCGGTCACTTACTGATTGAGCATGGCCGGCAAATTTGCATCGCCCGTCGTCCGCAATGCGGGAAATGCGTTCTGAATGATATTTGTCCTTCGGCGAAAAGTGCCAAATGACATATCCATCCCAAATGTCGGATTCCGTATTTAATAATATCCGTGATATTTTAGAGAATGCCCGATCCAGGGTCTACCAGTCCGTCAATTTTATCATGGTCGAAGCCTACTGGAATATCGGACGGATTATAGTTGAAGTAGAGCAAAAAGGTAAAGGAAGAGCAGAATTTGGGCAGAGCTTGATTATTGAACTTTCTAAAAGACTAACCAACGAATATGGCAGAGGTTTTGATCCGTCAAATCTGAGATATATGCGTTTGTTTTACATTCGGTTTCCAATTTATGACGCAGTGCGTCACAAATTAACTGGCGAGCCTGGCGAAAAGAAATTACCGTTATCTGATTTACGCAAGTTTTTACGCCCGGAACTGAGCTGGACGCATTATCGCTTATTATTAAGAATCGAAAACCCCGAAGCGCGTTCCTTTTATATGAACGAGGCCGCCAATAACAGATGGAGCACGCGCGAACTGGATCGGCAGATCAACTCCTTGTTGTTTGAACGCCTCGCTCTTAGCAAAGATAAAGACGGCGTAATGGCACTTGCAAGGAAAGGACAAACTATCCAATCTCCAACCGATCTGATTAAAGATCCCTACGTTTTGGAATTTCTCGGGCTGGGGAGTCACGAAAAAGTAGTCGAGAAAGACCTTGAACAAGCCCTGATTGACCACATTCAAATCTTCCTGCTGGAATTGGGAAAAGGATTTTCTTTTGTGGCTCGTCAACAGCGAATTACCCTGGATGGTGATCATTTTTATATAGATCTTGTTTTTTATAATCGTATAGTGCGTTGTTTTGTGCTGATTGACCTGAAGGTTGGAAAAATAACCCATCAGGACATTGGTCAAATGCAAATGTACGTGAATTATTATCAAAGAACCCAAAAATCGCAAGACGAAAACAATCCAATCGGAATAATTCTTTGCGCCGCAAAAAACGACGCGGTGGTCAGTTTTACTCTCCCTGAAAATCAGAAACAGATTTTCGTTTCCAAGTATTTACGCTATTTCCCTTCTAAAGAAGAACTGCGCCAGGAAATTCTTCGTCAGAAAGAATCATTTGAATTGGAGCGGAAATTACATCGATTAAATCCTGAATAATAATTATACCGAGGTAATATGCAAACTGAAGAAATCATCCGCAACCTGCTGGTCAATATCGGCGAGAATCCCGACCGACCGGAACTGCTGAAAACGCCGGCGCGCGTCGCCAAATTCTGGCAATACGTTTCACAGGGCTACAGGGTTGATGTGTCTGCCATGTTGAAAGAATCGATTATTCACGAGGATTACAACCAGATGATCATCATAAAGGACATTGATTTTTTCAGTCTCTGCGAACATCATCTCGTGCCGTTTTTCGGCAAAGCCCACGTCGCCTATATTCCTGATGGTAAAATCATCGGCTTCAGTAAAATTCCGCGCATTATCACAGCCTTTTCCCAGCGCCTCCAGATTCAGGAACGGTTGACACAACAGATTGCTTCTGCGCTGAACGATGCGCTCGAACCAAAAGGCGTCGGCGTTATCATCGAAGCCCGGCACCTCTGTATGCAAATGCGCGGCGTAGAAAAACAAAACTCCAACATCACCACTAGTGTCATGCTCGGCGAACTGCACGACGAGCCCCAGGCGCGGGAGGAGTTTTTAAAGTTGATTAGTCGACAATAATTAGTGACTAGTGACGAGTGATAAGTGATGCGCTCGTAAAGCGTAAGGAGTAAGTTATGATGAGAACCCAAAACTGTAAACTGCAAACTATAAACTGTGAACTACAAACTCGCAACTCGTAACCCGCAACTCGTAACTCGTAACCTGCAACTCGCCCGCCTGACCAAGTCGTTCGGGCAGGCCCGCCTTTTTTGCTCGCGCACAAAATTCGGGCAGGCAACTCGTAACTCGTAACTAGGAACTCGTAACTTAAATGCCCCACATCGGTTGTC
>Ga0265297_10012520_pt1 | contig 10167 bp, 11 predicted proteins | sample Munlanlwell13791_FD_192502 | JGI IMG/M metagenome (GOLD analysis project Ga0265297, IMG submission 192502) | Leachate microbial communities from a municipal landfill in Southern Ontario, Canada - Leachate well 137-91 | ecosystem: Engineered > Solid waste > Landfill > Unclassified | place...
CACCGGGGACCGCCGTCGTCGCCCTTGCTGAGTTGACGCGCACGCCACAGTTCAAGCAGGGGGTCGACGGTGCCTTGACCGGGATCATCGGCGAGGGCTACCGGCTGCAAGGGGCGGCGGTGTAGGCATGGCCGACCACTGGCTATCAAAGATCACGGCGACGCTTGGGACCACACTTTATGGCGGTTCCGCTACAATAGGAATGCAGTCTGGACCTGCGATCTACTACGGGTCTGGTAAGTGGTGGCACCAGCCGGTATTGAACGCTGGCGGATGGTCCGTACTTGCCGACCCTGGGACGCCCGGTGAAGCATCTATTGAGCTACATGACGACTACTACCTCGCGATGTGCCCTGACCTTACAGAACCTCTGCAGGTCACATACACATCATCTATCCATCCACAGAGTTCTTGTGCTATTGCTCTGTTGTATGGATATTGCAGCGATATTGTGATGACCACAGCCGATGGTGTTGTCACCTATGGTTGGGATGCCGATGCAGAACTCGACGAGTGGTTCTCGCTGTCATATCCAACGCTATCAGGAAGCCAGATCAGCGCAGACAAAACACCTCTAACAATGCTCTGGGCTGTGCCGAACCGGGCTACGTTTCTGTGCACAGAGGGGAGAGACGGGACGCTCTGGATGGTCGTCGGAAAGCACAGCCGCATACTCCTCGGCGCCGCACGGCCATACGTCTGGGGGGGAGCGGTCTATCCTGACGTGCTGTTATACAGGCGAGAGCCGCGCGATACTACGTGGTCACTAGTTGGAACTATCGTATCCGGGGCGTCGCTCGGTTCAGCAGTATACCGCCCTAATGTAGGAACAACGATAGTACCTCTGGTATCCATTAGGTATATCGCGGAACTACCAGACGGCCGCCTGCGCTGTGCGGTCGCACTATACAAGCAGTCGACCATCAGTGTGTGGACGCCTGCTGGTGCCGCTTTCCTCGAACCGGATACATGGTGGTTTGTAAGCTCGGACAACGGCGTCACGTGGTCGGAGGAGACCTGCGCGGGAACGGACGGAGTCTGCCTGCTATCTGCGATGCAGGACGCTGATAGTACCTATCACATGATCACCAAAGCCCAGCCGGCAGACTACGACAACTATCGCCTTGCTCGCGGAGACTTGTCCGCGATGGCGTTCCCATCCGGAGCGTTGTATGTAGACATCGGATACAAGGACGCTGTGAATCGGTTCCCCGGGATGAGCGGAGATGAGTGTCAACTGTACCCCGACGGACGAGTGGAATACGCTGTGGCGGCCAAGGAACTGGACAGGAGAACGGAAACGAATGTTACTGTTGATGCCCTGCGCGTCAATGCAAACATAGCAGCACTATACGAGTCTGCGAGTGATACGTGGCATGCTCTGTGCTACTATAACTCCGTCGGATACCAGGACAAACTCTACTACTACCCGGCTGCTCGTATTGATGCACAGACCAAGACATACAACGAGATTACTGCGCTTGCTGTGGCTTACGGTCTCGCATACGAATGCAGCGTTTGCAAGGCCTCCCGCGGACAGGCGCAACTCATAGCAACCAGCGATGGCACTATACGGCTTCTGCATCACGAGTACACGCTGAATGAGATCACTGAGCACGAGAGCCACGACGGCGGTCGGACGTGGTCAGAACTATCTGCGCTAGTGTTGTAGGGTATCGGGGTATACTACCCCTGACGGGACAACACACACAGGAGAGGCGGGAGTAGGATGCTCGGAGGACTGCTGGCAATCTGCAGTATCGCAATGGCGGCGCCGATGCAGCTTGGCGTGCAGCCAGGTCTTGGCATCGCGCAGAGCGGTATCGTGAGGGCCGTAGAGGTGGACCTCGCGCTTGACTCGGCCATTGTCGAGGCCGGGTACATCGGCGTGGCTATCAATAGCAACGGGGAGACGTTCTGGCTGGTGCGCATCAAGACCACAGCCGAGTATGACTTCGTCGGAGCTGGCGACTTTGATGGCTGGGCCTGGACTGTACCCGGCGGGGGGATCGGTACTGCAGCATACGGAGACGGTACGGGGCGCATTGAGATCGATGGCACGCACTGGCGCTACGCGGTCAATGGGATGACGCTTGCGGAGGGCACTTGCTCTGGTCGCCGAGGCGCCGACGAGGTGTCTCTAATGGCCTCGGCAGGTCAGGCGCATGGGTACGACCAGGTGACGGTGCGCAACACGGAGACACGGATTGAGTTCGCAGACGGGCAGGCTACTGCCTACACATGGGGGTCACGGGCAGAGGTCTACGACTGGTATACCGGAGGGTGGCCAGAGAACCGGCCACAGTGGAAGCCAGGCGTCATCTATGCAGAGAATAGTGGGTCTAAGAAGACGCACTGGACGCTGCGCAAGCGATACACAATCGACGGAGTTGGGTGGAGTGCTTGCAACGACGAGACCACAGGGGACCTCTGGTGCATGCTGGCTAGGCGCGGTATCTATGCCACACCGGGCTGCAGTGGACGGGCGGCTTACCCCGTCCTGTCTCTGCAACATAGGGCTCCTGGCGGCGGCTGGACAGACCTCGGGGAGTGGGATACGAATGAACTCCTGGAGATCGGCGCGCCGGGCTATAGCGGCGAGCGGCCGACGGTCGAGTTGTGGGGACTGCAACAGACGGCACCGGGGCAACTCCTCGCATGCTTGTCTGTCAACGGGGTAGAGAAGGTCACATCCGCGCCAGGGATAGACTACAGGGCTTCCTGGGATACGGCGTGGGTTAGCATCACAGTACCAGGATCACCGGACCCGGATACTAGAGAGTGGGTACCGAGTGGCAACGCCTCGTTGACGCTCGTTGGCGGGTCCGACTCTATCGGTGTCGGGGCATACACGACTGGCTTCGACGTTGACGCCATGGGTATCGTGCATGCACTCGTTGCCGAGATCGTCAGACCGGACGGCAAGTGCCGTCACTGGTATTGCACGTCAATGCCTGGCGCTGTCAGTCTGGCAACAAGCACCGTCATGCCTGGCAAGACGCACGGCGCACCGCAGGTGTATCGGGGCGTGATGTTGGTGGGGTCGCGCGTGGTCGTCAATGGCAGCTTGGAGACCACCGACGGGGGGGTCACGTGGGATAGGTTCAGTGGTCCGTATGCGTACTGCGAGAGCCTCAAGTCAGAGCCCCAGCAGACGATGGCGTACACAGGGGACCCCGCGGACGTGACCGATGACGCCCACATTGCAGTGGGCATACCGCGCCGCACGTTCGACGAGCAGAGCCTTGAGGTCTGGCGCATGCCGGCAACGGGGACGACCTGGGCGCTCATCGACCAGCAGGTGATCTGATACAGCTACACTGGACTAAGCAATGGCGCCTCCCTCAACCGGGGAGGCCCCGGCCGGTCTACCGGAGTAACCGATGACCTACCCAGTCGCCCCAGTCGGGACTATCACGCGACGGCCGCCTACGGCCCGTGGATACATAGAACTCCACGGGTATGCGCGTGACTGGCGGCCGGCACCGACTGGATGGGCCTACCATTTCGCGGAGTACATCGACGAGATAGGGGCGATGGCTCCGGTTGCGCAGTGGGCGCATGCCGATATGGTGCTTGCTGCAGACGGAGGGCCGTGGGGTGTTACGTGGGGCGATGCAACCTACTGGACAACAGACTGCCAGCCATACGGGTACCCGGCGGTCAACTTCGCCAAGTCGCTTGACTCGGCTGTCTATGCCGACACGACGGCAGGGCTCAAGTCGGCGACGCATACCATCCAGTGCTCCGGTACCTATACCCGTAATTGGACCTGCGACATCCTGCACTATGCGCCACCCTACGGGCAGGGGGTCATCCCGCAAGTTGTCATCGGCGTGCCGGCATGGGGCTGGTACCCACACTACGACGGAGACCTGAATGCTTACACGTGGGGTTGGGGACTGGGCCAACTGAATCTGTATCTGCCCCTCCACGCAGAGGGCAAGCTGCCGAACCCGGTACTCCATTGGATCGGCTACGAGCAGTACGGGTATCCCGGTGACGGGTACATCCTGATGAGTTCCTCGGGTGAGTACATCGGCGAGTTCCCCGAGTCGCATCGCAAGGGCCATAAGGCCCTCCGCGAGCATGCAGCCACGTGGGAGACGGTGACCTGGGAGACCTATGACATCGTAGACGCAGACCACGGGTACACCTACTCGTGGATCAGGATTGGTCTGTCTGGCGCCGACCGCGACTGGTGGGTGAAGAGCAATCGGTTCGCGGTACTGGAGGGTTTCGGCGACGGTGCTGGGCCATCTATCGGCATCAGTGTTGTTGGTCACGTAGCGGCGGTCAATCTCACGCCGATACGCTACGGTGCCGCGAGTGCATTCCACCTCGCGAATGGTGAGTTGCCATACGGCGTCAATGCCAACCTCGCAGACTGGACGTGGAGCACGCGTACTGACCTGGACTTGCATGATTGGACGGTGACAACGACCAACTATGAGACGGCCTGGGCCGAGTGGCGTGAGCCGAATGTTGCTTGGACACCAGGTGACACCAGCGAGCGTGTCTGCGTGTACAATGTCTCCGGCCAGTGCTCCCCACAATTCGCCGCTGGAGACACTACAAGTAGCGCAACAACGGGGACCCATAAGCTGAGGTCGCTCAGCTACGAGCGAAACGTGCAGTGGCGCGGCGCCACCGGCTCGGCGTCATTCATCGCCGAGGTGGACGCGTCGTTCTCGACGTGGACGCTAGGCAGTGAGCTATCCATAGTCGCAGGGTGGGACGCAGACAGCGACCTGCCTGCACAGACGGTGATGCTCGCGTACATCACCGACGAGGTGAGGCAGCGCGACGTAGCATTGGGTCCGGGTCGCGCAGTCTATGACGTCCAGTTCGGCGACTACGTGGCGGCGCTTCTGCGCGACTGCAAGAAGTGCATTGACTTCCGGGATGCCGCCGGCCAACTGCTCGGCGACTGGTTTCGCTACATTTGGGAACGGGTCGGGGTACAGAGTACCTACGTGGATGTGTGCACGCGCGCAGAGACCTACACCATCAAAGAGCCGGGCATGCGCGGCGACGAGCAGTTTCTGCCTCGCGACGGGGATAGTGTCGAGCAACACCTGGACACGGTGACTGGAGCCTGCGGGTTCCGCTGGGGCGTCTCTGCTACAGGGCGCCCATTTCTCGAGGAGCGGTATGCCTACGTCCACGGCACAAGCACGGTCTCATTCACACTCAACGAGGCAACGGCCACAGAGATAGACTATGTGGAGGTCATAGACAACGAGCAGGACTACGAGGGTAGGATCAATCGGTGGAAGGCCATCGTGGGCACAGGCGACAGTCAGAAGGTCTACTACGGACAGGAGCCCAGCGCGACAGTCGCCGCGGGGATCGGACACGCCATTGAGGAGGTCCTGCAGTTCGACACCGAGCAGGATTACCAGACGTGGCTGAATGGGTGGATGGAGAAGCGCGACCGAGCGTCACTGCGCATCCGCTGGCAGAGCATCCACCGGCCGGACCTATCACCTGGGCTCTACGTTGAGGTCGATGCTGTGCAGTTCATAGGCGTGACGACCGGCACCGTGTTCCAGATTGAGACGGAGAGCGTCAGACTCGAGGCTGATAGTCTGACGGGACAGGCCACTTACGAGGGGGCGGTGGTCTATGAACCGTAGGAACGCACGTATCATAGTCCAGCCACGCCGCGCACCTGTTGCTGTTGGTTCTATGGCCACGCTGGCTGCGTATAGCACCGGGTACAAACCATTCATCCTCGGGCTCAGTTACCTCGGCGGCGGGGATCACGTTGGCTCTGGTGGCCTATTCACACTCGGAGTCAGTTACATCGGAGGCGGCGACAGGCTGGACGTTGGTGAGCAGTTCCGCCCGTGGATACTAGGAGCAACCGTGCTCGGTGACATAAGGGCACACCTGTAGAGAGAGGAGGCCATTATGGCCTGGCAGGATGCAGACTACAAGAGCACGTTCGGCGACCAGGTGCTGACTGCTGCGCACCTGAACAACATCCAGAATGGTCTCCGCGACGAGATCAACGAGCTACGCGCGGCAGTCATGCCGATACCAGGCGTCATTAGCGGACTGGCTGGGAGTATCGTCAGCACCAGCGTGGACTTCGCGGCGGGCGTTGCCTACGCCGGAGGCTTCAAGACCGTCGGCACCAACGCCACGGCGCCGACCTCTCCGGCTACTGCACCGGCTGTGGTAGACCTCACCATCGCTTTCTCGGGCTCAGACGGGGCAGCGACGTACTACCTATATCTGGACGGGGCAGAGACAGACGAGACTAGCGCGCTGAAGAAAAGCTCGGTACTGAATACAGCTACAGGAGACGACTGCCTGCTGCTCTACTCCGTAGCATGGGACGGCTCGACAACGCTCAGTGCACTGACAGACCTTCGTCAGTGGGGGGTCGTGCCGGGTGAGTACGTGGTCAACGTAGATGCGGCGCTCGCTACCAGCATCGACATACGCATACCCGTAGTACGCAATATCTGCCTGCGCCGCCCGTACTGTATCGTGAGTACGTGTGGCTCAGCGGATGGTCCGACTTACATCGACGTACAGACGGGAGACGCAGGCAGCACGGCCACAATCTGGTCGGCTGCAGCTAGTCGTATGACCATCGCGCACGACGCAACGGACGGGGCGGTAGTCCTCGGCGGGGCTCCCGATCAGAACTACAAGGTCGCCGCTACTCCCGCCGCCGCCAAGGTCATTGACATAGACGTAGACGCATTCGCGACAGGTGCATCCGGGCTACATGTTGTTATCCCGTTCGCGTACTACTAGTAGGCCGCGGCCATTTCGGAGGTCGCACATAATAGCAACACATCGCCACACCACCGGCCTCCGCACTCGCGGGGGCCGCACTGATTCCGGAGGACACGCAATGCCAACCATCGGACGTGGCGGAGTAGTAGTGCACGAGATCAGTGCTCCGGGCATGGGCTCCGGCGGGGCTGCTCCCGCTGAGGATTGGACCCGCCCATCCGACTGGATCACGCTGCCAGCGCTGGTGGACGGTGACGAGAAAGTCGTCGGCATCTACGCCGTCTACAATCACGATAGCAACTTCGTCGCTTTCCGCTGCTCCGGGGCCTACACAGTGGACTGGGGCGACGGTGGTGCGCCGGAGGACGTGGCGGCCAACACGACGGCAGAGCACTGCTACGACTCAGACGACTACACCGCACTAGGAGCCGGGACCGAGTGTATCCGAGGGTATCGGCAGGCACTCATCACCATCACTCCGCAGGTGGGGCAAAACCTGACGGCGGTCAGCTTCAACTATAGGCATAGCCAGACTGGGCTCAATGCGTATCGGTCACAGTGGTTGGACATCACCGTGGCAGGTGCCAATATCACATCGCTGGCGGTTGGCGGAACCGTTGGCAATCTCGCTATGTTGGAGCGGTGCCGGTGGGTAGGCAGCATCAACGCCGGGCTGACTAACATGGCGAGTATGTTTTTCTCCTGCTACTCGCTGCAATCTGTACCGGCATTTGATACCGGCAACGTCAAGAACATGGTGACTATGTTCTCTGGCTGCCGCTCGCTGCAATCTGTACCGGCATTTGATACCGGCAACGTCACTAACATGGATATGATGTTTTTCTCCTGCTGCTCGCTGCAATCTGTACCGGCCTTTGATACCGGCAAAGTCGAGAGCATGGCGAATATGTTCGACTCATGCTACTCGCTGCAATCTGTACCGGCATTTGATACCGGCAACGTCAAGAACATGGCGATGATGTTCTCTGGCTGCTACTCGCTGCAATCTGTACCGGCATTTGATACCGGCAACGTCACTAACATGGATAGGATGTTTTCCTCCTGCTACTCGCTGGGTGCTGCGCCCATCCAGGGCACCGTCATCGACCACTCATTTGCGTCCTGCAAGCTCAGCAGAGATGAATTGGTCGCCATCTTCCAGGGCCTCGGCACAGTGACCGGCAAGACAATCACGATCACGGGTAACTGGGGCATTGCCGCGCTATCGGCGGCGGACCGGGCCATCGCCACCGGCAAGGGCTGGACAATCGCGGAGTAGGAGAGAAACATGGGCGAGATCATCGCAGTCAAGACAGCCGGGCACTACAAGCTGTCCACCGCGGGCGAATTGCTGCACGCGCCGAATCGCGTGACCGCCAAGGGCGTCGTTTTGGACGCGAAAGCGCCTGCGGCCAAAACGGCCGTGGACGGGTGGCAGTGGTTTGACAGCCGCGAGGCCGCCGTCAAGGCACTCGGCTACGTGGAGCCGGTGACCGACGACATGATCTGCCTGCGCACCGGTTGCCCGGACAGGATTACGAGATAGGAGGTCCCCATGGCGAGCACAAAGGACATTGGCCTGGGCGCGCCGATCTGGGGCTGCCCATTCACGCTGCGCTTCCCGGTCGGGGCAGACGGGGGCGACCTGGAGACGGGACTTGCTACGGCGGCAGACTCTGAGGTCTCTTTGGACGGCGGCGCCTTTGCTGACTGCGCCAACGAGATCGTAGAGATCGGTACGGACGGCTGGTACTCGATAACCCTGGAGGCGGCCGAGATGCAGGCCTCCTCGGTGGCGTACAAGATGATCTCCGGCGACTACGGGTATCATGCCACGCTCTACCCGGTGCGGTGCGGTACGGTAGCCACGGGCACGGCGGCGGCAGGTGGGGCGGCTACGCTCACCCTTGCGAACGGGTCTACCATCGTAGATGATGAGTATGTGGGATACATCCTGCAACTCACCGGCGGGACGGGCAGCGGGCAAGCGGCGCGGATCATCGACGCTATGGCGTCCACTCGCGTGCTGACCGTGCAGGCCGATTGGCTGACGCAGCCGGACGAGACGACCACATACGCGGTGTTGATACCGCCGGAGAGAGATGCTCTTGCCAGTGTCACCGCGGCGCACCTTGCCGCCACCGTCACATTCGACGGGACGACAAACAAGACCGTGGCGGAGTGCTATCAAGCTGCGTGGGGCCAGGGCGCTGGGAAATGGGACATTGTAGAGAATGTGTTCACAATCTACGCGCCGGATGGAACCACGGCGCTATTCCCGTTCACGCTCGACAATGCCGATGCGCCGTCGTCGCGAACGCCTGCATAGGAGGCCGCCATGGTTATCACGCAGGGCTATGGGGGCGCGCGCGTCGTCGGCCAGGGCTACGGGGCTGCGCCGCCGCTCATCGACGGTGACACGCTCACCGTAGACCTCACGCCGATCACGCTGCGGGTCGACATCGACCCGGATACGCTCACTGTCGATCTGACGCCAACCACCGTTATAGTCGGGTAGGAGGCCGCCATGGCAACTACAGTGATCACGACGCTTGCCGACCCGACTATGAGCAAGACGCTCACCGCGCGAACCGGGGTGGACCTGCGGCAAGCCTTGACCGTACAGGTCTACGAGTCGAGCACCGCCACGGCTTTGGATTTTACCTCCGCCACCTGGACGCTCAAGATCGCAGAGCAGCCCGGAGAGACGGCGGTACTGAGCAAGACCACCACGACCACGTGGACAACCAGCGGCGTCAAGGTCGTCGACGCCGACGCCGGGCAGATAGCCATTGTGCTCGTCGCATCCGACATTGCCACATTGACCGCCGGGCAGTCGTACCGCTATCAGGTGACCGCCACCATGCCCGCGGGCAATGCCGACCTGCCCAGCATGGTATGGGCCGTCGTGGAGGGCACGCTTAACGTGGTCCAGGCACTGTAAGCTGCACCGCAATCATAGGCACCATGGACGCGGCCCCCGGAGTGCAACCGGGGGCCGTCGCTTTTCCGGGCGGCGTTTGGCCGCCCGAGGAGGTCAGTGATGAGAGCACCGACGCTCCCGCCGCGCATTGTAGCACAGCCCGCCACTGAGGGGGCAGCAGATCATGAGTGATGCAGTCAACGGAGAGGCCCGGACCGGGGTGGCGGTGCTGTGCTCGCGTGTCGACCGGATAGACCGCGAGATGACAGACAATGACGAGGCGCACAAGGCCATATACGCAAGGTTGGAGAGGCTGGAAATCGCCATAGTACAATTGCAGACGAGGGTCGCCATGTGGGCGGCCATCGGCGCGGCACTGGCCGGGGTAGCCGTCCAGGTCGCGTTCAAGGTGTGGTAGACCATGCCGGGCCAGACCCGGCGAGGAGATGAGGCAGATGGATTTGTGGACTGCTGAGGTTCAAGAGATC
>Ga0265297_10012521_pt1 | contig 10166 bp, 12 predicted proteins | sample Munlanlwell13791_FD_192502 | JGI IMG/M metagenome (GOLD analysis project Ga0265297, IMG submission 192502) | Leachate microbial communities from a municipal landfill in Southern Ontario, Canada - Leachate well 137-91 | ecosystem: Engineered > Solid waste > Landfill > Unclassified | place...
ACCCGTTCATCAATTATCGCTACCTATCAAAACAATCCGGTTTTAACGCTCAATATTCCCCTTTCGGGCGACGGGATGACTCAAGAAATAGCCAAATCGGAAAAAATATCATTTGAAAAAGCTGAGGAATTAAAACTGCTTTGCGGTTTTGACGTACAAAAATGTCCGGTAAAAATAAAAAAAATACTCTCCTCCATAATCAGCTCGTCAGTTAAAAAAATAGAAACCGGCATTCATTATATAAATCGCCTATTGCGCATTAAAATGGATAAAATATACATTTGTGGCGGCGTTTCGGGAATGGCAAAACTTACCATATCCTTATCAGATAAATTAAAAGTAAAAGTCCGCCACGCCGACCCGCTGGGCAATATAGTTGTGGATAAAAAAATCGCCGCATCAAATGAAGAACTTCTAAAATACACCACGGCAATAGGACTGGCCATCAGAGGCACTGAACATGATGTCTTGATTTTAAACAACAAATAAGACAATATGGTTTCCTTAAATCTTTTACCACAAGAAAAAAAGAAAGAAATTTCAAGGCAAATAGTTTTTATATCTTTACAACATCTAGTCTCCTGGATGCTTATTGCGGTTTGCGCGGCCGGCATCATTCTTTTAATTACAAAACTTTACATGCAGAACGCTTTTGAACAGGCCGTAAAACAAAGCGTGTTAGTAACACAAGAATACGGAACTTTAAATCAAAAAGTTCATTTGGTAAACCAAAAAATAGACTTCTTGGGCGATATCCAAAGAAAATTTATTGTTTGGTCTCCCAAGCTGGCGGCTTTCACGGAACTGGTACCGGCAAATATACAAGTATATTCAATGAATTTAAATTACGCAACAAAAGACATCCAAATTCAAGGCCACGCTAAGTCCAGAGAAGACTTGTTGCTTTTAAAAGCAAATCTTGAGCAGTCTTCACTTTTAAAATCCATTGACATGCCAATAGAAAATTTATTGGAATCAAAAGATATTAATTTTAACATCAAGGGAAAAATTTTAATTTAGGTATGAATATATTGCGGAAAACATTAGCTACAATATTTGTTCTGTCGGTCTTCAGCCTGATAATTTTTTTCTTTGTTATAGAGCCGACAATAAAAGACATTAAAGCCTTTAATGACAGAATTCAAATTGAACGCGTCTCTTTGGAGAATAAATATACCAGCCGCAGAAACGTAAAAAACATCATAGCCGATCTAAAGTATGTTACCGACAGCATTGCTCCTTTGGATGAAAAAATGGTTATAAAAAAAGGTCAGGAGGTTGAGTTTATAAGCGCTTTGGAAAAAATAGCCGAAACCAATAAGCTGGTGCAAAAAATAAAGATTTCACCTTCGGTTACAAACGGCGGCACCAAACTGGCGGAGAAACAAGATCTGGCGATTACTCTTTCGGGAAATTATATTGATGCGTTAAAATACATAAATGAATTGGAAAAATCAGATTTATACATCATAATTAATAGTATAAACATTACTTCGGGCGGAAGTGAGACAAATGGAGCCAAATCCGCCGGAGAAATTAAAGCTTACCTTGAAGGATATGTCTATTTCTCTATTTAAAAAAAACAAGAGTATCGGAATCTTGGCTATAAACAGTTATTTTATTTGGGGATTTTTAATTTTGCTTTTGATATGTTTTTCTTATTTGTTTTTGTTCGTCTACCGTTATTTATATGCGGTGGTTATTCAGGAAGTTGCCATTATAAGTTTGAAATCAAATCTGATTGTCACAAAAGTTAACCGCACCAAATTTGATAGCGTAATAAAAAATTTTGAAGACAAAAAAACGCCGCTTATCAATATAAGCTTTGATAAATTAAAGAATCCTTTTGAATCAGCTTCTCAGGAAGAAGAAACGGAAGAATAAAAAATCAGAGCACAGATGTCATTCTGAGGGAGTACCCGACCAAAGAATCTAAAATATCCATAAAAATATAATGCAAAACGCCCTGATTGGGGCGTTTTTTCACTCTACGATATTGTAGTGACAAATCTATGATGCATTTTCTATTTCTTTTATCTCAGGATATTTCTCCTGGATGGCCGCCAGCACCCCTTCTTTTAGAGTTAAGGTCGCCATTGGGCAATGAGAGCAAGCGCCTTTCAATTTCACCTTAACCGCCTTCTTTTTCTCATCAAAATCAACAAACTCAACGTCTCCCCCATGTGCCATAATGCTCGGCCTTATATTCTCTATGATTTTTTTAATTTCTTTTTTCATATATTAGTATTTTAATTATTATTATATTACTACAAAAATTTATTTAATACCAGATTTTAAAAAATAAAAGGGCTAATTGCAGTATTGCAATTAGCCCAAAGAGTCAAGCTTGACAACATACAATCAATATGATAATCTTAAACTATTACAACAAAATTCTGCTTTAGCTTGAGATTGGCTTTATTTGCGCAAGTTAATAAGCCGAGAACAAGCTAATCATGCCGTTATGGCACATAAGAAAGCAGGCGGATCTACAGCGTTGGGCCGCGAATCGCAGTCAAAAAGACTTGGAGTTAAAGTCTCCGATGGCCAATTCACAAAAGAAGGGGCTATAGTCGTAAGACAGCGCGGCACTAAATTCCATCCCGGAACCAATGTGGCAAAAGGAACGGATGACACTTTGTACGCTAAAACAAACGGAATCGTTAAATTCGCTACAAAGAAAAAACGCGCCTTTACCGGCAAACTTCGCGACATAAAAATCGTGAACATTGTCCCGGCAAAATAATCGCGGCTCAACAAAGATACGTCAAAAAACATCTCTTTTTCAAGAGATGTTTTTAATTTCTTTTATAACTTTTTTAAATAATGGAAGGTTATTTTTATAATCAGATATTTTTATAGCTTCTTCCGTGCTCACCCAAACTATTTCTTCTATTCCTTCATCCTTCTGCGGAATGCATTTTTCATCAGGCGCCACTTCCATTAAATAGTAATAAACTTCTTTTTTTATTAACTCCCCTTTCTTGCCATCGCGGCCATAGGGGTCTTTGAAAAAATATTCTATTTTATCCAAATACTTTATTATCTTCACCTTTTCGCAACCCATTTCTTCTTTTACCTCTCTTATAGCGGCCTCCTCATTGGTTTCTTCTTTTTCCAAATGTCCCTTTGGCAGAGCAAAACGGCCATAAGGATCTTTTATTAAAGCAATTTCCACTTGATTGTTATTTTTCCTAAGAACAACTCCTCCGGCGGAAATAACTTTTTTCATAATTTTATTATTGCCCTAACAATTCTTTAGCCTTTTCAAGTTGGGAATCTTTACCAGCTTCAACATCTTTTTCAGTAACATCAGCTTTAACATTTGGTTCTATGCCCTGGCCATTAATGGAATTGCCGTTTGGCGTAAGCCATAGAGCAATTGTCATTTTTAATGCCGAGCCATCACCATATTCTTTATAATCCTGAACTGAGCCTTTGCCAAAGCTCTTCTCGCCGACCAGAACTGCTCTGTTGTAATCCTTTAAAGCTCCGGCTACAATTTCCGATCCCGAAGCCGAGCCCTTATTTATTAAAACAACAGTTTTAAAATCTTTTAATCTTCCTTTTCCATTTGCCTTAAACCCTTCATTTTGATCCCGATATTTTTCATAAACAACTATATCATTAGGAATCCACTCCCCCGCCATTTTTATAGCCGCGTCCAAATATCCTCCGGGATTATTTCTCAAGTCCAAAATTATTCCTTTTGGGTTTTTCATAACCACCGACCCAACCACTTTGTCAAAATCTTTCGCCGTATCGTTTCCAAATTGCAAAACTTTTATATAGGCATAGTCGCCTTCCATGCGCCACTGCACGCTTTTAACCACAATTTTATCACGGGTTATCTCAAATTCCTTCGGAGCCTCAAAACCTTCACGATTGATAACCAATTTTACCTTTGTTCCTTTTTTCCCTCTTATCAACTGGACGGCTTGGTCTTGTGCCATGCCTTTGGTATCAGTTCCATTTATATACAAAACCGCATCACCCGCCTTAATACCCGCTTTTTCCGCTGGAGAATCCGCTAAAGGACTAACAATTGTCAAAACATCATTTTTTACGCCAATCTCCGCTCCTATACCCTCAAATTCACCGGCCAGCTCCTGCTGAAATTCTTCAGCAACCTTCGGCTCAAAAAATACAGAATAAGGATCGCCTAAAGATGCCACCATGCCATCAATGGCGCCATAAAACATCTTTACTTCATCAACCGGTTGTTTTACATAGTCCTGTTTTATTTTCTCCCAAACTTTCCAAAATAGATTAAAATCAACAGATTTATCAATCGCAAAACCAGGCTTAACATCTTTATTTATTAAATTTTGCAACTCTGTTTTATTGGATTTAGAAGATTCTATTTTTTTGCCTATAAAAAAACCACCGGAAAAAGTTGCTAAAAGAACGGTGATGGACAAAAGCAAGCCAATGTGTTTAATAAAAAAATTCGGCGCCTTATATTTTATTTTAAATTTGAAAGTGTCTTTTTTCCAAAACATACAAATAAAATTATAAAAATTATTTATCCTCTTTTAATTTCCGCTCCCAGCGTTCGCAATCTTTCATCAAATTTTTCATAACCTCTATCTAAATTTTCCGCGCCATCAACAATAGTTTTTCCTTTGGCAATCAATCCAGCTAGAACTAAAGTCGCGCCGGCGCGCAAATCCAAGCCTTTAATATCCGTGCCATAAAGTTTTACCGGGCCATTTATAATTACGCGGTGCGGATCGCAGATTGTGGCTTCAGCACCCATTTTAATCAGCTCATTGATATACGAGAGGCGGCCTTCATACATGGGATCATGAATCAAGCTCGTTCCTTGGCACTGTGTAGCCAAAAGTCCAAAAGGCGCTTGCAAATCCGTCGGGAAACCCGGATAAGGCAATGTTTGAAGCTTGAAAGCTTTCAATTTTCCTTTGGCAAAAACTGTTAAATTATTTTTTTCAATTTCAAGTGTTGCGCCGACGCGTTCCAATAAGGAATAAACCGCATCCAAATGATCGTGCCGCACGCCTTCCAAAGTTAACTTTCCTTTTGTAATAAGAGCGGCAACAGCCAAAGTGCCAACCTCAATACTGTCGGGAATAACGGTATGCATGGCTCCGCCTAAAGTTTTCACACCATTAATCACAATCGTATGCCCAAAAGAAGCCTTTATATCAGCTCCCAATTTATTCAAAAAATCTATTAAGTCAAGAACGTGCGGCTCAATTGCGGCCAGTTCAATCACTGTTTTTCCCGGCGCAGTGCAGGCGGCCATTAAAAGGTTCTCAGTGGCAGTGACGGAAAATTCTGGCAAAATTATTTTTTTTCCTTTTAAATTATTGGCTTTTATGTTTATTTTACCGTTCTGATGTTTAAGAATCGCGCCCAATTCTTGCAAAGCGTATAAATGAGTATCAATCGGCCGCTTGCCGATTATGCATCCGCCCGGTTCAGGCAATGTTACGTCTCCCAAGCGCGCCAAAAGCGGCCCCAAAAGCAAAATGGATGAACGCATTTTTTTTACCAGCTTCTCATCAATCTTTTTTAAATTGATTTGGCCCGGCTCCACCGTCACTGTATGGTTTTTATAATCAATTCCCAAGCCCAAACTTTCCAATATCTGCAACATTACCCGCACATCAGAAATGTCCGGAACATTATGAATTACACATTTTTTACGCGCCAAAAGACAGGCCGCCAAGATCGGCGTCGCGGCATTTTTCATTCCAGAAATTTTAATCTTTCCTTCCAATTTTTTCCCGCCTTTTATAATCAGTTTGGACATAAAATGACATTCTTCTTAATTTCTGTAAATTGACTAGATGCTTAAAATCTACTATAATTATATATACTTATATTTGATTGGTCAATTCAAAAATTATGCAAAGAAAATACCGAAGCGTTATCTTTTATATCTTCGCAATCCTCTTTTTCGTGAGCACACCTTTTGTATTGCTTTACGCCAATGGCTACCGTTATAATGCTAAAAAAAGCAAATTTGAAAAAACCGGCGGCATCATTATAAATACAACAACAAAAAACGTTTCCGTTTCCGTGGAAAATAACTTTTATGGCAGTAAAACCGAGTATCGGATAAAAAATCTTTTGCCCGGAGAATACAACGTAAAAATTTCCAAATCAGGATTCTTTGATTGGCAAAAAAAGCTTTTAGTGGAAAGCCAGCTTTCAACTTTTGTAAAAGACGTGCGTTTGATACAAAACAGCCTTCCGGTCAATGTGGTATCAGCCACAACAACGGATATGTACGCCTCACCCGATAAAACAAAATTTTTATACATTAAAAAAGAAAAAAATAAAAACTTAATATCACTTTACGACACAACGAGCGACACAACCAAAGACATTTTTTCATCACAACAGCCAATTATAAATATTTTTTGGTCGCCAAATAATGATAAAATAGTTCTTCAAACGCAAAACGGCTTTCAAATGATGAATACGAATGATGCTAAAACTGAGGAATTGCCCTTAAAAACAAAAATAACCAGCTTACGCTGGGATGAATCAAATGGCTTTTTGCTTTTTGCCAAGACTGCCGACGGTATCTATAAAATAGATCTTCTATTTGGAAAAGCCCAAAAAATTTACACTCCGACCAAAGACATAAATGATTTTATGGCATTTCAAAATTATATATATCTCGCGACCCAGTCCGGATTGGAACAAATTGATTTAAATAACAATGAAATGATTTCTATCCCGCTTGAAAGAGCCGGCTATAAAATAAATTCAATTATCAACAAAAAAATATTTCTCACCGATTCAAAAGGCCATCTTCAGATATTCAATCTGCCTCTTCAAAAATTATCAACGCCGGAGTTATTGGCCAACGCCAAGGACTTTGATGTTTTAGGCAATGAAATATTGTATTACAACGATTTTGAATTATGGGTTTATAACGCAGGCGATGGAAATAAACAACTTATAACCAGAATCGGCGAAGAACTAAAAAAAGCCGAGTGGTTGCCCGGCGCGGAATATATTGTCTTCAGCCTGGAAAAACAAATAAAAATAATTGAAACTGACGAGAGAGACGCGCGGCAGATTTACAGCTTCCCCAAGTTTGATGAAATATCTGACTTTATGATGAACAAAAAATATTCTATATACTTCAGCGGCAAAATGAATAGCGTATCGGGAATTTATAAATTAGAAATTTAACTCACGTTTATCCTTATTAACTAAGGCATTAACCCGCAAAAGCGAATCAAAGGTTCCGGCGTCAACCCACCATCCGTTAACGACAGCAAATTTCATTGTTCCGTCTTGAACATAAAAGTTATTAACATCCGTTATTTCCAACTCCCCTCTGGCCGAAGGTTTAAGGTTTTTTATAACATTCCAGACGCGATTATCATAAAGATAGAGGCCGGTCACGGCATATGGGCTTTTGGGAATGCCTGGTTTTTCTTCAATCCTTTTAATTCTGGAACCGTCTATTTCCGGTACGCCAAAACGCTCTGGATCATGAACTTTTTTCAAAAAAATTTTAGCGCCTCTGTCCTGATTTTTAAATCTTTGTATATCTGTTTTAAAACTGTCTTGATAAACGTTGTCGCCCAATATTACGGCGACTTTTTCATTATCCGCAAAATCTTCACAAAGGCCCAGGGCTTGAGCAATCCCACCTGGGGTTTCCTGCAAAGTATAAGAAAGTTTCAAGCCCAGACCAGCACCCGATCCCAAAAGTTCCAAAAATTGTCCGGCATGGCCGCGGCCGGAAACAATCATAATATCTTTTACTCCCGCTTCCGCCAAAGTATGCAAAGGATAATAAATAAGCGGGTATTTCCATACCGGCAGTAAAGATTTATTAACAACTTTTGTAAGCGGCATAAGGCGCGTGCCATGGCCGCCGGCAATAATAATTCCTTTCATATAAATAGAAAATAGAATCTAGAAATTAGAAAATAGAATCAAGATAATCTCGGAGCGCCAAAGTCCAGTGGCGCGCTTCAGGCAATTTGGTATTTAAAAGCACGGAATATTGCGGTCTTTGCGCCAGGCGTTTCAGTCCATCACCGGATATTTTAACAATCTCCTTTTCTATTCCCATGATATTGAAAACTTCCTTAGCAAATTCATACCAGGTACAAGATCCGCTGTTTGCCGCATGATAAATTCCAAAAGGTTGCGCGGTTTCAAGTATCATTTTTGTTCTTTTTGCCAAGTCAGGCGCGTACGTTGGTGAGCTTACTTCTTCATCAATAACTTTTATCTCTTTTTCTCCTTTTGCCAAATCCAGCATTATATCAGCAAAACTTTTCTTAACCGCAGTACCGCTGCCAGTTTTTCCAAAAAGGCGCGACAAGCGGATTATATAATGTTTTTTATTTTTTTCTTGCACTTCTTTTTCTCCCAAAAATTTTGATGAGCCATAAGCGCTAATGGGATTTGGCACGTCATCTTCCGTATAACCTTCCTTTTTTTCGCCCTCAAAAACATAGTCAGTTGAATAATGGACGATCGTGGCATTTATATCATTGGCAATCTCCGCCAAATAACCCGGGGCGTAACCGTTTAAAATATTAGCCTTCTCCTTTTCCTCTTCAGCCTTATCAACCGCATTGTAAGCGGCGGCATTAATTATCACATCCGGAGACAATGTCCGCACCTTCTCTTTTACATGTTCTTTTGAGGTTATGTCAAGATCTTCCATGTCCCAAGCTGTAACATTTTTGTCAAAAAATACTTTAACAAGCTCAGTGCCAAGCATCCCTTTTGATCCAACAATTAAAATTTTATCCATATTTATAATTCAATTATTACAAAATTGTAGCATAAATTAGCCAAAGGGTCAAATATTTGATATTAAAAAAGCCCCGTTTCCGAGGCAAAAAGCTAATCAAGAATAATATTTGAGTTAGAAAAATATTTTACCAGCTCGGAAAAATTATCTACATGACTAAAAGTTCGTTCCCTGTAAAAATGGAATGTCCTCATGCCGTGTTTCTTAGCCATGGCGATATTGATTTCCCTATCATCAATAAACAGAATATTTTCCGGCGGAACATTTGCCGCCTTAATGGCTCTTTTAAAAACAATACCATTATTTTCCGCTTTTAAACATTTCTCTAAAAAAGAAAAGAAACGGATATCAAAGGCATCCCTGTTCAAAAGTTCCATTATTTTATCATAATGCACAATGGATAAATCTGATATTATCCCCGTCCTTATATTACTGTCCTGAAGATTTCTATTCATCTTAACAAATCTGTTGTCCAAGCCGACCATCATCTTCCAAATTTTTAAGAATTCTTCAAAATCAAGCTTCATTTTAAGCGTCTGACAAATTTTTTTATGGAATTCTTCCGGATATATCAAACCCTTGTCAAAGCTATGCGCCAGCTTGCAATATTCCGTATCCTTTTTGTTGTATTCATGCAGTAACACTTCCTTTATCCGGGAAAGCGGCAATTCGGAATGTTTTGCAAATTCAAAAGATACGCTTTCCGTATCAACGGGAATAATTACCCAACCTAAATCAAAATAAACAAATTTGATTATTATTCTTTTTCTTGGCACTTTTTCTCTCCTTTTTTAATGTGCTGTTATTCGTACTGTTTTTTGTAATACTCCAGATATTCTCCTGATTTTACCTTTCTGAGCCATTCTTGATTATTTTTATACCATTCTACGGTTTGGCGCAATCCGTCGGCAAAATTTGTTTTGGGCATCCATCCCAAACCTCTAACTTTTTTGGTTTCCACAGCATAACGCTTATCATGTCCCAGCCGATCTTTAATGTATTCAATAAATTCCTCATCTCTATCGCAAGCGCGGATAAGCTCTTTAGTTAAAGACAGATTGCTAATTTCCGGATCTTGATTAGCGCCAATATTATAAACATGGCCAGGCTCGCCTTCATGCAAAACCAAGTCAATCGCTTCACAATTGTCCAAAACATAAAGCCAGTCACGAACTTGCATTCCGTCGCCATAAACAGGAACCTTTTTGCCTTCCAATAAATTTGATATAAAAAGCGGAATTACTTTTTCCGGATGCTGATATGGTCCGTAATTATTGGATGAACGCGTTACCATGACGGGAACGCCGAAAGTTCTGTGGTACGACAAACAAAGGTGATCGCCAGCCGCTTTTGCCGCAGAATAAGGGCTTGATGGGCGAAGAGGATGTTCCTCGTGCGCAAATCC
>Ga0265297_10012522_pt1 | contig 10166 bp, 9 predicted proteins | sample Munlanlwell13791_FD_192502 | JGI IMG/M metagenome (GOLD analysis project Ga0265297, IMG submission 192502) | Leachate microbial communities from a municipal landfill in Southern Ontario, Canada - Leachate well 137-91 | ecosystem: Engineered > Solid waste > Landfill > Unclassified | place...
TGCGGGAGAGTTCGCTGCGGATCTCGCCGCGCAATCCGGCCTGATCGGCAGCCTCGTTCAACTGGCCCGCCGTCACCTGCAGTTTCTCGGTGGCCTCGGCCAGTGCCTCCTCGATGCTGGCTTCGGTCGGCCCGGCCGCCCCAGCCGGGGTCAGCAGCGCCTGCAGGCCGGAGGAGTCGTCGCGGCCATTGCGCAGCGCCTCGACGTAGAGGCCCAGGGAGGAGATCGCCTCGGCGATCCAGTTCAGTTCCTCGGCCGCCAGGACGTGATCCGCCGAGGCGATCTGGCCGATCCGTTCGGAGGCCGCCCGCACCAGTTCCGTGGCGACATCCAGCTGCAGCATATTGAGGGCGCCCTGAACCTGCTTCATCAAGCCCGGCAGCATGGGCAGGTTGGCCCGTTCCTGGCGGTTGCGGAAGAATTTGTCGAGGATCTCCTCGATCTGATTCAGGTTGGCCTGGATCTCCCGGGTCACCTGGGTCAGCAGCAGCTTTTCCTGGGCCTGCCGGGCGATCTCGTCCAGCAGCGGCTCACCCGGGAAGGCGGATAGCGCCGCCTCGCCCGACACCGCCGCGCGCAGACGGCCGGCCTGCAGTTCGGCATGACGACCGAAGTCGTGCCCCAGCTGGAAGTAATTCTCGGCGCCGTGCTGCAACAGAAGCAGGGCCGTCGCCATTTCGACTTGCAGCGCCTCGTTCTGGGCCGCCTCGCCAGTGTCGCCTGTATCCGCCACGGCCTGCCGGATCGCCTTGGCGAGTCCGACCAGGGCCGCATCGGCGATCTGCTCGGCCGCCTCGGCGATCTGCTGCGCAGTGAGCCGCAATGAGGGGAGGCTTTCCTTGCGCCCGGCGCACGACTGCAGCCATTGATCCTTGGCCGCGGCCAGGGCATCGCGCAGACGGGCCAGCATGGGCCGCAGGTCGAGGGCCCGTTGCTCGTCCGGACCGCCCGCAACCGGCGGTAGATAGCGGTCCAGTTCGAACAGTTCGCGCACCTCGGCAGCGCGTCCAACCGGCTCGGTATCGTGGAGCAGGCCGTACAGCACGTCGCGGAACAGACTCTCGGCCAACTGGCGCGAACCTTCCGCCAACCGGCGCAGCTGCAGGTCGAGTCGGCCGAACAGGCGCTTGGTCCAGGGATCCGGTTCCGAGCCATGCCGGCGTATCGCCTCCAGCATGCCGCCGACGGCCCACCAGAAGGTATATTGCGCCGGCCCCGGCGCCAGCGGTTCGACTTCCCGGACCGCCTCTGCCATGTGTGCCAGAGCGGACTGGACATCCTTGTTTTGCAGGTATTGCAGCAGGCCTTTCTGGTATTTCGAGCGCGCCGTGCGCAGCGCCCGGGCCAGGCCGGCGGCGTCCATCTGCGGCTCGGCAGCCGGGCGCCGGGCCCGCAGGCCGACATCGGGGAAGAACAGTTCGCTCGGTGGCGGCGCTTCGGCGCCGCGGCAGACCTGGATCGCCGTGTAGGTCGGCATCAAGGCCAGTTCGGCGTTGGCCGCGCCGGCCATGAGGCCGTCCAGATAGGCCTGCAAGGACCGGATCGCCTGGATGACCTGGTCGGCCACGCCGCGCTGGCGCAACTCGGCCTTGGCCTGCATCTCGGCCAGCAACTCCTCGACGGCGTTGTTGATCTGGTAGACCCCCTGCAGTCCGACGATCTGGAGGGCGCCGGAGACCTGGTGCAGATAAGTCACCGCCTCCTTGAGCGGGATCAGGTCCTCGCCGTTCCAGGCCGTCAGGGCCGCCGCCGCCGCGTTGCAGGCCACGTCGATCTCACCCTTGACCCAGGTCAGGGGGCCGATGTCGAAATCATTCAGGCTGTTCACGTTCACGGGGTCCCCTACAGGGTGAAGCCAGCCACCGACACGCGCAGCTCATCGGCCAGCACGGTGAGCTGGCCGACCGATTCGGCACTCTTGCTGGCGCCGTCGGACGCCTGCCGGGTCTGCTCGAGTATCTGCTGCATGTTGTCGGCGATCCGGGAGGCGATGTCGACCTGCTCCCGGGTGGCGTCGGAGATGCTCTGGATCAGGCGGGCCAGTTCCTCCGACACCGATTCGATGTCCTGCAGGGCGTGGCCGGCGTTGTCGGACAGCGCCGCCCCCTCCACCACGCCGCGGGTACTGCCTTCCATGGCATTGATGGTGTCCTGGGTGTCGGTCTGGATGGTCTTGACGATGGCGCCGATGCGCCGGGTCGCCTGGCCGGAGCGCTCGGCCAGCCGCTGCACCTCTTCCGCCACCACCGAGAAGCCGCGCCCGGCCTCGCCGGCCGCGGCGGCCTGGATGGCGGCATTGAGGGCCAGCACGTTGGTCTGCTCGGTGATGTCGGAGATCAGTTCGACGATCTCGCCGATCTCCTGGGACGATTCGCCCAGTCGCTTGATCCGCTTCGAGGTCTCCTGGATCTGGTCGCGGATGGTATTCATGCCGGCGATGGCGGCACGCACCGAATCGCCACCCTTCCTGGCGAAGTCGAGCGACTGTTCGGCCACGCGAGCGGAATCGGCGGCGTTCCGGGCCACCCGGTTGACCGATTCGGACATGACCTGGACCGAGCTGGTGGTCTGGCCGATTTCGTCGGCCTGCCGTTCCGCACTGGACAGCATCTGTTCCGACAGCTGCCTGGCGTCGTCGGTGGCCTGGGTCACCTCCACGGCGGCGCGGTTGACGTTCTCGACCAGGGTGCGCAATTCCTCGATGGCGAAGTTCACCGAGTCGGCGATGGCGCCGGTGATGTCCTCGGTCACGGTGGCGCGCACGGTCAGGTTGCCTTCGGCCAGATCGCCCATCTCGTTGAGCAGGCGCAGGATGGCCTCCTGGTTGCGGCGGTTTTCCCGGGCTGCCGTTTCCTGCTCGCGGGCCGCCTGTTCGGCCCGTTGCCGCGACTCCGCGACGTTGGCCAGGGCAAGCGTGACCAGGCTGGCCAGGGCCGTCAGGCCCAGCAACACGGACAGGACCAGGTAGATCCAGCTGGCATCGCTCTTGTAGCTGTCGGTCAGCTTGCCGGTCATGGTCAACAACTGTTCGCTCTCGTCGAACAGTTCGCGCGCGGCGCGCTTGGCCTCGACCAGTTTCGGCATGTTCTTGAGGATCAGGTTGACCTGGCCATCGAAGACAGTGAAGACCTCTTTCAGTTCGAGCAGCTTGGCCTTTGCCGCCGGGTCGCCCACCGCGGCGATGCCCAGTTCAGCATCGCCGTTCAGCATGCCTTTAAGGACGTCGCCGAAGGTCTTCGCATCTTGGCCGAGCTGATAGGCCACTTCCGGGTTGATGACGTCGCTCGACACCAGTGCGTTGGCGTTCTTGGCCATGCGCTGGGTCCACAGCGCCTGCTGGTGCGCGTAGGAGAGCGATCTTCCGCCGCCGGACAGCATGGCGATGGCCTGCTCGGTCAGGTCGAGCAGTTCGTTGTTGCGCACGTTGATCTGCCTGATCGACTGGCCCAGGGCGATCAGCGCATCCTGCTGGCCCAGCAGGGTATCAATGTCCTTGCGGGAGACATCCCAACGCTTCTTGAGGCTGACCAGTTCGCCTTGCGCGGACCACAGACCGGTGTCCGCCGTCAATGTCTCCAGGCCACTCGCGAAGGCCTGCTGGCTTTCCTTCAACTGGGCGAAGGCGGCCTTGTTGCCGAGCACCGCCTGCTGCGCGGTCTTCGTATAACGCTGGGACAGCATCTGCAGGTTGCTGGAGGTCTCGATGCGCCCGCTGCGATGCCCCACCTGCACCACATAGAGCAGGATGAACACCACCGTCAGCAGCACGGACACGACCATGGCCAGGACCAGGGTCTGGTAGCGCTGCTCGGCCGACAAGCCCTTCAGCAGCGGAATCCGCCCCAGGTCCGGGTTCATGAAGCCTTCCCACCAACCACCCAACGAGGGCGCCACGTTCACACGCGGTTTTTTCATTTTGTCTCCGTCTCCATTAGGCCGCCACCTGCAGGAAGCGGGGCTCGGCCAGCAGGTTTTCCAGGGCGATTTCGGTCCATTCGATGCCCTCGCCGTCGACGAACCGGGCCAGTTGCCAGGGCTCATGGTCATCGGCGAGCGGCAACGGGGTCATGCCGGCAATATTACGCAATCCGAGGGCCTGGTCGATGCGAAACGCCGCATGGGCGCCAAAACGGGCATTGGCCAGCAACAGGCGTATCTCATCCGGCGTCCCGGCCGGTGCAACGCCCAGATAGGCGGCCAGATCGGTACAGCCGTAGATGGCGCCGCGCACCGAGGCGACGCCGATAAACCAGGGCCGGGTCCAGGGCGCCCGCGCCAGCCGGGTCACCGTCACCACCTCGCCGACCTGATCGAGTGCCGTCAACCAATGCCGATCGCCGGCGACGAAGCCGAGCTTCGCGGTCGCGCCGTCCTGACTGGCGGCGCCTTTAAGGCGTTCGGCCAGGCGGGTCTGGAATTCACGCAGGTTGAGTTGTTCTTCCATGAGTTCAGGTTCTCAGTCGAAGTTCTGTATTTTTTCCAGCAGGTCGTTGGCCGCGATCGGCTTCACCAGATAGGCCACCGCACCCTGCCGCATACCCCAGACTCGATCGGTTTCCTGCCCCTTCGAGGTGCAAATGATCACCGGGATGGCCTTGGTCGCCTCGTCACGCGACAACATGCGGGTGACCTGAAAACCGTTGATGCCGGGCATCACCACATCCATCAGGATCAGGTCCGGAAGCATGGCCTTGGCCTTGGCGATGCCCTCGTCGCCATTCTCCGCCGTCTCGGTATCGAAACCGTGCTTGCGCAGGATATCGACAAGGTAAAACCGCTCGGTCGGCGAGTCGTCCACCACCAGCACTTTCTTGATCGACATTCCCTGCACTCCTAGCTGCTTGCCTCGGCCCCACCGTGGTGGCGATTCACCGCAGACAGCAGGGCATCCTTGGAAAAGGGTTTGGTCAGGTACTCGTCCGAGCCGACCAGACGCCCGCGCGCCCGGTCGAACAGACCGTCCTTGGAAGACAGCATGATGACCGGGGTATCGCGGTAGCGGTTGTTCTTCTTGATCAATGCGCAGGTCTGGTAGCCATCCAGTCGGGGCATCATGATATCGACGAAGATGACATCGGGGTTATGGTCGGCGATCTTGGCCAGGGCATCGAAGCCGTCATCAGCCAGGATGACCTCACAGCCAGCCTGCTGCAGGAATATTTCAGCGCTGCGACGGATGGTGTTGCTATCGTCGATCACCATCACCCGTGTGCCGTGCAGATCCATATCGTTAACCTCCACGCTCGACCGGATAGCCGGCCGCCTTCCAGGCCGGCAAGCCGGTCCGGTACCAGTAAACCTTCTTGAAACCGCGCTTCACCATATAGCGGGCGGCCTTGTAGCTGTACCAGCATTCGGCGCCATTGCACTGGAAGATCATCGGGGCATTCTTGTCCTGGGGCAGCCTGGCCAGGTCGAACCGGTCCACCGAGTCGTCGTAGTCCGACTCCTTGGGGCTGTTCAACTGGTAGGGTACATGTTTGGCGCCGGGGATATGACCTTCGCGGTAATGGCTGTCCGGCCGCACATCGAACAGCGGGGTGCCCTGGGCCATCATCTTCTTCACCTGTTCGGCGGTGACGATGGCCGCACCCGGCAGCACCTCGGGGGTGTAGAAACCACGCGTGGAGACCCTATCGAAATCGGCGCTGTCAGCGGGGTCGAAGGCACCCATGCCGCGCTTCGCCAGCCGGGCCACCATGTCGGCGTCCAGCCTGACAAAGGCCTGGCCAACCTTGTCGCGCAGGGCCTCGTCCAGTTTGCCGCTAACCGCCACCCCGGCCAGCGGCACCGGATCGTAGGACTTCACGACCATCGAGCCAGAATGCCTGGCCAACCAGTCCCTGGCGGAGCCTTCCCGCATCGCCGCGATCTCGGCCTGGCCGATATCCATAGCATAGAGTACGGCGCCATAGCGGTTGACATAGCTGACCTGGCCGAAATAACCGGCCACGGACAGGCCCAGTGCATTGAGTTCACCCTTGACCGTGTAGCTGACCAGGGACTCCGGATGTGGCAGCACCACACGCCGCCCTTTGGCCTGTTCGAAGGTACGGATGCCGCTGGCCTGGCTGGCCACCAGCACGACCCGCACCTCCGCCTCGGTGCGGGCGACCGGCAGATAGCCCTGGCGCATGGCCAGCCCAACGATCTGGGAGGGCGCCAGCAGGATGTCGTAGGTGCCTTGCCTGACCTGCTCGCCCACGCGCTCGGCGTTCTGGGTCATCTCCAGACGCACCGGCTGGCCGACCGCCTTGCCGATCCGGCTGGCCAGATCGCTGAAAACACTCTGGGTGGCCACATGATCGCGATCCTGGTCATAATCCAGGGTCACATTCATGACCAGACCCGCCCACACAGGTTGTGCAAGGCCGAGCCATACTGCCCCCAACAGCGGCAACCAACGCTTCAACATCGTCGTTCCTCCGACCTGCCATGCAGTACGAGGTCACCTCGTACCATGCCTGCCTGTGGGATAATTACTCATACCGATTTGTACCATAAGCCTCACGCCATGTCTCCACAACTCCCCACCGTCCTGAGCTTTGCCGCCACCGACCCGACCGGGGGCGCCGGCTTGCAGGCCGACCTGCTGACCATCGTCAGCCTCGGCTGCCATCCATTGACCGTGGTCACCGCGGTCACCGTACAGGACACGGTCGGCGTCGAGGACTTCCTGCCCCTCGATGCTGCCTGGATTGTCGACCAGGCCCGCGGCGTCCTCGAGGACGTGCCGGTGGCGGCATTCAAGGTCGGCATGCTGGGCAGCGTGGAGGCGGTGGCGGCAATCGCCGAGATCGTCTCCGACTATCCGGACATCCCGCTCATACTTGACCCGGTGCTCGCCTCCGGCCGCGGCGACGAGTTGGCCAACGAGGACCTGATCGCCGCCATGCAGGACCTGCTGCTGCCGCAGACCACCCTGATCACGCCGAACAGCATGGAGGCACGCCGCCTGGCCGAGGACGAAACCGACGAGGACGACCTCGACCTGGACGAATGTGCCGCGCGCCTGATCGACCTCGGCTGCGAGTACGTGCTGATCACCGGCTCGCACGAGCAGACCGCCAATGTGGTCAACACCCTGTATGGCCTGGAGGGGGTGATCCAATCCCTGGAGTGGGATCGCCTGCCTGGTGGCTATCACGGCTCCGGCTGCACTTTGGCCTCCGCCGTTGCCGCCTTCCTGGCCCAGGGACTGAGCATCACCGACGCGGTGAAATCGGCCCAGGAATACACCTACGAGGCATTGCGCACCGGCTACCGCATCGGCATGGGCCAGCACATCCCCGACCGCCTGTTCTGGGCCCGCGACGAGGCCGATGAAACTTAACGGGCTGTACGCCATCACCCCCGACTGGGCGGACACGGCGCGACTGATCACGGTGACCGAGGCCGTCCTGAAGGGCGGCTGCCGCCTGCTGCAATACCGCAACAAGACCGCCTCCGCCTGCCACCGCGACGAGCAGGCCGTCGCCCTGCGCGGCCTGACCCGCCGCTACGAGGCCTTGCTGATCGTCAATGACGACATCGACCTGGCCCTGACCAGCGAGGCTGACGGCGTCCACCTGGGCGGCGAGGACGGCGACCTCGCCGAAGCTCGCAGACGCCTCGGACCGGACCGGATCCTCGGCGCCTCCTGCTACCAGAACCTGGACCTGGCGGCAGCCGCGGTACATGCCGGGGCCAACTATATCGCCTTCGGCAGCTTCTTCCCGTCGCCCACCAAGCCGCTGGCGAAACGCGCCGATCGCGCCCTGGTCGCGGCGGCGAAAACCCGCTTCAACCTGCCCGTCTGCGCCATCGGCGGCATCACCCCGGACAACGCCACCGGCCTGATCGAGGCCGGCGCCGACCTGCTGGCGGTGATCAGTGCCGTATACAATAACGCCGATCCGGAACGCGCCAGCCGCGACTTCATGCAACTTTTCGAGAACCGCTGTCCATGACCTCCCGCAACGACCAACTATTCGAGCAATCCCAGAAATTCATCCCCGGCGGCGTCAACTCGCCGGTGCGCGCCTTCCGCTCGGTCGGCGGCACGCCGCGCTTCTTCGCCAAGGGCGCGGGATCGCGGGTCTGGGATGCCGACGGCAAGTCCTACCTCGACTACGTCGGCTCCTGGGGGCCGCTGATCCTCGGCCACGCCGACCCCGACTCGGTGCGCGCGGTGCAGGAGGCCGCCGCGCTCGGCTTGTCGTTCGGTGCGCCGACCGCGCGGGAACTGGAGATGGCCGAGTTCCTCACCGGCTGGCTGCCCGGTTTCGAAAAGGTGCGCCTGGTCTCGTCCGGCACCGAGGCGACCATGAGCGCCATCCGCCTGGCCCGCGGCCACACCGGCCGCGACCTGATGATCAAGTTCGAGGGCTGCTACCATGGCCATGCCGACAGCCTGCTGGTGAAGGCCGGCTCCGGCTTGCTCACCTTCGGCTCGCCCAGCTCGGCCGGGGTGCCCGCCGACACCTCCAAGCACACCCTGGTGCTCGACTACAACGACATCGATCAGGTCAACCGGGTGTTCGCCGAGCGCGGCGGCGAGATCGCCTGTGTCATCGTCGAACCGGTGGCCGGCAACATGAACCTGATCAAGCCTGTTCCCGGCTTCCTCGAAGCCTTGCGCGAGAACTGCACCCGGCACGGCGCGGTGCTGATCCTGGACGAGGTGATGACCGGCTTCCGGGTCGGCCCCAAGTGTGCGCAAGGGCTCTATGGCATCGTCCCCGACCTGACCACGCTGGGCAAGGTGATCGGCGGTGGCATGCCGGTCGGCGCCTTCGGCGGCAAGGCCGAGATCATGGACAAGCTTGCCCCGACCGGCCCGGTCTACCAGGCCGGCACCTTGTCCGGCAACCCGGTCGCCGTCGCCGCCGGCCTGGTCACCCTGAAGAAGGTCGCCGCACCCGGCTTCTTCGAGGCCCTCAGCGCCAAGACCCAGCGCCTGGTCGACGGCCTCGTCGCCGCCGCGAAGGAGGCTGGCGTGACCTTCTCGGCCCAATCCGTGGGCGGCATGTTCGGCCTCTATTTCAGCGCCAAGTGCCCGACCTCCTATGCCGAGGTGATGGCCTGCGACAAGGAGGCCTTCAACCGCTTCTTCCACCTGATGCTGCTGGAAGGCATCTACCTCGCCCCGTCCGCCTTCGAGGCCGGCTTCGTCTCGGCCGCCCATAGCGAGGCCGACATCGACGCCACCATCGCCGCCGCCGCCAAGGCCTTCGCCAAGCTGGCGCCATGAACGAGGAACTGAGCCCGGAGGACCAGCTCCGGCTCAACGTACTGCTCGCCCAGGACCTCAAGGCGATCCGCCTGGACGAGTCAAATATGGTCCTGCATGCCCTGCTCGACGGCGGTGAAGAGGCCTCGATGCCACTGCACCCGAACTGCAGGACCGACAAGTACCTGCGTCTGGTCCGGGAAGCCCTGTCCGGCCATGCCCTGGGCTCGCCGGGCGGCTACCCGATCTACCTGTCGCGCTGGACCCGGCACGGCCAGATGGAGAGCAGCAACCTGAGCCAGTTGCTGCTGATCGGCGAGCCCGAAGCGGTGGTGGCCGTGGTGCACTCCCCGGCGCTGACCGACCAACTGGCCGGATACGCCTGGTGGGCCATGCCGACCATCGAGCACGCCCGCCTGATGCTGATGCGCGAGGCAGTGGCCAGGGGCCGCATGGGCTCCGTGCTGACCGATTTCCTGGTCGAACACCTGCCGTTCCTGCAGGAGGAGCACCTGGCCATCATGGACACGGTGGCGGTGCTGCTTTACTCGGGCACACTGACGCCCGCGCAGCGCGAAACCATCTGGAAACGCGGCAAGCGGCAGAACAGTTACTACGTCGCCTTTCTGGAGATGTGCCCGAACGACCTGCCGGGCGAGCCGGGGCAGGCCTTCGTGGAGGCCTGCATCGAGATCCTGTCGCGGCCGGAAACCCAGGAGGTGGTCAGCCGCACCCTGGATGCCATCGGCCATTATTTTTCGGCCGACTCCGGTGCCAGTCAGACGCACCCTGAGGTACGGCACCGCCTCGCTGCCGTGAGCGCCGCCCTGGCCAATCCGGTCTTTACTCGCAGCACGGCCATCGGTTCGCTGATGCGGCGCAAGCTGGAACCGATCACCGAGCCCATCCTGACCAATCTGCGGCTGCTGACATAACGGCGGCAAAAAAAAGCACG
>Ga0265297_10012523_pt1 | contig 10165 bp, 9 predicted proteins | sample Munlanlwell13791_FD_192502 | JGI IMG/M metagenome (GOLD analysis project Ga0265297, IMG submission 192502) | Leachate microbial communities from a municipal landfill in Southern Ontario, Canada - Leachate well 137-91 | ecosystem: Engineered > Solid waste > Landfill > Unclassified | place...
AAAGCGGAAATTCTGGCCCGCGACCCGAATAACGATGTCGCCATTCTAAAAATAGAGCCGCCGGCGGAAGGGCTAACAACTGTTTCCCTGGGCGATTCGGGTGAAATCGAATTGGGACAAACCGTCATGGCCATCGGCAACGCCCTGGGACTTTTCAAAAACACGGTTTCTTCGGGAATCGTTTCCGGATTAAGCCGTTCCATCGCCGCCCAAGCCGACGTTAATTCTTTCCAGGAACTGCGGGGATTGATTCAGACCGACGCCGCCATCAACCCGGGAAATTCCGGCGGACCTCTGGTTGATATTTTCGGCAACGCCATCGGCATCAATGTGGCGGTGGTTTTCGGCGCCGAAAACATCGGATTCGCCATTCCCATCAACGCCGCCAAAAGGGCCCTTATTGATTTGAAAAAATACGGAAGAATCCGAAGGCCGTTTCTCGGAATCCGTTATCTGACCATTGACCCGAATCTTAAAGAAAAACTTAAACTGCCGGTTGATTACGGCGCCTTAATCGCCTCGGAAGAACACGCCATTGTTCCCAAAAGTCCGGCTGATTTGGCGGGTCTTCAAGAAAAGGATATTCTTTTGGAAATTAACGGGGAAAAAATCACGACCGATAAACCGATCCAGGATTTTTTGGAGAATTTAGCGGTAAATGAAACCATTAAATTGAGGATTTTAAGAAACGAAAAAGAAATCGACATTAAAATGACTTTGGCGGAGAGATAGGTTTCCTAATAGCTGTACTCGCTTATCAAGCTGCCGTTTGTGTCGTAAAGCCGCACGTAATCGTGCTGGGAATCCAAATCGAGATTCTGCTGTTCAAGCCAAACTATCCAGGTGTTGGAGAGAAAATCTTTTTCTTGCTGGTGGCTGCGGAAACAACTGCCGTAACCGATATTCTGCAGGAAAGCCCGGCAGGCGTTGCCTTCGTCGCTCCCGGGCAAAGAATTATAAAAAGTTTGGTCGGGTGTCTGACAAGAGCCGAGAGATTGGACATACGACTGGCATTGGCCGGAAAGATTCTTGGTTTCCGAAGACGAAATGTACGGACAGCCATAAGACACGGAAATGGGCCCGAAATTATAAATTTGCGCCAAATAGCCGACGCATTTATTCAGCCGCAAGTTTCTGTTTAAAGGACTGTTTAAATCATATATATCAACGTAATTATTCGGTTTAAGGACTATATTGCCGTTTGCGCCGTTGCCGGACGGGTCATAAAGCTCAATGGCCTGAGGAATGATTATTTCGCTTTTATTGCTTTTGATTTTCCAGCCGGTAATGTCAACCGTTTCCCCTTCTTTAAGACGAGTGTAAAGAGCAATACGGGAATATTGCGAAGGATAGCCGGAAACGTAAGCCGAACTGATATAAACTCTCTGGTTTAGCGGGGTGGCTTCCGGTGCCGGAGGGGTATAAGTCGCGGTTCCCCCGCTGGGAGCCGAATATTGCCCGGAAGTGGTTTGGGTGTTGCTCGGGGCCGCCGGGGTTTCGCTCGGTTTTGAACCGGTTAAAGTATTGGTAGGAATGGTTTTAAAAACATAGGAAACCACGAATATCGCCGCTATTATAAGAATTATGCCGAAAACTTTTTTCATATTTTGAAGTTACTATTATCTTTGAACGATCGTCCTGAAAACATAGTAAATCGTTTTGTTTAATTAATCACCAAATTAATCAGTTTTCCCGCTACGTAAATTATTTTAACCACTTTTTTGTCTTTTAGCCAATCCTTGATTTTTTCCCGGGAAAGAGCGAGTTCGCCGGCTTCTTTTTCGGTGATTTCCCGGGAAACCGAAACTTTATCCCGGAGTTTACCGTTAATCTGGATTATAAGCTCAAAATTTTCTTCTTTGATTAGCTCCGGATTATACTCCGGCCATTTTTCCGAATGGATGCTGTTTTTGTGCCCGATTTTTTCCCAAAGTTCTTCGGCGAGGAAAGGCGCGAACGGCGCGAGAAGTTTAAGAAATTTTTCCCAATTTTCTAAGAAAACTACTTCTGGGGTAAGATATGCATTTATACATACCATCAGAGCGCTAATAGCAGTGTTAAAAGACAATCTTTCAATCCTTACAGAAACTTCTTTTATTGTTTTATTAATAAGCCAAGTGCGATTATTTTCTTCATCTTTCACCATTTCCTTCTTTGAAACAACTAAGACACGATCTAGAAAACGCATAATACCAATAATATCGGAATCGCGGAAATCGCCGCCCTGTTCAAACGGCGCGAGAAACATCAGATACATCCGGAGCGCGTCCGCACCGAATTTCGCGATGTATTCGTCGGGGTTAACAACATTACCCTTTGACTTGGACATCTTGGCGCCTTCTTTTATCAGGAGGCCGTGCGCCCGGAATTTTGGAAACGGCTCTCCTTCGGGCGCTTCCGACGGACCAAACTTCAACAGTTTCAAATCATGAAGCGCTAACGCCATAAAACGCACGTAAAGCAGGTGAAGCACCGAATGTTCGGCGCCGCCGGTGTAAAGATTGACGGGAAACCATTTTTTCGTGATTTCCGGATCCCAAGGTTTTACATCGGCCGTTTCCGAATTCACTGAAGGATAACGCAGATAATACCAGGCGGAATCAAGGAAGGTGTCGGAAACATCCGTTTCGCGGCGGGCTGTTTTGCCGCAGATAGGACATTTAACTTCATAAAACTTTTCGTCGGTTGCCAAAGGCGATTCCCCTTTTCCTTTCGGCCTGAACTCTTTTATATGAGGCAATTCCACCGGCAAATCTTTTTCCGGCACCGCGTACCAACCCGGCATTTCCGGCTTTTCCCCTTTTCCCGATTTGGCGCACGCTTCACAATAAATCATCGGAATCGGCGCGCCCCAGTAGCGCTGCCTTGAAATCAGCCAGTCGCGAAGATGATACTGGATTGTTTTTTTACCGCCAACGAATTTCGTGATTTCCAATCCGGATTTTTTAGAAGGCATTCCGTCAAACCGGCCTGAATTTATCAATTCGCCTTCGCCTGGCCAGCATTCGCTTTCAATTTCCATTCTTCCAACTACAGCTTGAGCTGAACCTAAAAGGTTGGACATAACCAACGGCGAAATGACTTTCGTGATAGGAAGATTAAATTTTTTTGCGAATTCAAAGTCCCGTTCGTCGTGAGCCGGCACGGCCATAATCGCGCCGGTGCCGTAACCCGGCAAAACATAATCCGCCACGAAAACCGGAATTTCTTTTTGGTTCGCCGGATTTATGGCTTTAATGCCTCTCAATTCCACGCCGGTTTTATCTTTATCCGCTTTCGTTCTTTCGGAATCCGATTTCTTTTTTGCCGTTTCAATATATTTTTTAACTTCCCCTATATTCTCAATTCTTGATTCTAAATTCTTAATCAATGCATGCTCCGGCGATAAAACCATGTAGGTGGCGCCGAAAAGCGTATCCGGTCTAGTTGTAAAAACCTTAATTCTTAATTCTGAATCCTGAATTCTGAATTCAATTTCCGCGCCTTCCGACTTCCCTATCCATTCTTTCTGGCTGATTTTTATTTTTTCCGTCCAGTCGATTTTTTCGAGATTCTCAAGCAGCCGTTCCGCGTAATCGGTGATTTTGAAAAACCATTGCTCCAGTTCTTTCTTGGCTACCTCGCTTGAACAGCGTTCGCATTCGCCGCCGGCAACCTGTTCGTCGGCCAGAACCGTTTTGCAGCTCGGACACCAATTCACCGCCTGTTTTTTGCGGTAAGCCAGGCCGTTCTTGAACATCTGGACGAAAATCCACTGCGTCCATTTATAATATTCGGGGTCGTAAGTTTCCAAGCGTTCATTCCAGGCAAAGCCGTTGCCGATCATCTTGAGCTGTTCATAAAAACGTTTTTCGGAAATTTCCGCCTGTTCCATCGGGTGCGCTTTGATTTTTAAAGCGTAATTCTCGGAATGGATTCCGAAGCCGTCCAGGCCGATGGGCTCAAAAACATCATAGCCCTGCATCCTTTTGAACCGGCCGTAAATGTCGCTTCCCGTGAAAGCGTACATATTGCCCACGTGCAGGCCTTCGGCCGAAGGATAAGGAAACATCATCAGATTGTAAAAAGGCCTTTCCGCCTTTTTAAAATCCGGTTCGTAAATTTTATTTTCTTCCCAGAATTTCCGCCATTTTTTCTCAATTTTGGAAAAAGGATAAGACATTTTTAGAAAGCTTTTATAACCTCCTCTAATGAATTTTGATTTTTATCAAGGTAAATACTCGCTAATTCATTGCGTAAATACAGAAGCATCAAAGGGTTATCCCGCCACTTAGAATCTTCTAATGTCAAATCTATTAAATTAATAGCTCGTTCAAGCTCCAACTCGTAAGTGGTTTGGTTATTCGCTGTTTTGGCGCGAAAAACTTCTGAAGCAATGTGGGCTAATTGGTCTCTTTTGGAAAAAGTTTGCCAACGGTCTAAAATCATATAAATTTCTGAAAAATTTTTTCTATTTTATCGCGGATTTCTTGTTTTTTAATTTCCATTGAACGATTATCATCGACTGGCCGGATGTTAATCAAAGAGACAAAATCCAGATGGAAATCCGGATAAATGTTAAAACCCCATAAATTTCGCGCTTGGGAGCCGTTTTCCATAAGCTCCTCCGCGCAGTCGATATGCAGTTCGCAATTTATGGCTATTATTTCTTTTTCCACATCGACTACAGCTTTAGTGAATGGAATTTGTAACTCTTCTTTTTTTACTTTTTCTTTAAGAATCATTCCTTTGTTTAATTATAAAACTTAAAGCCGAAAAATCAAAATTACAGCGCGTGACTTAACCGGCTAATGAATAAATACAAGGTCACTAATAAACCTGTTTTACGGAAAAGAAATTTCCTCAAGCACGAACTTATAATGTTTGCCGGTTTTTAAACTTTCCATATACAAACCGTTTTCGTCTTCATACATCCGCCAAACCGGGTCCGTCCCGCCCTTAGAGAAAACAATATCCGAAGTATGAAAACCGCCGGGGGCTGTCACCGAATACGCATAAAGATTCGCCTGGTAATTGCTTGATGCCCAATCGGAAACAAAGAAGATATCGTCGGCATCGCCCCGAAATTGAATTTCAACCCAGTGGTCGCCGCTATCTACGCCTCGTATCGTCGGGTCATTGATTCCATCTAGAGTGAGTAATTTTGCCGGGTTCGTCGTCCCGATGCCGACGTTGCCGCTCCCCACAGGATTATAATAAATGTCATCCCCGCTTTTTATCCAGAAATCAGGGTTGCCGGTGCCGGGGGTGCGGCTTTCAGGGCCGGTGAAAGCCATAACAATGGCCCCGACCGAAATACCGACTATTAAAGCAGAACCGAGATTAAGCAAGAACCTTAAGAGCCGGGATTTTACTCTCTCTCTCTCTCTCGGGAATGGCTGAAGTGAAGCTGGGTTATTCATTAAAGGTATTATAACATTTTCTATTCCAAATGTTGACGAGACGGCGATGGGTGCGGGGGCAACTTTTATAGATCCTAAAATGTCATCGTCATTGTAGTTTAACTACAAAGGTTAATCTCTTATTTAGAGAAAATTAATCTCTAATTTGCCGCTTCATAGAAAAATTCACCGATTACTTGCGTATTTCCTGCCGCGGCCCAGTTACTCATAGCGAAATCGGGGAACAAGATGATAGTAGAAGCATTTGCTGCTATGTATAACCTACCATTGCCTGCCGAACCATTATTCAGCGCCATAAAGCTTCCCCATTGTTCAGTAGGAGCAGAGGCCGCCGCGTAAGGAACCGTAAAAGTAAAAGCAGTATTATTCCCCGTCCCTGTGATATAAAAGTTAACAAACACCTTCTTGCCTATCTTTTTTGTCCAGACATTGGTGTTGGGACTTGATACCCCCACTACGGTAGTAATGTTTGAATAGCTCGCGAACACCCCTTCTTCTGGTGGCTTCGGACTAAAAGCAAACACACTTGAGCCTTCTACCGCCATGCAACCGTCAAAGTAGGCAAAGGTACCTGCGGTATTTACTTGAGCATAAAGTTCAACAGCAGTAGCAGATGAGCTTATTGCTCTTGTCACAGTTAAAAGATGCCAAGCAGAATCGCCCGGATGAAGGGAAGAACTAGTTTGTCCAGGTCCATCCCATATAGTCAACACCACTCCAGTGCTGTAAGCAGAATAAACCCAACAACTCATAGTAACTGTTCGTCCTTTCCAGTAGTTTATACCACGTCCCGCATGCACATCCTGGAGTACGCCAGCACTAGCACCTGAAATTTTCGCTGAATAAGTCCCTGATTTAATTATTGTAGATTCTCGCGCTATACCGCCGTAATACAAAACCCACCCGTCAGGACCCGCAGAAGTTCCCGCCGACCAGTTTTCAAAGTCGCCATTAGAGAGGACATTATCGGGATTAACGCTACCATCTGCAGCTACACCCGAAGAAGGCAGGCCAGTCAGGTTCGCTCCACTCCCATAATAAGCCGTGGCGTTAACGTTACCATTAATATCCAAAGCGTAGCTGCCGGGGGTTTTCCCGATTCCGACATTCCCGCCTCCCGCAGGATTGTAGTAAACATCGCTCCCGCTTTTTATCCAGAAATCGGGGTTGCCGGTGCCGGGAGTGAGAGAGCCGGGGCCGGTGAAGGCGATAGTAATAGCAGCTGCGGTTAAACCGAGAATTATGCTAAGAAATAAAGTTTTGATTTTGTTCATAGTTTTATTTTAGATAAAAATTGAGAAAAATGGATAAAGATAGATAAAGATTGTTTTTATTGTTTGCGACCTTTTGTAGTATCAATATAATTATTTAATTTTATCATTAATTTGCGGAGTTTAACAGAAAAAGTTTCGTAAACTTGGTTTTCAATCAATTCCCTTTCTTTCAGTAAATCCGTCCAATGAAGAAATTCCATAAGCGAACCGCGGGCGTTATAGTTGAATTTATTCCGGTCTAAATAATGGAGTCTTCCAAAGCCCTCGGCGATATTGGCGCTGATGGAATCAGACGCGGTGACAAATTGGTCGCCAATAACTTTTTTAGTTTGCCAGTCCATTTCTTTATAAATTTCCCAGGCATCTTTTGAAATTTCTCTGGCTAATCTGTATACTTCTAAATCTCTTAAATCCATTTTCTATGTTTATCTTTTTTCTCTTTTTATCTATGTTTATCTATTTATTACGGTGACCAATTCACAATCACATCATCCACCCGCGGGCCAACGGTCTCGGCGACATCACTTTCTAAAATGATTTTATAGCGGAAATAGCGGTGGTTGTTGTGATAAAGCCGGTTGATGGCTATAGGAGTGTCGGGGCCCGTGGGATTATAAGTGTCTGATGCAAGAGAGGTCCCGCCGGGGCCAATCAGTTCGGAGAAACCGGTTTGAGAAGTGGATACGTAATAATTTGAAGAACCGCAGAATCCAGGATCGGAGCAATTAAAACTTATCCAGCCGACATCATCATTCCAGGCATAGCCGGTAAAAACGCCGGAAGTCGGATTAACCGTCACTTTGTAGTTTGAAGTGGCGCAAACTCCCAGGTCGGAACAATTAAAACTTATCCAGCCGATGGAGTCATTCCAAGCATAGCCGGAAAGCTCGCCGGTAGTCGAATTACGGCTGACTTTATAATTCGAAGAAGAACAGACATTCCCTCCCGGCGAAGTGGCGCAATCCAGAGAAATTTCAGCAAGATTAGTGTTATAAGCGTAACCTGTCAGCTGGGTGGAGCTCACGTAAACATTGCCGGATGAATAACCGAAATCCCACCAGCCAGTGGAATCATTCCAGGCATAACGGTAAGTGCCGTCAATCGGGCCGGTGCCGCCAACACCAGCAGACGCATTGCCGGAAGCAAACTGGAATTTAACCGCCGTGCCGGCCGGCTGGCAAATTGTTGAAGTTGAAGCGTCACATTTCCACATAATGCTGTTGAAAGCGGCGCCGCCGGAAACGCCGGTGTCAAAAATAGAAGAAACAATAGTGCCGGTAGCCGCTGACGCCGACCAGGAAGTTTTCACTTTATAATCCGAAGTGTCGCAGGTGTCGCCGATGACGGAATTATTGCAATTAAAACTTATCCAGCCGACAACATCATTCCAGGCCCAGCCGGAAAATTCGCCATTGCTGTCGATGGTTACCCTGTAATTGTAGGTGGCGCAAGTCGGATCCAGGTCGCCGCAATAAAAACTTATCCAACCGATGGATTCGCTCCAAGCATAGCCGGAAAGATTGCCGGCGCTGTCATTCACAATTTTAAAATCACTAGTGGCACAGACGTCTCCGTTAGGCGAAGTAGCGCAGTCAAATGCGATAAAACCGACGGAGGAACTGGCATAGCCAGTCATCTTGGTGGAAGAAACATTGACATTGCTGGTTGAGTAAAAATCAATCCAACCGACAACATCGTTCCAACCCCAATGCTCCGTGGAAGTCGCGGAGATATTTGTGGAAGCCGAAACGCTGCCAGCAGAAAATAAAAAATATAAACCAAAAAATACGATAACGGCAGCAAGAAGTCCGGACGAAAAGAAAAATTTGTAAAATTTCATTTGGCTTATTATAATTATAACAGATATCCCAGTAGTGAAAACTCGATTGGTCCACCGAGGGTGAACACAAGAATCAAATCAGAAACATTATTGGGTAGAGATAAAAAATCAATAAAGGTCAAATCATTAAGAATAGATAATTATCGAGTTTCTACTACTGGGTATGAAAGAAATACTTATCAATAAAGGCATCAAATGGATAGATATCACTTCCCCGACAAGCACCGACATCCAATTTTTGAGAAAAAATTTCGATTTTCACCCGATAATCCTTGACGAACTCCATCATCTGTCAGAACGCTCAAAAGTGGAAAACTACGATGGCTATGTTTATCTTGTGATTCACATGCCGAATTACGACTCAAGCAGCCGTAGCGCGACGGAGGCAGAAGTCGATATTCTGGCCACCAAAGACGCCTTTATCACTATTCATTACGAGGATTTGGAGCCCCTGGAAGAATTTGAGAAACTCCTTCTGAAAAAAACTTTAAGGAGCCACATCAATAACACCGGGCAATTGGTCTATTATTTTTTAGGCGAAGTGGATAAATTTTCCCTCCGCGAGCTGACGCACATCGAAGAAAAAGTGAAAAAAATCGGCAAAGACCTGTTTAAGGGCAAAGAACGGGAACAACTGGAAGAGATTTCACATATCAAAAGAGACCTGGCGGCATTGGGGATTATCACCTGGCCTGAAAGAAATATCCTGGAATCCCTCATTAACAGCGGAACTCATTTCTGGGGCGAGAAAATGCGGATTTATTTCAATGACGCTCTGGGAGACCACTGGCGGGTCATCCATACTTTGAATAACCTGAAAGAAACTCTCGCGGCTTTTGAACAAACCAATTCCCAGCTTCTTGATTTCAAAACTAACGAAGCGATGAAAATTTTGACCATTGTCGCCTTCCTGACTCTTCCCCTAACTTTGTTTGTCTCGGTTTTACAGGTTAATATGGTCAGCGATTTTTTCAGCAACAGGCCGTTTGTCGTCTGGACATTCCTGGGATTAACGGTTGTAGCATCCCTTATTTTGATTATTTACTTCAAAAAAAGAAAATGGTTATAATCCCTATATGCTCAAACTTCCACCTCAAGACATTGAAACTGAAAGAGCGGTTTTAGGAGCGCTGATGATTGACCCAGCCGCCATTATCAAAGTGGCTGATTTTCTTTTTTCGGCCGATTTTTACAAACCGGCTCACCAGAAAATATACGAAGTCATCGCTGACTTATTCATCAACAGCCAGCCGATAGACCTTTTAAGCGTTTCAACGAAACTCAAAGAAAAAAAATCGCTGGAAGAAATCGGCGGCGTTAATTACTTGACCGACCTGATAAATGAAGTGCCGACGGCTTCACATATCGCCCATTACGCCAAAATCGTCAAGGAAAAAAAGGTTTTGCGCGACCTTATCCAGACCTCGGCGGAAATCAACGAAAAAGTTTATGAAAACATCGAAGTGGAAAACCTCCTGGATGAAGTTGAGCAAAAAATTTTCAACATCACCCAGCGTTCCCTGCCCCAGAAATACATTCCGTTAAAAGACGAGCTGCAGGCGGCTTACGAAAGAATCGAAAAACTCCACCGCGGCGAAGAAGTCATCCGGGGAGTGGCCACCGGTTTTACGAAACTTGACGATATTCTT
>Ga0265297_10012524_pt1 | contig 10164 bp, 11 predicted proteins | sample Munlanlwell13791_FD_192502 | JGI IMG/M metagenome (GOLD analysis project Ga0265297, IMG submission 192502) | Leachate microbial communities from a municipal landfill in Southern Ontario, Canada - Leachate well 137-91 | ecosystem: Engineered > Solid waste > Landfill > Unclassified | place...
ATATTTTGGGGTTAATCACTTGCGTGATCATATCATCTTTACGCCGCGCATAAAAGAAAAAGCGCCCGAAGGTCGGGCGCCAGCCGGTCGGCGCGGCTGTCAGTCGCTGATGCCGGCGGTGATGAGGAGCGGGTATGAGGTCTTGGTGCCGGTGTTCTGGACCACGCATCTGCCCTGGGCGTCGAACCCGGTCGTGACGGCGGCCTCGACCACGAAGCGGCTCGCGAATCCGTCCGGAATGCGTTCGTCCGCCCTTTCCCCTGCCGTCTGCGGGCGGATGACGACGAGGCCGGCGCAGTCCATGACCTGGAACTTGGGCAGGTCGACTCCATCCCTCAACCCGCCGCGCGACAGCACAGCGATATGCCCGTCGCGATCGCCGCCGATGAAGTTTGGGCGGCTAATGCCGACGAGGTGCAGATCAGACCCATGTCCATCCGCGAACCGCTGCCCTGCTTCGAGCCGGAATGGCCGGAGAAAACCATGGATGGCTTCGATCGCGTCCCTTTCCGTTCCCGTATTCATGTCCGTCTCCTTTCTGCAGAGAACAAAATACCCGGGCGTTCCCGGGCCGTCACACCGTCGAACTGTCGCTTCTCTCTTCAATCCTGCAGTTCGATCGCGTCACGGTCCGGCAACGCCAATAAGGACATCAACCACATGTACATGCGGCAGGCCGTCGGATACTTGCCGGTTGTCCGTAAAATTTCGGACTGCATATGTGCAGGAGGTTATCACATATCCGGATAGCGTCAAGAGGCGCGCGTCCGATGCGGCGCACCGATGAAAAAGAGGCCGTGGGGCCTCTAGAGACGTCATCCGGTCACGACCGGTCCGGTTTCGGGATCCGCAGCAGCAGCGACCCGAGGCTTTACGCCCCAGTCCAGGTCCGGATCGGTGAGATCGATCGTCTTGCCGCGCAGGTGCTTCAAGACCTCGCCGACAGAGATCCGATTGAGCGTCCGCTCGGTAATCGCCTCGTGCCGATCATACATCCCGGCAAGCAGATCGAGTTCGATGTCATCCAGCATGGCGAAGACGAGCGTAGGATCCACATCGACGAGCGCTTTCTCGAGCATCCCGTAGACGATCTCCATCTTCAGATGGAGCGAGCGCCGGTCGATCGCCAGGTAGATGTCCCGGTACATCATCCCTTTCAGCTCCTCGAACCTGACCGCGGCCTCGCACTCGTCGAAGGAGACGTGTCCCTTCTCGGCCGATTCGACGCACAGATGGGCGATGCAGGTGAATACGCGTTCGCGTTGGTTCCGGCCGAACCAATCGGCCGCTTCGAGGATGTGAGCGAATCTCTTGGCGGTGAAGCCCTGCGATGCCAGAGGTTCGCGCTTCAGGATGTCGTTGATGTCGGCGAACGTGTAGTCGATCTTGTCGCTCTTGACGCTGAGCGCGGTCTCTTCCGGCATCGAGCTGTCGATCAGGGCCCTGCCTACGCCGCTCGAGTGGCGCAAGATGATGTCCAACACCTGTCGGGTCAGAAGCAATCCCCTTCCGCCGCGCTCGATATGCTGGGCCAGGATGACGCCCATGACATTGTGCTTGAACTTCGGATGGTTCCTGCCGTCCCAGCCCTTGCGCTCGTTTATGAACTCCTCTCCGTGATGGCCGCCGGGCACGTGTCCGCCATCGTGATAGCGCATGCCGGTGTTCACCAACGGCACGTTCAGTCCAAGGATGCGCGCCATCCGAATCGCCACGGCGGCCGAACTGATGCAATGGTCCTGGCGGCTGCGGATGTGGCTGTTCGGCGGCAAGGTGATGACCTGCGACTTGTTTCCGAGTCGCCGCGCCATCTTGCTCTCGTCGAGCACGACCAGATCGCGTTCCCATGGTGACATGAACGGAATGATCCAGCGGTCCTGATCCATGGCGTGCGGTCCGAAAATCGGACCGCTGTCGTCAGGGCTCACGGGATAGCGCCGCACGGCGTCTTCGTCCCGAGTCGCGAGACGCGACAGCGCACCTTGCACTCTCCGCAGCTCCGCTATCAGGTCTCTGTTCCTGTCTTCGTATTCCTTCGAAATCATCTGATTCCCCTTTTCAACGACCTGCCTCGACCTTATCAATTTGTCGTCGCAGGTCAAGCCCCTGACGTCATCCACTCCAGCGAAAATTGCAGCTGCAGATAGAGCTGAACACGATTATTGAACAAATTCTGGCCTTAAGATGGCTGGGCTATCTCGATTACACAGACTGATGCCGATTACTGATGTGGTAATCCAAAGCCCGGGGTCTTGCCAATTTGAAGATGTGCTATACTGAAAGCGTATGATGAAGCGCCGGGTAAAGCTCGCCGTCAACAATCCTGCTTGGGACCTGCTCCTGCGCGCTTTCCTTATCAAGCCGGTCATCAGCGCACTCACGAATGACCAGAAGAGACTTGTGCTTGAGGTCGGCTGCGGCCAGGGCAGCACGACGCAGACGCTCCTGAAGGCGATGCCGAACGCGTTCATCACCGCGGTCGACATCGACGATGAACAGATCTTGCTGGCTGAAAAACGCATCAAGGATACGCGTGCGGAGTTCCTGGTGGAGCACGCGGCCGAAATGTCGTTCGATGACGAGAGTTTCGATCTCGTGGTCACGTTCAACACCCTGCATCATGTGCCGGCATGGCGTAAAGCGGTCAGGGAAGCGGCGCGGGTGCTGAAACCGGGAGGTCGCTACGCCCTGACTGGCGTCTGTGCTGCCGGGCTGAAGTTCGGACCGTTCCGGAAGTTCGTCGCCCCTAGGGCGCTAATCGAACCAGCGGATTTCGCCAAGGAAGCGAAGAAGCACGGATTTCGTATCGAAAACGACTTCGGTGGACCGCGCTACATGCGCTTGGTATTGCAGAAAGTCCGCGGCAAGAGCGCGCGCCGGACGATTGACAGCAAGCCGTCGGCGGGATAAGGTGAGCGGCCGGAATCGCATTCCGGATGCGCTCATTTTTTTATGGCCAGGCTCGAGACGGAAGTCTTCTGGAAAGGAGTCCGCAATGAAACGGTTCAGAAGCCTGTTGTCCTTCTTCAAGGACGCGATTTCGATCATGTTCGTGGGTTTCAGCGACACGTTTGAGCTCGACCTCCTGGAGTGGGATCGGCGGCACGCTTTGCCGTCGTTCAGGATTGGACCCCGGGAAGAGCACGTAGGCAAGGTCAGCGCGGACTGGAAAATCGGGTGCGACCATGAACCGGCGTGCGGCGCCGTGGTCGTGACGATCTCTGGTCACAAGTTCACCGTCGTGATTCCCGATGGCGCGCGGATCTGCGAAGCCTGCTTCGAACGATGGCTTAGCCGCTGCGCGACCGTCTGCCACACCTGCGGTGAGCCGATCCTACCCGGAATGTGCGTCGCGGAGATCTCGTCCTCTGCGGACTCGCCGTTCACTCACATGCGGCCCAGTTGCTGCAACTACCCGCACGAGTACTGCGGTCTCTGGGGTCTGGGAAGGTTGATTACTCTGCACGAGCTCTTTCCCAGCGAGATTCCGGCCGGCACCAGGACAATCCGCGATCATGCCTTGCTCTTGAATCCCGGCGGGGCGTGGCACGAGGCGTGGGCCGGCGAGCGCAAACCTGGCTGAACCGGTCCAATGGCGGGACGACTGTCGACCAGCTGACGAGGCTGGTCTTTTTCATTGGAATCGCAGTCTCTTCTGCCTCATTCTTGCTCCCGCAGACATTGACCTTAGCTCCCTTTCGTGCTGATATTGGTGCGTACCCTCAAAACAGAAAGAGAGGCTGTAGATGCGCTCTATCTTCGCGTGGTTCGGCCGTCGTTGGACAGGCGCCAATAAGCCGCTCTTGGTGATCCAGATGATCGTGGTCATGGTCGTAGCGTTCTCACTCCATCATTGCGGATGGTTGAGGACAGATTCCGCGGTAACGCGGGGTCCGGACCAGTCGGCGGCGTTCGACCCGCAGGAATTCCTCTGCGGATTATCGGGCGGTCCGGTCGGCGCCGATCGTGCACAGCCGAGCTTCGGTCGTCGTTACACCCAAGCGGAACGCGCCGAGGCGAGGCGGATGATTTCGGCCGCGCTCCGATCGTTCGGACTCCGACCCAGGGAACTCCGGTACGACTGGGAGGCCAACGACGGCGCGTACGCGGGTGACGCCTATCTGGCGGAAGGTTGCGGCGGTTACGGCGTCAATCTCATCGCCGAGTTACCGGCGACCGGGACGAGCGATGACTGGATCATTGTCGGCGCGCATTACGATACGGTTGACGCGTCCCCCGGCGCCGATGACAATGCATCGGGCGTGACCGCGGTACTGCTGGTCGCTGAGGAGCTGGCGCATCTTTCTGTCAGGCTCGCGAACGTCGCGTTCGTCTTCTTCGATCAGGAGGAGATCGGCCTCGTAGGCAGCCGACATTTCGTGAACGTCCTCCGTTTCCGCGATGCTGGCGTTCGGCTTGCCGAGACTCACGTGATCGACATGGCGGGCTGGGACGGCGATCACGACCGTGCCATGGAGATAGCATATTGTGGAAACGGATTCCGCGAGGCCGCTGACGCCCTGGCGGCGCGGTATCGGGACGCGGCCGGCAGGCTGGCCCAAGACCCGCGCGGACTGATGGTCGGCGAAATCACAGTCCACGAAAGCTGCAGATCCGATCACGTCAGCTTTGCCCGAGACCGCTTCATCGCCATCCAGATCGGTGAAGAATTCAACGGCGACATGTGTCCTGCCTATCATGAGCCGGCCGATACCTGCGACACGCTCGACTACGGCTATCTGCGCTCCGTCGCCGCCCTGGTAGCCGCCGCCGTGATCGAACAGCTCGGTTAGGTGCTCTCGCCCGCCCCCAAAAGGCGGGTTTTTCATACGAGGTAATTATCCCTTGACAACAAGTAGAATATATGCTATCCTATAAGGGATATGAAATACACTATTAAGCAGTTCCAAAAAGCTTTCCCGAACGACGACGCTTGTCTTGCCTACATGTTCACCCGTAAGTGGGCTAGTAAGCCATGCCCTTCCTGCAAGCGGACGGATACCTTTTCCCGTATCGTTGACCGCAGGCAGTACGCCTGTATCTGCGGTTATCAGGTCGCGCCTACGGCTGGTTCGATTTTCGAGAAATCCAGCACGTCGCTTGTCTATTGGTTCTATGCGATTTACCTGTTCAGCCAATCGAAGAACGGCGTGTCGGCGAAAGAGCTACAACGTCAGACGGGAGTCACATACAAGACCGCATGGCGCATGGCGCACGAGATCCGCAAGCTCATGGAAGAATCGTCCAAGAAATCCGGCGGCACGTTCGAGGTGGACGAAACCTATTTCGGCGGTCGCTCGAAGGGTACGACTGGTCGCGGGACGAAGAAACGTCCTATCTTCGGAATCATGAAACGCGGTGGCAAAATCGTCACGAAGCACGTCCCGAACGTCGCGCGGGTGAACATCATGCCCGTCATCTATGCGAACGCCGCTAAGGATTCCACTATCATGTCGGACGAGTACCACATCTATAAGCACGCTTTCCCTGACATGAAGCACAAGACGGTGAATCACGGCGGGAAGCAGTACGTCATCGGCAATATTCACACCAACAATCTTGAGGGCTACTGGTCGTTGTTCAAGCGTTCTGTGAAAGGAACCTATGTTCACGTCAGCCCTAAGTATTTACAGGCTTATTTGAACGAATTTTCCTACCGCTATAACCGCCGGACTTCTTCTTCCCAGATTTTCCACCAGATGTTGAGGAAGGCGGCGTGTTAATTGCCTTGTCCAGCAGGTTCAGGAACCGCTGGCGTTGGGACGGAATTTTGAGGGGGCTGGCTGAAAAGCTGGCTTTTTTCATTTGCTTGATGCTCATAGATTGAATTAAGTTTTTCGTTTTGAGCATCTATCTTGTCAATCAAACTTTGATAAGTACTTGCTTTAAAGCGGTAGGAATCAATAACTAGTCCGACAACTGTTGCTGCGGTTTGAATAAAACCGAGAGATAAAACAACGATTACTGCGACCAAAATAAGGTGAATATCCCTTATCTTTTCTCCCCAATCAATCGGCCTATTAGAAGCATCATAATTTCCAGTTTCAGGAATGCTTACTTTTTCCTGTTTGGATCGATTATTGCCCTGATTATTTAATTTGGGAGTCATATCAGGATTGACTTTCAAACATTGAGGCAGGGAACATTTTTAATTCCCCACTTACCGTATCAACAAAAACCTTGATTGGGATTCCGCTTGCTGGATTAAATGCTACTCCACTAGTTCTGATGTCAACCATCGTAAGCGCATGATACCCTTGCGCCTCTTTCCATATATGATTAGTCAAACGAGATAGTTCAGCTATTTTTTGATCTATCAATGTTTGATTCTGTGGCATAAATCGCCCGTATAATAGCCTAATTAATATCTTTCTCATAGTTTAACAGAAAGGGTTATTTTAGCCAATACTTGTTGTCAAGGGATAATTACCTCATACGATTGCGCTGTCGATTCCCCCGCCCTTCGTTTCGCCGCTTGACGTTGATGCGTCGTCATGCCAATATTGCGGTTCATTTTGGAGGTTTCATGTGCGAGATCGCGATGCTCGCAGGTTTCATGGGTTACCTGGTAATCGGCTGGGTCCTGGCGGACCTATCCTGGCAGGTATGGCACGCTCGCTGCGTCACCCAGCTGTCGTATCTGCTGTTTCCGCTGGCGAGCTGGCGCAGGTGCGTTGGAGACGACGGCGCCATCATCCTGCTCACCCGACTCAAGCAGCTCAAGTGCGAAGCGCCGTTGGTACCGCTTGACGAGGAGAATATCGCCAGAGCACGCAATGAATACTGCCTCGTCTTGGCCGCCTGCTGGCCGGTGAAGATCATCTGCAACGCGGTCATGTTGCCGCTTCTGCCGCTTCTGTCCCGGTCATTCCGGCCGGAATACAAGTGGCATTGAAGCTCCCTCGGACTGAAGGATCGCCGTTCTCGACGGTCCTTTTTATTTCGGCTTGAAGTCGAGCTGAATGAGGGCATCATTCAGCATTCAGCCTTGACATTCCAGCGCAAGAATGGTATGAAGCCCAGTCGGATCAAGAAAAGGAGGAACCGATGAGACAGATGGTGTGTTGGTTCGCGGTCATCTGGATGTGCGGTTGCGGAGCGTCGTTCGCCCCGAGTCTGCGCGAGGCGCAGCCGGCCGAGACCGGGTTCCCGGATGTGGCCGTCGAGGATGCGGTCGAGGGCGAAGGGATGCCGGTGAACCCCGGATTCCCCTCCCCTGTCCGTGCCTACGGCATGACCATCAGGCATTCCGGCCACTGGCAGATGCTGGCGAGCTCTGCCGAGGTCGAGCTACCGGACGGCAGCACGACCATGGCGGTCAACTTGGGTCGTGACTGCGATCAAGGCGTCGCCCCGGAAAATCTCTGTTCGTGGAACTGCGTCGCCGATATCATGGTGATGAGGTTGAACGGCGTTTCGCCGGTCGATGCCGCCATGATGCTCTACGAGCTGTCCGGACCGGAAAGCGCCAGCTGCGGCGGCGAGTTGAGTCCTCTCAACATCCCGCGGAACTCGACCGAGTCGGCCTCCTACTCCTGGAGGTGCGGATACCGGACGGGGCAGCTACACGCGTTCCTGCTGGATCCGTCCGATCCGGAAAGCGGCATCGTGGCGTTCGGCGAGTGGCAGACCGGCGGTTCGGCTCCGCTCATGGAAATGCAGTTCACCGAGATGGTGCGGAGCGTGCGCCTCACCGAGTGACCGGCGACAACTCGCGGCTTCGATAGACCCAGCGCCAGCGCGGCGCGGGTCTTTTTTATCGATAAGCTGTTCAGTATTTGAGGATTCTATGCTGTAATCCATGTGGAGATATCACCATGAACCGACCACACTTGCGCAGGAAACTGATGAAGCTGAACGAGCCGCTGTTGATTTCGCTCGCGCTCAAAGCCCTTTCCATCACTGCACGAGGCGAGGAGTTCGTCCTCGCCATCATCGCCGATGAGCCGATGTGGCGGCCCTTGCTCAATCATCTGAATCCAGTCTGGGAACCGGAGCTGGTCCAGGACAGCAAGCAAGGCGGACGCTTTTTCATCGGGGCGCTCGACTTAGGCTTTGTCGACTACCTGGTGAAGATCTTCCCCGATGGCGAGGCTGGCATCCGCGCGCTTGCTCCTGACGGGTCCGTCAAGGTGTTCGCGCTGGCTTTCGGCGGCATCGACCTCTTTCACGTCCGCTATGGCAGTCCCGACTCCTCTGCCGGCGTCAGCTGACGAACTTACTGGCACCCCTGAGGTGCCTCTTTTTTGACTCGAGGGGTATATCTATTCTGGATGGGCTTGCTTGACAGTAGCGGCATAACACGATGTCATTGTGGCGGGTCTTTCGATGTCTTATGCGTCAGATTGCGGCAGAATCCGTATCTTCAAGCGCACACAAGAAAGGGAGAGGTGGAAGATGAGAAGCTTGTATGCGGTGGTCATGGTCGCGTTCATCGCGCCGGCGTTCCTGGGCTGCGGCTCGGCACTCGCGCCGGGCGTGAGGGGCGGCATCGTCGACGCCCTGTCCGAGGAGGCGGTCCCCCCGAGAAGCGAGACTACGTTCGTCTACAGCGGCGAGAGGGGCACCATCGAAGGCGTGTCTCTGCCTGATTACACCATGACGGTGTTCGATTTCGGCGACGTGCGCTTGTCGCTGCGCGTCCCTGCGGGGTGGTCAGCCGAACAAGTACCCATGGGCGTCCTGGTGACGAACGAGGCCGCCGACGCCGGTATGCTCATCCAGTGGTCGGAATACCCTGACTTCGAGGTGTCTTCCATCCATGCGGAGGCGCAGGGAGAAGAAGACTTCGAGGTGTCCCCACTGGAAGGTCCGATCGGCGCGCGGCACGTGACGACGTTCGCCTACTCCCGCAACGACGGCATCTCGGGGATGATCTACGGAGCGTATACGAGGCATGACGATCTTCAGTCAGGCGTGGTGGTCGGCGGCGACTGGCCGTCGGCGTACTCGGACGCCGGTAGGCGCGCTCTCGTGACGGTGTTCGACAGCATCGTCATCGAGCCCGTGCCGGAGAGCTGCGTCCGCAGGTGAGGGGTCAGATGACCAGCCCCGCGGTCGCGGGGTGAAACACGGTAAATTTGACCGCGTCTGACGCGGTCATTTTTTCAAAGACATAAGTCCCTTCTTCAAATTACGACTTGTGTCTTGCGTCTTGAGTCTTGTGTCTTATACCACGGCACTTATCCTCAACTGCGTTTGACCTCCGAGCGCGATTCTGATATCCAATTACATCGGACGATTCGGACGAGGACTTCAGAGAACAAGGAGGCGGAGATGCAAAAGATGTTCCTTATGTTCGCGTTGTGCGCGAGCCTGGGCTGTCTGTCAGGCCGAGGGGCCGATGCGACGCGGCCGTGCGGGACCGCCGTGACCGCCGAGTCCATCGAGCAGGAAGGACCGTCGGTGCCGGCAGAGCCCGACAATCCCGACCTCGGCTCACTCATCCGGGTGGACATCCCGCCTGGCTGGACGCTCGACAACGACGGCGGCGATTCGGCCATCATGTCCCACAGAGACGGCTCCCGGGCCATCATCGTACAGCGGCGCGGCGGCTGTTCCGGGCATGTGGCGTTCAGACAGGACGGCATGGATTGCGTGGCGGGGTTCGACATGCGATATGAGGACACCGGCAGCGCTTCAGACGTGCTGCTCATGGGTATCGAGCCGCAGCCGGACGGCACGTCGGATGCCCACTACTTCCTTGTCGGTTGGTCCGAAGCGGCTGCTGTCGCGCTCCACGACATGTTCCTTCCCGATCGACGGCAGGCCATCTGCACCCGCTAGGCGCGGCCTGCGGACCTCTCGAGACAGCCCCAACTGGGGCTTTTTTTGACAGTAATCCGCCCTGTGATAGTGTCTAGGGGGTACCTTCACCGAAGGGAGTGAGAGATGAGAACGGGAACCGTGATCGCATTGCTGTCTCTTCTTGCGTGCGTGTTCGCGCTGGGGTGCGCGACCGCAGCCAGTCAGGACGCGCCGACCACGCCACCGCCGACGCCCGCACAGCCGGACGAGGATGACGTGGCCCCGGGGCCGGAGGCGCAGCCCGAGGCCGCCCCGGACGAGGCGATGCCGATGAACGTCGACATCCGCTTCCCGCTCCTCGACGGATGGGAGCCGGCAGACGCACCGGAGCAGAACTGGATGGCGTTCACGCATACG
>Ga0265297_10012525_pt1 | contig 10163 bp, 11 predicted proteins | sample Munlanlwell13791_FD_192502 | JGI IMG/M metagenome (GOLD analysis project Ga0265297, IMG submission 192502) | Leachate microbial communities from a municipal landfill in Southern Ontario, Canada - Leachate well 137-91 | ecosystem: Engineered > Solid waste > Landfill > Unclassified | place...
TCGCAATATAATGCTCCGTTCATTGTCAGGCCATTAAACGTTCCGCTCAATTCCACTTCGACGAAATTATACGTGGCGGAAATAACTAACCCATATGTTGTCTGTAATAATTGCACTTCTTCTTATCAAGTTATTCAAACTCTTTCGAACACCACGTTAAATAATTTAACGGCCACCAGTTCCGGCTTTATGTATGGCGGTTTTGATATTTCCACTTCCACCCGATATTTTCTCGTTTCTCTAAAGTCGGCCACGAGCACGACCATATATCAAAAACAATATATTTCGCTTTCCTATTCCGCCGCCGAAAGGCCAAGCGGACAACCGGATTTTATTTGGTTTCAAAACACCAAAGACAAACTGAAAGGCAAATTGATTTTCGCTCAAGTGTTCGCTTTCTCGGACGCTTTAAACGCTTTTCTTAATTCCACTTCCACGCAAGCCAGCCCTTTAACGTTCACGATGAAAAGCATGTCGGCTAACAATCAATTTAATCTTGATATTCCAGTGTTTGATTTCACTAATCCCACCGTCCTTAATTTCGCCCAAAGAATGAGGCCGTTGTTCATCGCCGGCATTTGGATTTCTTTCGGCTTTTATTTGTGGAATATGTTTACCAAAAGATTATTTAGGGACGACGGCTAATCTTAATTTTATGAAAAACAAAAAACACAACAAAATAATTATCGTGGCGATTGTGGCGATACTGGCCGTTGGTTTAGTGAGTATTCACCCCGCCAGAGCCGGATTTTTTACTGATACCATTGAGGGATTGAAAGCTATATTTGATATGTTTAATCCGGCCAACCTCGTTCATTACGTCGCCGACCTATTCGACACGATAGCCTCGTTCTTTGTGGGATTCTTGCCGAATAATCAGTATTCCACTTATTCAACGGAGTTCAGCACATCCATTAACACGGTTGTTCCTTACATTGTCAGTTTTGATAGGATATTTCCGCTATTCACTTTCTTTGGCGTATTGAGCATGGTCATATTTATAGAAATGATTTATTTCTCTTTTAGATTCGTCAATTACATTGCCGGATATATTAGAGGTGGAAAATAATATGATTAATATTATCACCGGAAAACCGGGCACGGGCAAAACCTATTATCTCGCCAAACTGGCTCGCAAGTTTATTTTAAGCGGGTTTGATATTTATTCCAATTTTTTTATCGACAAAGATAAAATAATCGCCGACTACGAAAAATCTTGGAAATATAAATTATTAAAAATAATTTCCAAATATTGTTTTGAGGAAAAATATCAGCCCGCTTACGGCCAGATTATCTTTTGGGAAAAGCTCGACGAGTTTATTGATATCCGAGGAGGCGAAGTTTTAATCGACGAGTGCCAAATATATTTTAATTCCCGTAAATGGAAAGACTTGCCGGAGCGATTGCAATATAAATTTCAGCAACACCGTAAACATATTAAGCGGGACAGCCAAGGCAAGGTTGTCGGATTAAATATTTGGGGTGCCGTTCAAAACGTCAAACGTATTGATACGGTGGTGAGAGAGTTGGTTAATAATGTTTTCATTATTAAAAAAATATTCAAGCTGTTTATTATTCGCCAATACGACATTGAGGAAATCGACAAGGAACGGAAGTATTGTTATTCCACGAATTTTTTCACCTTTAGCCAAAAGGTGGCTTCATCATACGACACTTTTCAAGAGATAGCCGGATTTAGCCGGCATTAAATTGCTATACAAAAAAAGGAGCCAACCCGTTAGGATCAGCTCCTTGATTTGTTAAGCCGTTTTCGGTTCGACTTGTAACTCGTAAAAGAGATTAATGCTTTTAGGCGTTTTCTCAATTACTTTGCCGGTTTCTTTGTCTTTCTTCTCAACGATGACAAAAGACTTGAGAGCCTTCTCGCCCTTTTTGACGATGTAGCCGTTCTTGAGCCAGCCTTTGAACGTTAGACAATTCTCTTTCGGATTATAGCGGCTTGCTTCATCCTCACCCCAACGCTCGACAATTTGTTTTTTGACGAGATTCAAAGTGCTTTCTGAACCCGTCCAATTTGATTTGACTGTGATAGTCATATTATTAAATTGACGACTGAATTAAATAAATAGCCCGGATAACGTCGTCTTAAATTATCTATTAGGCCACGAGGTGCCATAGCGATTGATTGCTTGCGACTGTCATAGGTGGAGGCTATAAGCACTACCTTGATTGGCGATAAGCTATCGCTAAAATAAGAGGCCACAGATAGACAATTTATTTTTCTTTTATTTTATAAAATCTCTCTTTTTGACCGCCCCCAAACATTGTTTATTCTATTTTTTTCGGCGAGGCTTGTCCGCTCGCCGAAAAAAGAAAAACAAGTCGGGGCGGTAAATGAGATTTTAGACGAAATTTCCGGTGTGTCTATTTAACTTGACTATATCCACACATAGGTAATGAAACTTTATGAATAACGAAGAAAGAGGCAAACAAAAATATTTGGCCTATATTCAAAAGGCTAAAGAGCTGAAAGCCAAAACTTCCTACACTAAAAAAATAGTTGTTGCTGATTTATTTATTGAAGAATATATTTATGAAAATGAAATAATCCACGGTCGAAAGAGAACGAGAAAAAGAAAAAAACCTAAACCGAAAATAGAACAAACTGAAATGAGAAGCGACGCTTTACGCCGAACTCGAATGAACATTATGCGACTGGTAAATAGCAACTCTGATTTTCTGACTTTTCTAACCCTAACCTTTGACGAGGGCAAGGCTAAAAATAAACAGGACATTACCAAATTTGAGAAATGTAATTATTGGTTCAAAACCTTTATAGTTAGATTAAAAAACAATTTTCCGACCATAAAATATTTAGCCGTTCCCGAATTTCAAGGCGATTATTATTTTCGCACGGGCATTAAAAAGGAGTTTGGCGGAGCTATCCACTACCACCTATTGTTGAACCAAAAAATTGAGACCAAAAGAATGGAGGAAATTTGGCGACACGGATTTGTAAAAATTAATAAAATTAAATCAATCAACAATATTGGGTTATATGTTTCCAAGTATTTAAGCAAGGAATCATTCAACCGCAAATATTTCGGCAAAAAGAAATTCTTTTATTCAAGAAATTTGTCTAGGCCAAAAGAATACAAAGGCCAAGAGTGCGAACAAATTTTAGCTGATTTGCCCCAGCTAAAATTGGCTTATGAAAAAGAGTTTGAGAGTAAACATCGGGGAAAAGTTTCGGTTAGTTTATATAAGCTGCCTCAACCCAATGAGGCGGACAAAACCAATTAATTTTATGGCTTTAGAAAAATTAAATTTTAATTATCACGACTGGCTAAAAAGAAAAATCCAAGGAATGAAAGAGGCTCTAAACTCTAATCAAAGTTTTGAGCATATGTCGGGTGAGATGTTGGAGCGGAAATTAGCTTCTTATGAAAAGGCATTAAAAGACGACAAAAATAAAAATAACCAAAATGGACAAATCTAAATAATTTATGATAGAGTAATACATTGACCGAACGTATCTTATACGTCTTTGTATTGCTCATTAAAAACTAAGTGGTAATTGACTTAACCACAATTGAATTTCTAACGCCCACCGAATTGGCGACGTTTTTACACGTGTCCAAAGTTTTTGTTTATCGGCTAGTTTATCAAAGAATTATGCCGTTTTACAAAGTCGGGCGAAATATCAGATTCTATAAAGCTGACATTTTATCATATCTAGAAAAACATTGTGTTAAACCAATTACTTAACCATATAATTTATGAGCACGAGAAAAAGACATAATAAATGGTGGGTAGACTTTAGTCACAACGGCCGTAGATTCCGCTTTCCCAGTCCGGACAACTCTTTGGCCGGATCAAGAGCCTACGAGGCACTCTTAAGGCAAAAATTGGCCAAGGGCGAGAGTTTAAAAGCTACACCCGACCCAAAAGACAACCCGACATATAGTTTTAAAAGTTTTGTCGAAAAATGGTTTGAGGTTTACGTGAAGAATAATAATAAACCCTCAGAAATTAAACGGAAAAAATGCACTCTCAGAAAACATCTTTTGCCTTATTTTGGTAAATATCAGTTAGACGAAATTAAGAGTCTAGATATTGAACAATTTAAAACCGTGCAAATAAAGAGAGGTCTTTCGTCTAAAAGCATTAATAACCATTTAGGGATATTGGGCAAATGCCTGAGAACGGCGATTGATTGGGAAATTATCAAAACTGTTCCCAAACTAAAACTGTTAAAAGTCCAACCACAAAAGTTTGATTATTTATCCGAAGCCGAGGCTGGGCAATTATTGCTAAAGGCCACCGGCATTTGGCACGATTTAATTTTGACCGCCTTATATACCGGCTTAAGATTCAGCGAACTCACTGCTCTGTCTTGGGAAGATGTTAATTTCAAGGAAAAAATCCTAACTGTAAAAAATTCTTTTTCTAATGGAATTTTAGGAAGCACCAAGAGCAACAAAATAAGATACATTCCCTTGACCGACGAACTTCGCGAATTGTTTAATGGATTTCGGAAAGATAAGGGTTTTATCTTCGTAAATTCCGAGAGTAAATATCTAAAAACAAACCGTTGCCTCAGAAATTTACATTGGATTTGTGATAGAGCTGGATTAAGACATATTGGATGGCATACTCTCAGACACACATTCGCTTCACGCTTGGCGGAGAAAGGAATTTCTATAATGGCCATCAAGGAACTGCTCGGCCATTCAGAAATTAGGACAACTATGCGATATGCTCATCTGGGCCCGATGGTTTTAAGGGAAGCTATTAATATTCTATCCCAACCCGCGACTTCAAACTTCCGTCACAAAAACGTCACAATCGACAATTTCAGAGAAAATTTTGACACCAAATTTCTCGCTCAAAAAGTTAATTTTATGCCCATAAACATTAAAGGAACGAGCGTTTAACTCATTCCTAAAATATATGTGCCGAAAGAGGGACTCGAACCCTCACCCCCTTGCGAGGACTAGCTCCTGAAGCTAGCGCGTCTACCAATTCCGCCACTTCGGCTCAAATATTTCTGATAGTTATCTTTAGTCATTTTAGCTATTTTTGTAGCTTCGTCAATACCAAAAAGGCCAATCTTAGTTCGCCTAAGTCCTTTTAAATACCCACCGCAACCTAAGGCCGCCCCTAAATCGTTAGCTAAGGAACGGATATAAGTACCAGAAGAACAATTAATCTGCAAATCAATATTAGGCCAAGCATATTTTTTAACCTTAATCTCTTTAATTTCAATTTTAGCTGGCTCTCTTTTAACTTCTACCCCCTGTCGGGCTAACTTATATAATTTCTGACCCCCGATTTTTTTCGCGCTATACATTGGCGGTATCTGCTCTATCTGGCCCTTAAACTTCTCTAATTTTTTCAATAGTTCTTTCTTAGTAATTTTCTTGCCTTGATAGCGGCTGGTTATCTTGCCTTCCCGATCATAGGTCTCAGTCGTCTTGCCTAAAAAAATTTTAGCCAGATATTCTTTATCCATTTTCATGAAATTATCAATCTGTCTGGTGGCCTCCCGACCAACGGCGACTATTAATAGTCCCGAAGCTAACGGATCGAGTGTGCCGGCATGGCCAATTCTTCTGATACCGGTTATTTTCCTTAAATAGCCGATGATATCATAAGACGTCCAGCCCAGGGGCTTGTCAATTAACAAAAAACCAGTATTATTCTCTATTTTTTCCATATAATTGATAGGATTAGCTGTCCTTATAGATAGTAGCACATAAATTATCTGGGCAGTAGGGCAAATTGAGAATTTGGTAGCTATTTGCTATACTATATATAAGAAGAATAAATAATCTAAGCTGATATTATATGCTTCAATTAACTAGCCCAGTTTTTAGGCATGGCGAAAAAATGCCTAAGGCATACGGTTGCCACGGAGAAGGCATGAGCCCACCGCTGGCTATTTCCAATGTACCAATCGCCGCTAAATCATTAGTCTTGATTCTTGACGATCCCGATGCCCCTAGCGGTAGTTATATCCACTGGCTAATTTGGAATATCGCACCAACGACTAATCTGATTTCCGAAAACTCTCTTCCAGCCGAAACGGTTGTTGGCATTAATAGTTCTGAAAAAAATGATTATAGCGTTCCTTGCCCGCCCAGCGGCACTCATCATTACGTATTCCATTTATATGCCTTAGACCGGAAATTAGATTTACCGGCCAGTTCGCATATTACAGATATCCAGAAGGTTATGACTGGCCATGTTTTAGAAGAAGCCGAATTAATTGGTATTTACAGTCTATAATATAAAATAATCTAAAAAACTATGAACTACAAAAAAGCTTTAGGCTTAGGGGTGCTACTCTGGCTCGTGATGTTTGCTGTAGTTTCAGCTGTTTTAAGTCTCTATCAACACAACCTCACTAAAATTATAATCATTTTAATATCCGGGGCAATATCTTTCTTGGCGGTCAGATATTTAAAAGCTAAAGATATAAAAGAGGGCGCGATCTATGGCCTAATCTTCTTGCTAGTTGGAACTGCCTTAGATTTCCTGGTTACCAAAAAATTTAACCCTAATATTTTTGGATCATTATCGCTCTGGAGTGGTTACGGACTCATTCTAATCGGTGCAACCTTCCAACCCCTTTTTAAAAAATAATTAATTAACTATTATATTTATGAAATCAAAATTTCGCCAAGAATTTATTCCCATCTTAATCATCGTCGCCGCTATTATTGCTGGTCTCGTAGCCTATCCAAGCCTGCCAGCCCAAGTCGCCTCGCACTGGAATTTTCAAGGATCGGTTGATGGCTGGAACAGCAAAAACTTCTCCGTTTTTTTTCTGCCAATTCTACTAGTCATCATGTATGCCCTGTTTTTATTCCTGCCCCTAATTGATCCCAAAAAACAAAATTATGGAAAATTCTCCGACACTTATAATTGGTTTAAAATTCTGATAATTTTCGCTCTCTTCGTTATTTACGCGGCCACCATTGCTTTTAACTTAGGCTTTCCGATTGATGTCAGCTTGGTAGTCTCGGCGGTTATCGGCTTCATGATTATGATAATCGGATTTGCACTCCCGCGCATTAAAGAAAATTGGTTCATCGGTATTCGCACCCCTTGGACATTATCCTCCCCAACCGTCTGGGAAAAAACTCATAAAGTGGGCGGAAAACTATTTATCATCTTCGGCCTAACTATTGTCCTAGCCCCCTATATTGCCTGGCCTTATGGCGTCATTCTTTTTATGGCCGGCGCTCTAGTCGCTGTCTTAGGCACCATCATTTATTCCTACGTTGCCTATAGCCAAGAAGAAAGAAACAAATAAACGAACATGAAATATAATCCGGCCACTAACTATCAAAAATCAAATATAGCCGAACTCTACCAAATCCTAGAGTCTAGTTCTAGTGGCTTGAACGATCAAACGGCTCAAAGCCGACTAAAAACCTATGGGCCTAATAGCCTAGCTAAAAAGAAGACTACTCCAGCCATTATCAAATTCTTGTGTTATTTCAAAAATCCTCTCATTATCATCTTGATCTTAGCGGCCGCCGTCTCTTTGTTCACTGGCGAATACCGCAGTTCCGTAGTAATCATCCTCATGGTCTTTTTGAGTGTCATCCTTAACTTTCAACAAGAACATAAGTCAAGTAAAGCGGCTGAAAAAATTGCTAAAAAATTAGCTACTCATGCCACTGTTTGGCGCGACCAAAAAGAACAAGATATCATCACTACCGAAGTTGTTCCAGGTGATATTGTCAGCTTAGCGGCCGGCGACATTATACCAGCCGATGGCCTATTAATTGAGTCGGACGATTTTTTTGTTAACGAATCAGCTCTAACCGGCGAGAGTTTTCCGGTAGAAAAAAGCTTGCGCATTACCCCCAGCGCTTGGGTGTTTTCTGGCACTAACGTCGTTTCTGGCATAGCTAAATTCTTGGTCATTAAAACTGGCGCCTTTACTGAGTACGGCCAAATAGCCAAGACTTTAAACCAAGCCGAAGAAAAAAACCCTTTTGAAGTCGGCATCAGAAACTTTGGCGTTTTGATAATCAAAGTAATTGTCTTTATCGTTTCCATTATCTTTTTAATAAACGCTCTCAACCACCGTGATATTTTAGAAACGTTAGTCTTCTCCATTGCCGTCGCGGTCGGCGTGACTCCCGAACTGTTACCGATGATTATGAGCGTCAACATGGCCAAAGGCTCAATTAACATGAACCGCAAAGGGGTAATCGTCAAACGCTTAAACGCCATTCCTGATTTTGGCAGCATGGATATTCTCTGCACCGATAAAACCGGTACCCTAACGCAAGACAAAATCACCGTCGTCAAACACTTAAACGTCTTTGGTGAAAATGACGATCAGGTTTTTAAATTGGCCTACATCAATGGTTCTTTTGAAACCGGTATTAAAAGTATATTAGATAAAGCTATTACCGATTTTAAAAAATTAAATATTAAAAGCTATAAAAAAGTTGATGAAATTCCCTATGACTTCATCCGGCGCCGCTCCACGATTGTCTGCGATGAAGATCACAAGCGCCAAATGATTACTAAAGGCGCTCCGGAAGAAATATTTATGGCCTGCGCTTTTCACAACAACCGCGGCCAAGCTAAAAAAACAACCCCCGCTGATCTAAAAAAATTTACCGATGTCTATGATAATTTAAGCCGCCAAGGTTTCCGGGTTCTAGGAATTGCCTATAAAGATATCAAATTAGATAACCAGACAAATTACGAGAAAGGCGCTGAAAGAGATATGGTTTTAGCCGGTTTTGTAGCCTTCTATGATCCACCAAAAACTGACGTTAAGGAAACGATTGATTTTATGGAAGGCCATGGGATTCAAATTAAAATTCTAACTGGCGATAGTCCCTTAGTAGCCAAAAAAATCTGTGAGGACTTGGATATGAAAATAACAGGCATAATTTCTGGGGAAGATTTTGATATTAACCGCCTAACCGACGCTAAAATCGCTCAAGCCGCTAAAGATAATAATATTTTCGCGCGCTTTTCGCCGATGCAAAAAGAAAAAATTATTGAATCCTTAAAAGCGGCCGGTAATGTCGTCGGCTATTTAGGCGACGGCATCAATGACGCCCCCGCCCTTAAAAAAGCTGATGTCGGCATTTCCGTTGATAACGCCGTTGACGTTGCCAAAGAAACGGCCGATATTATTTTGATGAAAAAAGGCTTAAAGGAATTAATGGACGGCGTCCTTGAAGGCCGAAAAACTTTTGGCAACACCATGAAATATTTAATGATGGGACTGAGCTCCAACTTTGGCAATATGTTTTCCATGATTGGAGCGTCGCTATTCCTGCCCTTCTTCCCCATGCTTCCTGGACAAATCTTGGTCAATAATTTTCTTTATGACGCCTCGCAATTATCCATTCCCACCGACAATGTGGACAAGGAATATTTAAAGAAACCTAAACACTGGGATATTAAATTTATTAAAAAATTCATGCTCATCTTTGGGCCGATTAGTTCGCTCTTTGACTTTCTGACTTTCTTTCTACTCTATGGAGTTTTCCATTTCAGCGGCGCCCTATTCCAATCAGGTTGGTTCATTGAATCATTAGCTACCCAAATTTTCGTTATTTATATTATTCGCACTCGCAAAATTCCTTTCTTCCAATCACGCCCTAGCAAATACTTATTATTTTCCACCATTGGTGCCGTGATGATTGGCGTAATTTTAACCACGCCGTTCTTGGGCCGCTTCTTAGGGTTTAAATTTCTACCACCCAAAGTATTGCTAATAATTCTAGCTTTTGTTATTGTTTATTTAGTTGTAGTGGAGCTAGTCAAACAATTATTTTACCGAAAAATATACAAACACGCCCACATTTAAATTCATTTTATGGAGACTAAACTCAATAGTCGTGACAAGAAAATACTTATTGTCGGCGCTATCTCGCTAATAGCGATTATCTTCTTTTTTACCCAAATCGGCCGCCAGCTAAAGCCTAAAGAAACGACCATAATTATTAACGGCCAAAAAATTCTAGCCGAGTCAGCCGCCACCCCTGAACAACATTACCAAGGGTTAAGCGGCCGCACCAAACTTTGCGAAAACTGCGGCATGCTTTTTATTTTTAGCGACAAGCAAGTGCAAGACTTTTATATGCGCAACATGAACTTTCCGCTAGATATTGTTTTTATCGCTGATAATAAAATTTTAAAAATCAGCCCCAACC
>Ga0265297_10012526_pt1 | contig 10162 bp, 5 predicted proteins | sample Munlanlwell13791_FD_192502 | JGI IMG/M metagenome (GOLD analysis project Ga0265297, IMG submission 192502) | Leachate microbial communities from a municipal landfill in Southern Ontario, Canada - Leachate well 137-91 | ecosystem: Engineered > Solid waste > Landfill > Unclassified | place...
TCGATCCTCATCGAGGCCCTCGGCTTCCTGCTCGGGGCCCGCGGCAGCTCGGACTGGGTGCGCAGCGGCGCCGGCAAGCTCGAGGTCCGGGGGGTCTTCGAAGTCCAGGGCAAGGCTTTCGAGCTGCGCCGGGAGCTCGACGCCGGGGGACGCTCGCGCGCGTTCGTGGACGGCCGGCCCGCCACGCTCGCGGCCCTCGAAGCCCTGAGCGAGCGCCTCGTGGATTTTCACGGGCAGCACGAGCACCAGACCCTCCTCAAGCCTGAGATCCAGCGCGAGCTGCTCGACGAGTACGGCGGCCTCCAGGAGCTCCGGCGCAGGGCCGCGGCCGCGCATCGGGGCTGGACGGAGTCCCAGGCGCGCCTGGAGTCCCTGGCCATCAGCGAGGAGGAGCGGCTGCGCCGCATGGACCTCTACCGCTTCCAGGTCCGGGAGATCGACGAGGTCTCCCCCAAGCCCGGCGAGGAGGAGGAGATCGAGTCCGTCCTCCCGCGGCTCAAGAACGCCGAGCGCCTGCTGAGTCTCGCCACCGAGGCGCACGACGTCCTGTACGAGAACGAGGGCTCGGCCCAGGAGTCGCTGGCGAAGGCCGAGCGCGCCCTCGAGGAAATGGCCCGGCTCGATCCCGGGGTCCAGGAGACCCTGGAGCCGCTGCGCCGCGCGCTGGAGACGGTCGAGGAGCTCGCGGGGGCCCTGTCCCGCTACCGCGAGGATGCCGGCGTCAGCCCCGAGCGCCTCGATGAGCTCCATGGGCGCCAGGAACGCATCTCCCGGCTGAAGAAGAAGTACGGGGCGAGCGTCCAGGAGGTCCTCGACTTCCGCGACCGCGCGCGGGCGGAGCTGTCGGCGCTCGAGAGCCACGAGGAGCGCGGCCGCGAGGCCGAGGCCGAGGCGGCCCGGCTCGAGAAGGCCCTGCGGGGGGTGTGCGAGGACCTGCACGAGGCGCGCAGGGCGGCCGCGGCTCGCCTGGGGGCCAAGGTGCGCGCCGAGCTCAAGGACCTGGGCATGGAGGCCGCCAAGCTTTCGATCTCCGTGGAGATGGACGAGGAGGTCCTCACGTCGTCGGGAAGCGACCGCGTGGAGTTCCTCATCGCCCCCAACCCCGGCGAGCCCCTCAAGCCCCTGCGCTCCATCGCCTCGGGCGGGGAACTGTCCCGCGTGATGCTGGGCTTCAAGACGGTGCTCGCGCTCCAGGATAGGGTCCCGCTGCTCGTTTTCGACGAGGTGGACTCGGGCGTCGGCGCGGTCGTGGGCCGGGCCGTCGGGGCCAAGCTCGCCGAGCTGGGCCGCCACCGGCAGGTGCTCTGCGTGACGCACCTGCCTCAGGTGGCCTGCTGCGCTGCGTCCCAGTACGAGGTCTCCAAGAGCGTTTCGGGCGGGAGGACCTTCACCCGTGTCGAGAAGCTCTCGGGAGACTCGCGGGTCGAGTCCCTCGCCCGGATGCTGGGGGGCAGGAAGATCACGGATATCAGCCTGCGTCACGCCAAGGAGCTGCTCAAATCGTCATGACCGAGAACAAGAACGACGTCCGGATCCGCGTGCGCTTCGCCCCGTCGCCGACCGGCTACCTGCATGTGGGCGGGGCCCGCACGGCCCTCTTCAACTGGCTTTTCGCGCGCCGGCACAAAGGGACGTTCGTCCTGCGCATCGAGGATACCGACGAGGTCCGTTCGACCCCCGAGTCGGTCGAGGCGATCGTGGACTCCATGCGGTGGATGGGACTGGACTGGGACGAGGGGCCCGTGGACGCCAAGGGCGCGAGCCGCGGGGACCACGGCCCGTACTTTCAGATGCAGCGCCTGGAGAACTACAAGAAGGCGGTCCAGCGCCTGCTCGACGATGGCAAGGCCTACCGCTGCTACTGCTCCAAGGAGGAGCTCGACGCCCTACGCCAGAAGGCGCAGGCCGAGAAGCGCCCGCTCAAGTACGACGGGCGCTGCCGGGACCTCACCGCCGAGCAGCGCGCCGCCCTCGAGGCCCAGGGCAAGAAGTTCTCGGTGCGCCTGCGCATGCCCCAGTCGGGGCCGACCGTGGTCAGCGACATCATCCGGGGCGAGGTGTCCTTCGATAACGCGCTCCTGCAGGACCTCGTGATCCAGAAGGCCACGGGCGGGCCGACCTACAACTTCGCCTGCGTCGTCGACGACCACGACATGGAGATCTTCCACGTGATCCGCGGCGACGAGCACCTCTCCAACACCCCGTACCAGCTGCGGGTCTACGAGGCCCTCGGCTGGAAGCCGCCCACGTTCGCCCATCTGTCCATGATCCTGGGCCCGGACGGACAGAAGCTCTCCAAGCGCCACGGCGCCACGGCGGTCGGGGAGTACAAGACGACCGGGTACCTTCCGGCGGCCCTACGCAACTTCCTCGCCCTCCTGGGCTGGTCCACGCGGGACTCCCAGCAGCTCTTCGCGCCCGAGGAGCTCGTCGCCAAGTTCGACCTGGCCGGCTGCCAGAAGAACCCCGCCGTGTTCGACCCGGTCAAGCTGCAGTGGATGAACGGGGAGTACATCCGCAAGATGTCCAAAGAGTCGCTCCTGGACGCCTGCCTGCCGTTCCTCGAGGCCGCGGGCTTGGCCCAGGAGCCGCGCGAGCGGCTGCTGCCCGCCGTGGGCATGGCCCAGGAGAAGTTCAAGCTGCTGCCCGAGCTTTCCGGCCATATCGACTTCTTCTTCAGGGCCGTGGAGTATCGGCCCGAGGCCGTGAAGAAGGTCCTCCAGCAGGCGGGTGTGAAGCTCATGCTTGGCGAGCTCGAACCCCTCATCGGCGGCACCGAGCCCTTCCGGGAGAAGGCCCTCGAGGAGAGGATCCGGGCCTTTTGCGCGGAGAAGGGCCTCAAGACCGGCAAGGTGTTCCATCCCATCCGGGTGGCGGTCTCGGGCCGCACCGAGGGGCCCACGCTCTTCGGGATGCTCGAGCTTCTGGGCAAGGACGAGGTCGTCCAGAGGCTGAGGAAAGCGAAGGAACTCGCCTCGTAAAGAACAGAGCCATACAACGGCTCCATTCAACGGCGCCAGGCAAAGGCAAGAAGGGCGAGGAAAGTCCGATAGAACGGCGATTGCCGCAGGCGCGACTGGACTACTTGAAATCGTAACACCCAGGGGTCACACTATCCGGGATGCGCTACTGGGTGTACCATGAGTCAAGGCTGCTGGGGCCTCTGGCCAAGGAGGACTTGTCCTCCGTCTCGGGGCTCCACGGCGATAGCTTGGTTTGCGAGGAGGGGTCGGCCGGGGTCGCGGACAAGGACTGGAAGACCGTCGCCAGCATCCCCGAGCTCTCCGGCCTGGGCGCCAGCGCATCCTCCGCGGGTTCCCCGCTGCTGACGGCGGAGGCGGGCTTCGATTCCTTCCAGCGCCTGGCCCACGAGTCGCTGGATAAGCTCGGGATATCCTCGCCGGGGCTGACGAGCGTCTTCGACGACGCCCGCTGGCTCGACCCCTTGGGAGACCTTTCCGGCCTCGTCGATCCCGACGACCAGATGCAGGCGGACCGCTCCCATGTTCTGGAGCTCGAGGATCGCCTCCTGCAGCTCAAGGGCCAGCTGGAGAAATACGAGACCCGGCAGGACGAGATACTCGGGCGCCTCGGCGAGAAGGACCGCCTGCTGACCGACAGAGAGAGGGAGCTCGAGGCCCTGCGCGAGCGTCTGGCCGCGCTGGAGACGCGGGATCAATCCGCGGTGGAGGCCCCGCCGCGGCCCGCCCCGAAGACGCCGGCCCCGGCTCCCGAGGCCCCGGAGAAGCCGCCGCCGGCCAAGGAGCCGCCTCTCGCCGCGGCGGCGCCTTTGGCGCCGCCCAAGCTCGAGATCGTCCCGTTCGCCGACGCGATGGAGGAGGCCCCGGCGAAGCCCCGGAAAGACGCGGACGCCTCCAAGCTCATGAGCTCTCCCGGCGTCGCGGACGGCGTGGCCGAGGTGCGGGACGGCATCCTCCGCCTCCCCGCATCGCCGGTCGAGGACTCGGCGAAGGCGGGGACTCCCGACGTCGCTCCGCCTCCCCTGGAGGACGCGGTCCAGGTGGAGCTTCCCGATCTCACTCCCCCGTCCGAGGTACAGGCCGGCGCTTCGCACGCCCGAGTGGACGCTCCCCTCCCGGTCGTCGAGTCCGCGCCGGCCGGCGGCATGGAGTCCCTCGAGCTGCGCTCGACGTCCGATATGCCTCAGGGCATGGACTTCGTCCCGCCCATGCCGGAGGAGTCCGCGTCGGGCCCGGTCTCGGCTCCGGTCGCGATGGACATGCCGCCGCCGAGCATCTTGGAGGCCCCGCCGGCCATGGCCGAGGAGCCTCCGCCCGAGGTCGTGGAATCGGCTTCGGCCATGGAAATCTCTGTCGGGCAGCCCCATACGATGATCATCGGGATGGGAGGCATGCCCGAGTCGCCGGAGTCCCAGCCGCCGGACATGATCCCGCTGACCGCCCCTCCGCGCGAGGTCGGCATGCCCTGGGGTCCGGCCCAGGCCCAGGACCCCTCCGCGAACATGGCCTTGACGCCTCCCCCGATGCCGGCCGGCGAAGGCGGAGCCTGGTCGGGCCTCGCCCAGGGCCAAGTCCCTGGGCAGTTCCCCGGCCAGGTCCCGACGCCCATGCCCATCCCGCTCGGCGGCACCACCCCGTTCCCTTCGGGGCCGGCCACGCCCATGCCCACGATGGGCCAACCCGACCTCCCCGAGACGGTGATGGCCGGCCTGGGCGTGGCGCAGACCAACACTCCGACCCCGGGTCAGACGTGGCCCGGCCCGGACATCGGCGGACAGTCCTTCGAGGACCTGATGGGCAAGCCCCCGACCGTGAGCCCGACCTCCCCCTCCTCGCCCAGGGTGACGCAGGTCCCGGCCCTGACCTCCTCCCCCTCGAGCGTGACGGCGGAGTCTGGCAAGGAACCCAAGAAAGGGCTGGCCTCGAAGAAAAAATTCATCATCATCACCCTGGTCGCTTTCGTGGCGCTCATCCTGATCCTCGTTTTCTTCTTCAGGAATCCCAAGCAGGTCTCGAAGATGGTGGACATGGCGCCCGAGGAGAAGCCCCAGGGCGTGATGGACGTGAACCAGCCCGGGGTTGCGCAGCAGCCGGGCGAGTCCGCGCAGGGCGAGGGCACCTTCTTCGCCCAGCGGCCTCAGTCGGGCGCTCAGGCTCCGGTCCAACCGGAGGCGGAGCCGCCCAGCGCGGAGCCGGCCGTGGAGCCTCCGCCCGCGGCCCCGCCGCGCGGGCGGGACTACATTCCGGACCAGCGGATCGAGGCTATGGAGTTCGTGAAGGGCCATGTGTTGGACACGGAGCGGGGGACCATAGAACAGTGGCTGGAATACGCCTTCCTGAGCCCGGGACACACCCCCGAATGGACCGCCGGGGCGGTGGACGCCGAGACTTGGCTGGTGGAGTACAACATATTCCAGGGGGCCCGCAGCAAGAAGCCCCGGATGACGTACCGCTTCGAAGTGAATCTCGCGAAAAATACTCTGGTGGGCCGGAACCCGGAGGCGAAGGACCTGCTTTCCGGGGGGATGGCCAAGACCGAGTCCCGTAAGCCGGTCAAGAAGGCCGCCCGGCCTCCTTTCAAGGCGCGTAAGACCCCGAGCCGCACCATAGCCCATGGGCGCCCTTCCGGCTCGGGCCAGGATCCCTTGCCGGAGGAGGAGGAGCTGGATAATGCCTCGGGCCAGTCCGCTCCCCAGTTCAACAATCCCGCCGGTGAATAGCCGCCGGGCCTCCTGACGCTCCCTGAATCCGGACCTATTGACAAAGGACCATTAGGACGCTACATATTGTTGGGGAGCGCTACCCGCCGAGTGCTGCTTCTCCAGTGACTCTATGGCTGGTCCCGAGACCCAATACACCCTTTCATTGAGCTTGCCCAGGCGCATCTGCGAGCTCATGGTCGAGACGGGGCTGCTCACGCAGGCCCAGCTGGAAACGGCCGTCGAATCCCAGCGCAAGACCGGCGCCAAGCTGGGGGCCGCCCTCATGCAGCTCGGCTATCTGCAGGAGGAGCAGATCCTCGAGTTCCTCAGCCGCCAATGCGGAATCCGGTACGTCAAGCTGGTCGAGCATGGCCCCATCCCCGAGGACGTGATCGCCAAGGTCCCTGAGAGCCTGGCCCGCCAGCACATCCTCATCCCGATCGGGATCAAGAACATGGAGGGCCGGGGGGAGATACTGCGCATCGCGGTGGCCGATCCGCTCAACGTCCTCATCCTCGACGACCTTAAGATGATGACCGGCCTGGAGATCGAGGCTGTGCTGGCCTCGGACCGGGACATCCTGGAGGCCATCGAGAAGCATTATAAGCAGGAGACCGCCCAGGAGGCCCTCCAGGACATCCTCAAGACCAGCGCGGCTACCGCCGAGGACGCGAGGGGGGTCGACGTCGTCTCCGAGGACTCGGAGAAGCAGGCCGCGGGCGAGGATATCTTGAGCCTCGAGAGGCAGGGCGAGGAGACCCCGGTCATCCAGATGGTCAACCTCATCATTTCCTCGGCCATCAAGGCGAGGGCCTCGGACATCCACATCGAGCCGTTCGCCAAGGAGATCAAGGTCCGCTTCCGCATCGACGGGGTGCTCAACCAGCAGCCGGCCCCGCCCAAGCGCTTCCAGAACGCTCTGGTGTCGCGCATCAAGATCATGTCGAACCTCGACATCTCCGAGCGGCGCGTGCCCCAGGACGGCCGCATCAAGCTGAAGATCGTGGGCAAGGAGCTCGCCCTGCGCGTCTCGACCATGCCCGTGGCCTACGGCGAGAAGATCTGCATGCGTATCCTCGATTCCGGCGGGCTCCAGGTCAACCTGAACCAGCTCGGCTTCGAGCCCGAGGCCAAGGCCATCTTCGAGAAGAGCATACGGTCCCCCTACGGAATCAACCTCATCACGGGGCCGACCGGGAGCGGCAAGTCCACCACCCTCTACTCGGCGCTCGGCATCCTCAACGAGCCCGGCGTCAACATCTCGACGGTGGAGGACCCCGTGGAGTACCAGCTCCCCGGCATCAACCAGGTCCAGGTCAACGCCGAGGTGGGGCTGACCTTTGCCGTGGGGCTGAGGGCCTTCCTCCGCCAGGACCCGGATATCATCATGCTCGGGGAGATCCGCGACCTGGAGACCGTGTCCATCGCCATCAACGCCGCATTGACCGGGCATCTGGTCTTTTCTACACTGCATACCAACGACGCGCCCGGCGCCATCACCCGCATGGGCATGATGGGCATCGAGCCGTTCCTGATGAGCTCGTCGCTGCTGATGGTCGTGGCCCAGCGGCTGGTCCGGCGCATCTGTCCTAAGTGTCACGAGAACTACGAGGTGGACGCGGACTGGCTGCTCAAGCTCGGCATCGCGAGGAACCTGATGCAGGTCTCGAACAACAAGGTGGCCCTGGCCCGGGGCAAGGGCTGCGAGAACTGCTCGGGGACGGGCTACCGGGGGCGGTTGGGGCTGTACGAGGTGCTGGAGGTGACGGACCCGATCCGCGAGCTGATCATGGACAGGGCCCCCATCTCCAAGATCAAGGAGCAGGCGCGCAAGCAGGGGATGGTGAACCTGCGGGCGTGCGCGATACGGAAGCTGTTGGCCGGAATGGCCACGGTGGAAGAGATGATCCGGGCCACGGCGTCGGAGTAGATCCCTAGGAGCGAGAACATGGTTTCGATGAGCGAGCTGTTCCTGATGATGCACGAGAGAGGGGCCTCCGACCTCCACCTGACCGCGGGAGCGCCCCCGACCCTGCGCATCGACGGCGAGCTCGTCCCGACGCCGTTCGAGAAGCTCAACGCCGAGATGACCCAGAGCCTCGTGTTCTCGATGATGACCGACGAGCAGCGGCAGCGCTTCGAGGCGACCAACGAGCTCGACATGGCCTTCGGCCTCAAGGGCATCGGGCGCCTGCGCATGAACGTCTTCCGGCAGCGCGGCGCCGTCGGCGCGGCTATCCGCTCCATCCCGCAGTCCTTCATGACCTTCGAGGAGCTGGGGCTCCCGCCGGTCATCTACGACGTGCTCAAGATCCCGAAGGGCCTCGTCCTCGTGACCGGCCCCACGGGGAGCGGCAAGTCGACCACGCTCGCCAGCATGATCGACTACATCAACGAGCGCAAGAGCGTTCACATCGTCACGGTCGAGGACCCCATCGAGTACGTCCACACGCACAAGAAGAGCATCGTCAACCAGCGCGAGGCGGGGCAGGACACCGAGACCTTCGACGCGGCCCTCAAGCACGTGCTGCGGCAGGACCCCGACGTCATCCTGATCGGTGAGATGCGGGACCTGGAGACCATCCTCGCGGCCCTGACGATCGCCGAGACGGGCCACCTGGTGTTCGCCACGCTGCACACCAACGATGCCGCGCAGACGATCAACCGCGTCATCGACGTATTCCCGCCGCACCAGCAGGAACAGATCCGGGTCCAGCTGTCCTTCGTGCTGCAGGCCATCTTCTCGCAGGTCCTCATCGCGCGAGCCTCGGGACAGGGCCGCGTGCTGGCCTGCGAGGTGCTGATGGTCACGTCCGCCATCCGGAACCTGGTCCGCGAGCAGAAGGTCGAGCAGATCATGATGACGATCCAGACCGGCGGCAAGTTCGGCATGCAGACCATGAACCAGTCCCTCTCCGCGCTCTATCGCAAGGGGCTGATCTCGTACCAGGAGGCGCTGCTCCGGTCATCCGACCCCGAGGACCTTAAGAGGCTGATCCAGAGAGGACTCTCGCCGGCTTCCGGCGAAGTGAAACACTAGCCTATGCCGATATACGCCTATAGGGCCAAGGAAGCGAACGGCAACGTCACGACCGGCGAGGTCGAGGCCGCCAAGGAACAGGAAGCCGTAGCCCGCGTCAAAGCCTTGAAGATGACGGTCATCGAGATCGCCGAGAAGAAGCCCAGCATCTTCATCAAGATCAAGGAGATGATCCCGGGGTTAGGTAAGCCCGACGTCACCTCCAAGGACCTCGTGCTGTTCTCCCGACAGCTCTCGACGCTGGTCTCCGCCGGCGTGCCCATCGTGCAGAGCCTTTCGATCCTGGCGGACCAGGCCGAGAACCCGACGTTCAAGGCGGTGCTCCAGGCGGTCCGCACCGACATCGAGGCCGGCCTTTCCATCTCGGACTCGCTTAAGAAGCATCCCGAGGCCTTTCCCGACATCTACACCGCCATGATCCGGGCGGGAGAGGTCGGCGGCATCCTGGACACCATCCTGGAGCGCCTCTCGGCCTTCCTGGAGTCGTCGGAGGCCCTGAAGGCCAAGGTGAAGGCGGCGATGATGTATCCCGCGATCGTCATGACCATATGCTTCGCGGTCACGATCTTCCTGCTGGTGTTCGTCATCCCGACCTTCAAGTCCATCTTCTCGAGTTTCGGGCAGGAGCTCCCCACACCTACCCTCGTCATCCTGGGGATCTCGGACTTCCTCATCTCGAAGTGGTATCTGATCCCCACGCTGCCTACTGCGGCGTTCTATGCCTTCAAGCGCTACTACGCCACCCCTGCGGGGCATAGGGCCGTGGACGGCAAGATGCTCAAGGCGCCCATCTTCGGCATCATCCTGAAGAAGGTCGCGGTCGCCAAGTTCACGCGCACGCTGGGAACGCTCATCAAGTCGGGCGTGCCCATCATGCAGGGGCTCGAGACGGTGGCCGCCACGGCCGGCAACGTGGTCATCGAAGAGGCCGTGCTCGCGGCCCGCGAGTCCATCCGCGAGGGCGGCCGCTTGGCCGACCCTCTTAAGAAGAGCGGCATCTTCCCGAACATGGTCACGCAGATGATCGGGGTCGGTGAGGAGACGGGAGCCCTCGACCAGATGTTGTCCAAGATAGCTGACTTCTACGACCAGGAGGTCGACGCCGCGGTCAAGGGCCTCACCTCCATGATCGAACCGCTCGTCATCGTGTTCCTCGGCACGGTCATCGGAGGCATCGTCATCGCGATGTTCATGCCGATGTTCCAGATGAGCCAGCTGTCGCCTGAGTAGCGCCTGCGGCGAGTCGCGCCCGCGGCGACTGCCTTTTTATTTAGGATTTCCTCTCTTGCCGTTGTAGGGTGCCGTTGTGGGATTTCGTTGCCGTTGCCTGATGCCGTTGTCCCTTCGGAGGTCGTTATGGATCTCTCAGAGAGGCTCCAGCTCATCCGCGAGTGGCTCCAGCCCCGCAAAGCCAGGCTGCTCGGCCTCTTTTTCAGCCT
>Ga0265297_10012527_pt1 | contig 10160 bp, 10 predicted proteins | sample Munlanlwell13791_FD_192502 | JGI IMG/M metagenome (GOLD analysis project Ga0265297, IMG submission 192502) | Leachate microbial communities from a municipal landfill in Southern Ontario, Canada - Leachate well 137-91 | ecosystem: Engineered > Solid waste > Landfill > Unclassified | place...
ATTTCGGTTCGGCGGTGATACTGCCGGAGGTTTTTCTGAAGGTCTTGAATCTGGCCCGCAACCTCGGGTTTGAAGTAAAAGATTTCCTGTCCGCCAATTTTGACATGATCTACCATTACAGGCCCGCGCAAAACGTGGTCTGCCGTCCGGTGATGCCGGGAGGAAAAGGGCATTATATTATCGGCCATCACGAGATAATGCTGCCTTTGCTGGCGCAGGCGGTAATAGAGAGTCTGTGATTTTATAATTTGACCGTGCATATGAATATAACTGCTCTGAAAAAAATAATCGCGCGTTTTCCCAAAGCAAGGATAATGGTTGTGGGTGATTTGATCCTTGACCAGTATATCTGGGGGACGGTAGACAGAGTGTCTCCGGAAGCGCCTGTGCCCGTAGTCTGGGCAAATAAACGTACCTATGTCCCGGGCGGCGCGGCAAATGTGGCCAATAATATCAGTTCCCTTGACGGGAAAGCGTGCCTGGTGGGCGTCATCGGAGATGACGCGCACGCAAAGATCTTCAAGTCGCATCTAAAAATAAGGAATATCGACTCCAGGGGGGTCTTCACCGGATCAAAAAGGCACACGATACTTAAGACCAGGGTTATCGCCGGCCATCAGCAGGTGGTCAGGGTAGACTGGGAAGACAAGGTCCCCTTGCCCGATGCCTTGAACAGGAAAATACTGAAATTCATCAAAGATAACATCAAAGATTTCGACGCGGTAATTATCGAAGATTACGGCAAGGGAGTGATAAACGCCGAGCTGCTCAGGGACCTCGGGGCCATTTCACGACTTAAGAGAAAGATCGTGACCGTGGACCCCAAAGAAGAACACTTTCTTTATTACAGGCAGGTTACTTCCATCACCCCTAACCGCAAGGAATTGGAGAACGCGGTCAGGAATTTAAAAATAAAAGATATGACCAACACCTTCCGCGTGAATTTCGACCGGTTGTTTACCGATAAAGATATCGCCCTTGCGGCTGATGAGATCATGAAATACCTGGGGCTTGAGTCTATCCTGGTCACGTTGGGAGAGCAGGGGATGCGGCTGTTCGAAAGCAGCGGCAGATCGACCTATATTCCTACGGTCGCCCAGGAAGTTTTTGATGTCTCCGGCGCCGGGGATACCGTGATCTCAACGTTCACGCTGGGGCTTTGCGCAGGCGCTACCAAGATAGAAGCCGCTTATTTGAGCAATTTTGCCGCCGGGATCGTAGTGGGAAAACTGGGCACGGCTGTCACGACCAGGCAGGAATTAATGGATAGGCTGGGTAATATCAGTAAAGGTTAGGCGGGTAACGTAACCTTGATAAATTTATAAGTATATGGATGTTATAGGGGTTATACCGGCGAGGTATTCATCAACCAGGTTTGAAGGCAAGGTGCTTGCCGATATTGCAGGCAAGCCCATGCTGCAGCATGTCTGGGAGCGCGCCAAAGAAGCGGTCATGCTGGATGATTTGGTAATCGCCTGCGACGACGAACGCGTAGCCGAAAAGGCAAAGGAATTTGGCGCCAAAGTCGTCATGACCGCAAAGGCGCATACATGCGGCACGGACAGGATCTGTGAGGTCATAAATTTCCTCGACGTAAAAATAGCGGTCAATATCCAGGCTGACGAGCCGTTGATCCAGCCGGGGATGATTGATACGGTAGCCCGGGCGTTATTAGACGATGATGCGATCCCGATGGCTACGCTGATGAAAAAAATAGAGAAGCAAGAGGAGGTTAATGACCCTCACGTTGTCAAGGTTGTTTGCGATAAGAACGGGTTCGCCTTGTATTTCTCAAGGGCCGCGATACCTTACCGGGCGCAGAATTCCGAAGTCGCTTCCCCAGTCTATTATAAACATATCGGCTTATACAGCTACTCGAAAGATTTCTTATTCGTTTACAAGAACCTGCCGGTTTCGCCCTTGGAAGGCATAGAGAAGCTGGAGCAGCTGCGCGTTTTGCATGAGGGCCTGAAGATCAAGGTCATTGAGACGAAATTTGAGACGATCGGGGTGGATACTCCGGAGGATTTGGAAAGCGTCAAACTTTATTTAGAAAGGCATAAGGCCTGATGAGGACAGTAAAGATAGATAATAACGTAACCGTAGGCGTCAGGAAAGGATTGGTTTTGATCGCCGGGCCCTGCGTAATTGAATCAGAGAAGATGTGCCTTGATGCCGCAAAACGCATAAAAGAAATAGCGTTAAGATCGGGCATCCCGTTGATCTTTAAGTCCAGTTTTGATAAAGCAAACCGCCTTTCTCTGGGTTCTTACCGCGGGCCGGGGATTGAAAAGGGGCTTGAGATTTTAAGCAAGGTCAAGGAAAGGCTGAAGATTCCCATATTAAGTGATATACACTGCAGGAAGGATATAGAGAAGGCAGGCAGCGTCCTGGATGTGATTCAGATCCCCGCGTTCCTCTGCAGGCAGACGGACATAGTGGTGGGGGTGGCAGAGACCGGTAAAGTAGTAAATATCAAAAAAGGGCAGTTTTTGGCGCCCTGGGACATGCTTCCGATAATAAAGAAGGTTGAATCTACCGGCAACAAAAAGATCATAATCACGGAGCGGGGCGCGTCCTTCGGATACAATAATCTGGTTAGTGACTTGAGGAGTTTAAAGATCATGAGGGACCTGGGGTATCCGGTGATCTATGATGCTACGCATAGCGTCCAGCTTCCCGGAGGCCGGGGTGGTTCTTCCGGCGGGCAGAGGGAATTCGTAGAGGGCCTCTCCCGTGCAGCCGTGGCTTTCGGGTGCGACGGATTATTTTTGGAAGTGCATCCTGACCCGGATAAAGCGCCTTGCGACGGGCCGAATATGATCAATATGAAAATGCTGGAAAAAATCCTCAAGCAGGTTAAAGGGATCGAGGCCGTATTATGAAGATCAATACGCAAAAACGCGCAAAAGCAGTTTTGGATATCGAGGCAGGCGCAATAAGGGCGCTTAGGCCGCGCATAAATAAGGAGTTTGATAGAGCGCTGGATTTATTGCTTAAAACCAGGGGCAGGGTCGTGGTCAGCGGCATGGGTAAGACCGGTATAATCGCGCAGAAGCTTTCCGCCACGCTCGCCTCAACCGGCACGCCCAGCCTCTTCTTACACTGCGCCGAGGCCTCGCACGGAGACCTGGGCAAGGTCACGGCACAGGACGTAATAATAATACTTTCAAACAGCGGTTCTTCCCCGGAAATAAAACAGCTCCTGCCGCTCCTTAAAAAAATAGGCTTAAAGATCATCGCTATCACCGGCAATTTAAAATCCGACCTGGCTAAATATAGCGATTGTGTGCTTGATGTCTCGGTTAAAAAAGAGGCCTGCCCTTTGAACCTGGCCCCCACCGCCTCAACCACCGCAACATTGGCGATGTCGGATGCCCTGGCTGTCTGCCTTCTGGAACTAAAAGGGTTTAAAGAAAAAGACTTCGCTTTTTATCACCCTGGCGGCGCTTTGGGGAAAAAGTTGCTTTTAAAGGTTGAAGACATCATGCGCACGGGAAAAAACAACCCGGTCGTCCGCGAGGGAACAAGGGTTTCCGATGTCCTGGTCAAAATAACCGGGTCCCGCGCGGGAAGCGCGTCCGTAATCAATAATAAGGGTGAGCTTACCGGGATCTTTACCGACGGCGATTTAAGGCGGCACCTTGAGACAGACAAAAATTTATCCGGCCGTCTGGTAAAAGAGGTAATGACCAAAGGCCCCAGGGCCATCAGGCCTTCCATGCTTGCGGCCGAGGCGATGCGCATAATGCGGGAGAAAAAGATCGACGAGTTACCGGTCGTTGATAAGCGCCGGCATCCGATAGGGCTGTTGGACGTGCAGGATATTTTAAAGGCCGGGCTCGTATAAAATTGATAGCTTTAAAACATGGCATTAAGCATTGATGATTCGGTCCTTAATAAAGCAAAAAAAGTAAAATTTCTCCTCCTGGATGTGGACGGGGTACTTACCGACGGAAGGATAATTTACGATTCGCGCGGCCATGATATGAAATTCTTTGATGTCCATGACGGCTTAGGCGTGTATTGCCTTAAAAAATCGGGTATTAAGACCATTTTGATCACCGCCAAGGGGTCGCGGGCAATAAAGCCGCGCGCCAGGGATATGGCTGTTGAGGCGGTCTTTGAGAATATACTGCCGAAATCCGCTGTCCTGGAGAAGGTCATGAAGAAATACGGGGTCTCAAGCGAAGAAATATGCTTTATGGGAGACGACCTGGTGGATTTAAGCATCATGAAAAGGGTGGGTTTTCCGGTCGCTGTATTCAATGCCTGTTCCGAAATAAAACGGGCCTCCAGTTACATAACTTTCAGGGAAGGCGGGCGGGGCGCGGTGCGGGAAGTGGCCGAATTGATCCTGAAATCACAAGGTGTATGGCAGGAGATTCTAAAAATTTATGATGTGTAAGATAGAATATAGATGTTTTTGCTGCGCCTTGATCATTATTTTTGCGTTCTTAATCTCTTATCCTTCTTTCGCCGCAGCGCAGCAAGCACCTCAGGAATCCGACCAGCAGATCAGCGATTTTTCCCTTGCCGGTTACGGGGATAAGGGCAAGAAGTCATGGGAGCTTTCGGGGAAATCAGCGGATATTTTTTCCGATGTCGTCAAGCTCAAAGACATAACGGGAAACCTTTACGGTAAAGAAGAGGATATCAAGCTCACTTCCGACAACGGTGATTTTAACAAGGCGGAAGGCAAGATTCATCTGGAAAATAATGTGGTGATCACCACCACCTCGGGAGCGAAGCTGACCACCGACTCCCTGGATTGGGACAGGAAAAATTCCGTTGTTTCCACGCAGGACCTTGTTAACATAGTCAGGGATAATATGGTCGCCAGCGGCCAGGGGGCCAGAGGCGAAACCAACCTGAAAAAAGTCAACCTCCAGAAAGACGTGAAGGTGAAGCTTGTGCCTGAAGGGAAAGGAAAAGACGAGGCCGAAGCGGCCAGGGAAAACATAGTGATAACCTGCGACGGCCCGATGGAAATAGATTATGAAAGAAATATTGCGGTTTTTACCAATAATGTTAAAGTGGATAGGCAGGATTCGGTGATATATTGCGACACAATGGACGTCTATTTCTTGAAATCCGCCGAAAAGAAAGAGGCGGCGCAGGAGAAAGAAGGCGAAAAATCCGCCGCAGCGGGTTTTATGAGCGATACGAGTATTGACAGGATAATTTGCCGCGGTAATGTTAGGATAGTGCGCGGGGAAAATGTCTCTTACAGCGAAGAGGCGATTTACACAGCCAAGGATAAAAAAATCACCCTTACTGGAAGGCCGAAACTAGTGCTGTATTCGACGGAGGAATTCGCAAATGCACCTTCTGGAGATTAAAGACCTTACTAAGTCTTATGACGGCAAGCAGGTGGTCAAAGGCATAAATATTGAAGTAAGGCGCCAGGAGATAGTCGGGCTCTTGGGCCCTAATGGCGCGGGCAAGACTACCTCTTTTTACATGATCGTGGGGATAATCCCGCCTGACAGAGGCAGGATCACTTTCGATAATAACGAAATAACCTCTATGCCTATACACGCACGCGCCAGGTACGGCATAGGTTATCTTGCGCAGGAATCTTCCATATTCAGGAAGCTGACTGTGGAAGAGAATATCCTGGCGATACTGGAGACATTACCGATCACTAGGTCGGAGAGAAAGCGCAGATTAGAGGGCCTGCTGGAAGAATTGAATATCGGGCATTTACGGAAGCATAAGGCTTTCACCCTGTCCGGAGGAGAAAGAAGGCGGCTGGAAATCACCCGCGCATTGGTGACCAACCCTTCTTTTATACTCCTGGATGAGCCGTTCTCCGGCATAGACCCGATCGTCGTTAATGAAGCCCAGGAAATAATTAAAGAGCTCAAGGAAAGGGGGCTGGGAATTTTACTGACTGATCATAATGTAAGAGAGACCCTGTCCATAACGGACAGGGCTTATTTGATAGCGGAAGGGAAAATCCTCATTTCCGGAACGGCGAGCGACCTGATCAATAACCCGCAGGCACGTTCGATTTATCTCGGAGAAAAATTCAGGATGTAGGTGTTCGTTATCTCGTTATTTCGTTGATTCGTTATTTCGAGAAAACCCTGCCTGCCGGCAGGCAGGGAAAAAAGGAGACAACGAGTAAACGAACTTATGCCATAACAGGTCATTTTATCAAGAAAGGCGAATCGTATCATGAAAACAGAAGTCAAGAAAATAGACAGCAGCAAGGTTGAGATAAACATAGAAGTCGCTGGGGACGTAGTTAAGAATAAGTTTGAAGATGTCTTTGAGAGGATAGGCAAGGAGGCCAAGGTTTCTGGTTTCAGGCCCGGCCATGCGCCGCGCGATATACTGGAAAAGAATTTCTCCTCGCAGGCGCACGAACAGGTCCTTAGGGAACTTATACCGGAAGCATATGAAGAGGCGATAAAAAAAGAGGCGTTGGACGTGATAGATATGCCGCATATATCAGACGTCAAGCTTGACCGGTCTAACCTGTCGTTTAAGGCCACAGTCGAAATAAGCCCGGAGATCAACCTTAAAGAATATAAGGGCATCAAGATAAAGTATAATAAGATAGAGGTTTCAGCCGAAGACTTAAAGCGCAATATCGACGCGCTGAAGGAATCCAGAAAGGCCGATGCCGTTGATGACAAGTTTGCCAGGTCCTTAGGTTATCCTGATGTGGCGGAGCTGGAAAAGGCCGTGGAGAGGCAGGTTTTCCTGCAGAAAGAAGAACAGCAGAAAAGAAGAGTAGAGGCCGAGATCATAGAGGCGGTCACAAAAGACATGGATTTTAAAATCCCGCAGTCCCTGATCAAGCACCAGCTTGAGGATATGCTTAAGCATGCCAAGATAGACCTTGCAATGAAGGGGGTTGCCCGAGAAAAAATAGATGAGCAGGAACCCGAGATGATAAAAAACCTGGAGCCGGAGGCAAGGAACCAGGTCAAGATTTATCTGATACTGGCGCAGATAGCCAGAAGGGAAAATATCACCCTGGACGACCATATGCCGCGCAGGGTAATGGAGTTCCTTCTTCGCGAAGCGGATTGGCAGGCCGAAGGAAGGATCATAGTGCCATAAATCAGTTTTGTTTTTCCGGGATAACGAGTAAACGAGATAACCCTGCCGGCAGGCAGGGAGTAAACGGAGGTGAATATGCCAGAAAAATCACAGATTTTAGTTCCCATGGTCATTGAGCAGACGGCGCGCGGATATGAAAGGGCCTATGATATTTATTCGCGTCTTTTAAAAGACCGGATCGTATTTATCGGCACGCCCATTGACGATACGGTAGCGAACCTTATCATCGCGCAGATGCTTTTCCTGCAAATGGAAGACGTAAATAAAGACATCAACGTTTACATAAATTCTCCGGGAGGTTCCGTGACCGCGGGATTAGCTATCTACGATACCATGCAGTTCGTCAGATGCGATGTTTCAACTTATTGCGTGGGCCAGGCCGCAAGCATGGGGGCCTTATTATTGTCGGCCGGCACCAAGGGTAAGCGTTTCGTCCTCCCGCATTCGCGCGTCATGATACATCAGCCATGGGGAGGCATACAGGGCGCTGCCGCCGATATATCCATCCATGCGAAAGAGATCCTTAAGCTGCGCGATAAGATCAACGAGATACTCTCGCACCATACGGGGCAGGGGCTGGAAAAAATAGAAAAGGATACGGACAGGGATTATTTCATGTCCGCGCAGGAGGCTAAGGATTACGGATTGGTCGATGAGGTTATTATCCAGCAGAAAAAATCAAAAAAATCCGAAAGCTGACAACTGACAACTGACAACTGACAACTGACAACTGACAACTGACAACTAAAACTAATTCTCTTAACTACATTTTAGATCTGCAGGAGGAAACTATGCGCAAAAACTATTTATTGACCCCCGGACCGACGCCGTTACCGCCGCAGGTTTGCGAGGCATTAGGCCGGCCTATAATCCATCACCGCACCCCGCAATTCCAGGCGATTTTGAAAGAGGTCAACGAAGGCCTGAAGTATGTTTTTCAGACTACAGGCGACTGTTTTATCCTCACTTCTTCGGGAACAGGGGCCATGGAATGCGCGGTAGTGAATTTATTGTCACCGCTTGATGCCGCCCTGATCGTGCAGGCCGGTAAATTCGGAGAGAGATGGACTGAGATCTGCAAGGCTTACGGGATAAATACGGAAGTGATCGACGTGGAATGGGGTAAGGCAGTGAGCCCCGAGGAAATAGAGAAGAGATTAAAGGCAAACCCCAGGATCAAGGCGGTATTTACCACCCTTTGCGAGACATCCACCGGCGTAACGCACGATATTGAGTCCATAGGCAGGGTAGTAAAAGGCACGGATGCGGTATTAGCGGTTGACGCCATAAGCGGCCTGGGGGCGATTGACCTTAAGACCGACGCCTGGAGCGTTGACGTTTGTATCAGCGGCTCCCAAAAAGGCCTTATGCTTCCTCCGGGGCTGGCCTTTATCTCGGTAAGCAAAAAGGCCTGGGCAAAGATAAATGATTCCAAATGCCCGAAATATTATTTTGACCTGAAAGCGGCCAAGAAGGCGCTTGATAAGACGGATACCCCTTTTACCCCGGCGATCACTCTCGTTATCGCCCTGAATGATGCCTTAAGGATGATGCGGCAGGATGGGCTGGAGAATATATTCGTCAGGCACAGGAAGATGGCGGATGCCACACGGGCAGCGATGAAGGCGCTGGGCCTGGAATTGTTCGCGCCTACCGCAGCCAGCGACGTCGTTACCGCGGTCATGGTGCCGCAGGGGATAGACGGGGAAAAGCTGGTCAAGACGATGCGCGATACCTACGGTGTCACCATCGCCGGCGGGCAGGCTGAATTAAAAGGCAAGGTCTTCCGGATCGCACATATGGGTTTCATCGAAGAATTCGATATCATCGCCGGCATATCATGCCTGGAAAAGGTCCTGAACAAAATGGGGTATAAGTTCAACCTGGGGCAAGGGGTGAAAGCCGCGCAGGAGGTATTCAATGTTTAAAATATTGATCAGTGATCCCCTATCCGAAGAGGGTCTTAAAATACTCAAAGAGGTCAAGGAATTCCAGGTCGACGTAAAGACAGACCTGAAGCCTGATATGTTAAAAGGCGCTATCGGTGAATATGACGCCCTGATAGTGCGCAGCGCTACTAAAGCTACTAAGGATGTGATCGACGCGGGCGCCCGTCTTAAGGTGATCGGACGCGCAGGCGTAGGCCTGGATAATGTGGATCTGGAAGCGGCCACTCAGAAGGGCGTAATAGTAATGAATACCCCCGCGGGCAATACCGTTTCAACCGCAGAGCACACGATGAGCATGATACTGTCGCTTTCCAGGAATATCCCCCAGGCAAACGCCTCGATGAAAAAAGGGGAATGGAAGCGTTCTAAGTTCATGGGAGTAGAGCTCTACGGCAAAATACTGGGTATCGTTGGGTTCGGGAGGATAGGCTCGGAAGTAGCCAAGCGGGCATTGTCGTTCGGAATGAAGATACTGGCTTTCGACCCCTTTTTATCAAAAGAGATCGCCGAAGGCCTGGGCGTCGAGATGGTTGAGCTCAAAGAGCTTTTTGAGCAGTCAGACTATATTACGGTGCATACGCCTTTGACGGAAGAAACCAGGCATATCATATCCACAAAGGAATTCGCGAATATGAAAAAAGGCGTGCGCATAGTCAATTGCGCGCGCGGAGGAATAATAGATGAGGCAGCGCTTGTGAGCGCGGTAAAGGAAGGGAAAGTAGCGGGTGCCGCCATTGATGTGTTTGAAGCAGAACCTGTCTCGGCAGACAGCGAGCTTTTAAAGTTCGATAACATCATTGCTACTCCGCATTTAGGCGCCTCGACCGAAGAAGCGCAGATCAATGTCGCGATAGAAGTAGCCGAGATAGTGCGGGATGCGCTTTTGGGCAGAGGGATCCGCAATGCCGCCAATTATCCCTGCATAGAAGCGGAGGTCTGTAAATTCCTCGACCCGTATATAAACCTGTGCGAGAAGCTGGGGAATTTTTCCAGTCAACTTGTCGAAGGAAGGTTTAAGGAGTTGAATATCAGCTTTTGCGGAGAAATCACCCAATATGATTTAAGCCCTCTTACCATGGCCCTGGTCAAGGGTGTCCTTTCTCCTATCATGCAGGAGACCGTAAATTTCATAAA
>Ga0265297_10012528_pt1 | contig 10159 bp, 5 predicted proteins | sample Munlanlwell13791_FD_192502 | JGI IMG/M metagenome (GOLD analysis project Ga0265297, IMG submission 192502) | Leachate microbial communities from a municipal landfill in Southern Ontario, Canada - Leachate well 137-91 | ecosystem: Engineered > Solid waste > Landfill > Unclassified | place...
TTGCTGGGCGGGGATCTTCTTCATCTCCGCCAGCAGTTTTTTGACCTGGCCAAAGGTCAAAACATTGCGCGCTTTAGCAAGGTAAAAAGCAAAAAGATAAAGCGCCGCCAGCTGCGCGGTATAGGCCTTGGTGGAAGCTACGCCGATCTCAGGCCCGGCATGCGTGTAAATCACTCCATCTGATTCGCGGGTAATCGTCGAGCCTAAGACATTGCAAATGGCTAAAACCGAGGCGCCGCGTTTTTTTGCCTCCCGCACACCAGCCAAAGTATCCGCGGTTTCACCGGATTGAGAAATGGCTAAAACCAGGGTACTTTTATCTATCAGCAGGTCACGGTAACGGAATTCACTGGAAACATCAATATACGTCGGTACGCCGCAAAGGGTCTCTAAAACATATTTGCCCACCAGGCCGGCATGATACGCCGTGCCGCAGGCGACAATAAAAATATTTTTAAAATCCCTTAATTTAAGCTCTTTGATCTTCTGTTCTTGAAAAACGATCTTGCCGCCTTCGGATATGCGTAATTGCAGCAGGTTTTCAATGATCCCCGGCTGCTCATTGATCTCTTTGAGCATAAAATGCTTATACCCTTGTTTTTGCGCCTGAGTTATATCCCAGCTGATGCGCACAGAATTCCGTTTCACCGGTCGGCCGCCTAAATCAGAAAGTTTATAACCCTCCCTGCCCAACACAACCATCTCTTTTTCTTCCAAAAACAATATCTTTTTGGTATGCTCCAAAATCGCCGGTGCATCCGAGGCAAGGAAATTCTCATGTTCCCCCAGGCCTACGATCAGCGGGCTGCCGGAGCGGGCACCGATGAGCATATCCGGGTTACCGCGGCAAATAACGCCTATGGCAAAAGAACCCTCTAACAATTTGAGCGCCTTTCTTACCGCCGCTTCCAAAGGCAGGGTTTTTGTAAACTTCTCGATCAGATGCACGATAACTTCAGTATCTGTCTGGCTGCGGAAAAAATGCCCCTCTTTAATCAAGCACTTTCTTAGGTTTTCAAAATTCTCAATGATCCCGTTATGCACAACAGCAATATTATTTTTACAATCCGCGTGTGGGTGGGCGTTATTCTGGGTGGGCGCTCCGTGCGTTGCCCAGCGCGTATGCGCGATCCCCAGGCTTCCGGCAAGGGGTTTATCTTTAATAATCTTTTCCAATGCGCTGATTTTACCGGGTGCTTTTCTTATTGTGAGGGTTTTTGTATCGGAAAGAATCGCTATGCCGCTGGAATCATAGCCGCGGTACTCCAGGCGTTTTAGCCCGGACAGAAGGATATCCTGGGCTGGGTTTTTACCGATATAGCCGACTATTCCGCACATGGGTACACCTTCAGGTTATATGTAGCTGTCTGCTTTTGCTCTGCCGCGCGCAAATTCTTTATATATACTTGGTGCGGTTTGAAAAAAGTGTCCCCACGGGGATTCGGACCCCGGTCGAGAGCTTGAAAAGCTCTTGTCCTGACCAGGCTAGACGATGGGGACAAAATCAATCCTCTTCTTCGGCGATCACCGGGGTGATACAAGACACTTTGTCTTTATCCTGCAGCTTGATCAGCCGCACTCCCTGGGCTGACCTGCCGGTCTCGCGTATATCTTTTACCGCGCAACGCAAGAATATGCCATTCTGGGTAATCACCATCAGACCATCGTTCTCGTTGACGGTTTTTAAATTTACCGCTTCGCCGTTCTTATCTGTCACGCGGATATTGATCACCCCTTTGCCGCCGCGGGAGGTCAGGCGGTACTCATCCACAGTGGTGCGCTTGGCAAAACCCAACTGTGTCACGGTAAGGATGGTTGTGTCTTTCTTGGGCACGACCATATCAATAACTTCGTCTTTCTTGGAAAGCGATATCGCGCGTACGCCGCGCGCGCCCCTGCCCATATCGCGCACTTTTTCCTCGGAGAACCTGATCGCCTTGCCCTGGCGGGTGCCGATCAGTAACTCCTGTTTGCCATCGGTCATCTCTACGCCGATCAATTCATCGTTCTTATCCAAGGTGATCCCGATGATCCCGCCTTTGCGCGGATTGCCGTAAGCATCAAGCCGGGTTTTTTTGATCTGCCCGGCGCGGGTGACCATTACCAGGTATTTGTCGGGAGAGAATTCTTTCACCGGGATCGTGGAGCTTATTTTTGAACCCTGCTCTATCTGCGTTAAATTAATTATCGCCTTGCCCTTGGACACGCGGCTGCCCTGGGGGATCTCGTAAACTTTCAGCCAATGCACCTGGCCTTTATCCGTAAAGATCAAAAGGTAATCTTTAGTCGAGGCGACAAAAAGATGTTCAATATAATCATCTTCTTTAAGCTCCGCGCCTGTGGCGCCTTTGCCTCCGCGATTCTGTTTGCGGTAGGCGCTCACCGGCAACCGTTTAATGTAACCGCCGTGGCTGATCATCACCACCACATCTTCTTCGGCGATCAGGTCTTCGATCTCCAGTTCCTGCGCTTCCGCGACGATATCCGTGCGCCGCTCGTCGCCATATTTCTTCTTGAGTTCTTCTAATTCTTCTTTAATGATCGCCTCGATCTTTTTCTCGGAGGCGAGGATCGCCCGGCATAATTCTATCTTCTTCAAAAGCTCAGCGTATTCAGCGTCAATTTTATCGCGCTCTAAAGCGGTCAAACGCTGCAGCTGCATCTCAAGGATCGCCTGCGCCTGGATCTCGGAAAGCTCAAACTCGGAAACCAACCGTGACTTTGCCTGTTCAGTGCTCTTGGATGTTTTAATCGTCTTGATTATCCGGTCAATGAATTTAAGCGCGATCTTTAAGCCTTCCAGTATATGCGCCCTCTTTAAGGCTTTATCCAGTTCGAACTGCGTACGCCTACGCACAACAACCTTCCGGTGTTCAATATAACAATCCAACACCTGGCGCAGATTAAGCACTTTTGGCCTGTTCTCCACCAGGGCGAGCATAATAATACCAAAAGTAGTTTCCAGTTGAGTATGCTTAAATAGCTGGTTTAACACAACCTGGGATTCCGTATCGCGTTTAAGCTCCACGACAATACGCATGCCATCTTTATCGGATTCATCGCGGATATCGGAAATCCCCTCTATTTTCTTATCATCCACCAGGCCGGCGATCGCTTCAATCACGCTGGATTTTTGCACCTGGTAGGGAATCTCAGTGACCACGATCAGGTCTTTGCCGTTCTTTTGATGCTCGACTGACGCCCGGGCGCGCAAAGTAAGTTTTCCGCGGCCGGTGGTATAAGCTTCTTTGATCCCTGCTTTACCGCAGATCAGGCCGCCGGTAGGAAAATCCGGCCCCACAACATAGCGCATCAGGTCTTTTGGTTCGGCGTCAGAATGCTCTAAAAGGTAAATGATCGCGTCGGCAACCTCGTTCAAATTATGCGGCGGGATGTTCGTAGCCATGCCAACGGCGATACCGCTTGAGCCATTGACTAAAAGTTGCGGCAAAGCTGCTGGCAAAAGCAGCGGCTCTTTTAAGGAAGAGTCAAAGTTCGGCCCGAAACTAACCGTGTCTTTTTCAATATCCCGGAGCATCTCATCCGAGATTGCCGCCAGGCGCGCCTCGGTATAACGCATTGCCGCGGCCGCATCTCCATCAACAGAACCAAAGTTGCCTTGGCCGTCTACAAGCGGATAACGCAGGGAAAAATCCTGCGCCATTCTCACCAGTGTATCGTAAATAGCCGAATCGCCGTGCGGATGGTATTTACCCATGGTTTCACCGACGATACGCGCGGATTTTTTATACGGCTTGGAATGGTCCAGGTTTAGTTCCTGCATGGCGTAAAGGATGCGCCGGTGCACGGGCTTTAAACCGTCGCGGACATCCGGCAAAGCGCGGCCGACAATTACGCTCATCGCGTAATTTAAATACGAATCTTTTACTTCATCCTCGATATAAACCTGTATGATTTTTTCGTTTTGGGCGTACATAATTAAACATCCAGGTTCTTCACCTGATGCGCGAAATTCTCAATAAACTCGCGCCTCGGCTCAACCTGATCCCCCATTAACACCGTAAACACTTTATCCGCTTCCACAGCATCCTCTAAAGTAACCTGCAATATAGTACGCTTCGCCGGGTCCATTGTGGTTTCCCAAAGCTGCTGCGGGTTCATTTCACCAAGGCCTTTGTACCTCTGGATATGCATGCCTTTAACGGCGCTTTCCTTGATATGCTCAAGCACTTCCTTCAAGCTAAAAACATCTTTAACGCTTTCACCATTGGTAATCCTATAAACCGGCTTCAATTTGACTTCGGGCTTTTTTGCGGAGGATGCTTTATCATCAACGGGCGCGCTTAAACATGTGCCGACATCAAAACCTAATTTTTCTATTTTCAACAGTATCTGCTCAATTTCTTGTGATTCATAAAGCTCTAGCTTATCAACTTCTGCTTCTTTTTCCTGCTTGATAGTTAAAGCAGCCAGCTCTTTATCCGAATAGACAAAATGGGCTTCTCCATCCACTTTTACCCTATAAATCGGCAATTTCTTGGTCTTAGGATGTCTAAAACTAAGGTATTTTGCAAAATCTACTCCCTTTTTACCCATAAATTTAGCTAACTTCTCTAATGCCACGAGCAGCTTAAGCAGCTCTTTAAATTGATTGTCTGTAAAATTTTGTTTGTCTTTGATGCGCAATAATTTATGCGCTTCCCTGCCGAGATCAAGCAGAAGTTCGTCCATTTCTTTTTCTGTCTGGATATACTCTTCGCGCTGGCCGCGTTTAATTTTAAATAAAGGCGGTTGAGTAATATAAACATAACCATGTTCAATGAGTTTCGGCAGATGCCTGTAAAGTAAAGTAAGCAACAGTGTGCGGATATGTGAACCATCTATATCCGCATCTGCCATAAGCATTAATTTATGGTAGCGTAATTTCTCAAGATTAAACTCTTCGCCTACACCGGTACCAAGAGCGGTAATGATCGTGCGGATCTCTTCATTGGAAAGGATCTTGTCCATGCGGGCCTTTTCGACATTAAGTATCTTGCCTTTGATCGGTAAAATGGCCTGGAACCTGCGGTCTCTACCCTGTTTGGCTGAACCGCCTGCGGAATCGCCTTCCACAATATACAACTCGCAAAGGGCGGCATCTCTTTCAGAACAATCCGCCAGCTTACCCGGCAGCCCCGCGCCTTCTAACGCGCCTTTTCTCCGGGTGAGCTCGCGGGCTTTGCGCGCCGCTTCCCTTGCCCGGGAGGCAACGATTACCTTATCAATGATCTTATTGGCGACAGGCGGATTCTCTTCAAAATAACTGGAAAGCGCCTCAAGGCTTGCCGAAGCCACTAAGCCTTCGACTTCAGAGTTGCCCAGCTTGGTCTTGGTCTGGCCTTCAAACTGCGGATTAGGGACCTTTACGCTGATTACCGCAGTCAAGCCTTCGCGCACATCCTCGCCGGAAATAGCGATCTCATCCTTCAAAAGGTTTTTGGCTTTGGCGTACTGATTGATCGCGCGGGTAAGCGCTGATTTAAACCCGGACAAATGCGTGCCGCCTTCAATGGTGTTGATATTGTTGGCGAAAGAAAACAGTGTTTCGGCATAACCATCATTATATTGCATGGCCACTTCCACGATGATATCATCCTGTTTCTTCTCAAAATAGACGACCTTATTATGTAGCGGGTTTTTATTTTTGTTCAGGTATTCTACAAAAGAAACAATCCCGCCGGAAAATTCAAAAACCGATTCTTTATCCGAGCGCTCATCGTTAAGTTTGATTTTTAAACCCTTGTTCAAAAAGGCTAACTCCCGCAGCCGTCCGGAAAGGATATCGTAAGAATACTCTGTCTTGCTGAAAATAGAGCTATCCGGTTTAAAGGTAACCTTGGTGCCGGTAGAAGTACTTTTACCGATCACCGTAAGCTTGGATACGGTTTTGCCTTTTTCGTAACGCTGGTGGTAAATCTTGCCGTCTCTTTTAACTTCAACTTCCAGCCAGGCAGAAAGCGCATTTACACAGCTTACCCCAACGCCATGCAAACCGCCGGACACTTTATAAGAACGGTGGTCAAATTTGCCCCCGGCGTGCAAAGTGGTCAAGGCAACTTCAACCGCCGGTTTCTTCTCGGTCTTATGCATATCCACCGGTATGCCGCGGCCGTTATCCATGACGCCTATACTGTTATCTTCGTGGACCACCACGGAGATAGAATCACAGAAGCCGCCCAGGCTTTCATCCACGCTATTGTCCACCACTTCATAAACCAAGTGATGCAAACCGCGCACAGAGGTATCGCCAATATACATCGCCGGCCTGCGGCGGACCGCCTCAATACCCTCCAAGACCTGAATGCTGGTGGCATCATAGGCCTTGGGTTTATCCGCCGGCGGTAAATTGTTTTTTACGGTTGTTTTTGTTTTACTCACTTAAAAATCCCCCAGGCGCAAAACTATTTTTGTGATTGCGCTGTTTTCCTGTTGCAACTTGGTTAATATCTCTTCTTTTTTCAAATTCAGGGCGTAAAGCCAGCTTGAGGAATCAACATAAAGGCTTAAAATGCCTTTTTTAAAATAATTAATCCTTATATGCTCTAACTCCTTTTTTGTCAAGGTTTTTTTTAAACACTCCTCGCAGGCGCCCGGCGCAATCAGCTTTTTCTCCCCGCACAGGTCGCGCATGACGATTTTAAGCGTTTCTTTGATCTGCTCCATTTAATTAAGGCGCATGGGCAAGATAATATAAACATAACCACTGGAACGGATCACGCCTGGTTTTTCACTGTCTGAAAGCTCGATGGCCACGACCTGTTCATCAAGATTCTTCAGGACATCGCCCAAATAACCCGGGTTAAATCCGATCACCAGCTCTTTGCCCTGATACTCCACATTTAATTCTTCGCGCGATTCTCCGACATCCGGCGTGGATTTAGAAATCACCAGCTTATTCTTAAAAACTTCCAACTTCACCGCCTGATAATCCGGCGTGGATAAAAGCGCCGCCCTGCGCACAGCTAATAATAACTGATTGCGCTCTACCTTCATCGTATTTTCTGAATGCGCCGGGATCACCTGTTTATAATCCGGGAATTCGCCTTCGATCAGCCTGGAGAGTATCACCACTTCCCCCAAATCAAACAACAACTGGTTATTGCCCACCAATAAAAGCAATTCTCCGCCATCTTTTAAATTGCGGTTCAGCTCATGCACGGTTTTCGTAGGCACGATCACACTAAGATCCACATCCACTTCCGACAATAGTTTGCGTTCGGCGATGGCCAGCCTTTTGCCATCAGTGGCCACCAATGTCATATTGTTTTTCCCGATCTTAAAAAGTATTCCATTTAAAATATAGCGCGTTTCATCAAAAGACACGGCAAAGGAAGTCAAGCCAAGCATCTGTTTTAATTTTTGTTGTTCGATCTTAATGGCTTTTTTATCTTTAAACTCTGGCAATTTAGGGAACTCTTCTTTCGCCATACCCATAATTTTAAATTGGCACACATCTGAATCTATGATCACCAGGTTGTTTTTCTTTGTGGTGACATTCAGGTTCTCCGAAGGAAATTCTTTAACAATATCACCGAACCTCTTGGCCGGCACAGTAATAGCTCCTTGTTCAATGATTTCCACAGGAAGCACACAGCTTATACCGATATCCAAATCAGTGGCAGTCAGCCTGATATTACCCGGCTGGGTCTCAATTAAAATATTGGATAATATAGGTAGGGTTGGCCTATTGGTAACAACATTCTGTACAGTTTGTATCGCGTTGATCAATGCCTCTTTCTCAACCTTAAACCTCATTTTTTAATCTCCTTCTATTTATATATTAATTAAAACCTTAAATCGTCATAGTAATAATACAATGGTTTTCTGTTGAAAACCACCAAACAACTTGTTTTTACACCAGTTACAGCAATATTGACCACGGGATAACCGGTGCGTTATTATCTAATAACTTGAATAACCCGCTCCACTCTTTCGTTTAACCCCGGATCTTTATGTAATGCCTCTTTAATTTTATTATAAGAGTGTAAAACCGTAGTATGATCCCTGCCTCCAAAATATTCCCCAATCTCCGGCAAAGATAATTCTGTAAGTTCCCTGCTTAAATACATGGCAACTTGCCGCGGCAGGACGATCTGTTTATTACGGCGTTTGGTTTTTAAGTCCTGCAAGGATAAACCAAACTCCTCCACCACGCAACGCTGGATGAAATCTACAGTGATCAATTTTTTTGGTTCTTTCAACAGGTCTTTGAGCACTTCTTTAGTCAGCGCCATAGTGATCGGTTCTTCTTCCAGCAAAGAATACGCGATCGTCCGGATAAGCGCGCCTTCCAGCTCGCGTATATTGGTTTTGATCAGTTGGGCGATGAAAAAGATTACCTCATCCGGTACGCCGACAGGCTCGCGCTCAATCTTTTTTTTCAATATCGCCACCCTGGTTTCCAAATCCGGCGGCTGAATATCCGTTGTCAGCCCCCAGCCAAAACGCGAAACCAGCCTTTCCTGCAGGTTGGAGATTTCTTTCGGCGGCCGGTCGGAAGAAAAGACGATCTGTTTGTGCGCATCATATAAAGTATTGAAAGTATGGAAAAATTCCTCCTGCGTTGATTCCTTGCCGGCGATAAAATGGATATCGTCGATCACCAGGACGTCGGCATTACGGTATTTCTGCCGGAAGGCCGATGTAGAATGATGCTGGATAGCGTCGATCAGCTCATTAGTGAACTTTTCGCTGGAGATATAACATATTTTTATATTACCGGAGGCGCTGTTTTTGATTTGATGACAGATCGCCTGGATCAAATGCGTTTTACCCAAGCCCACGCCACCGTAAATAAACAAAGGATTATATGCCTTGGCCGGGGAGTTAGCAACAGCCAAAGAATAAGCGTGCGCGTGCCTGTTGGATGGGCCGATCACAAAATTCTCAAATGTATAACGCGGGTTCAAGTTAACCACGCCCTGGCTGAAAACAGCTCTAAACTGTTGTTCAGGCGCCTGGGCTTGAGCTGCGGGCAGAGCGGCTGCATCAGCCACAGTCAATTTTATTAACAGATTGTTCATCCCTCCCTTTTTTAACTCGGCGTCAATCAGCCCCAGGTAGTGTTTATCTACCCAGTCTTTAAAGAATTGGTCCGGCGCCTCAAGGCTGATAGCGCTATCAGCGCTTGCGGAGAATCTTAAGGGGGCTATCCAGGTGGAGAATACAGTCTGGCCAAGCTTCTCTTTCAGGTTGTTTTGCGCCAGCTCCCAGGATTTGCTTAGGTCGATCATATTGACAGAGTTAACAGTTTATACACAATCTGTATAAATCTGTGGATAATTTTCAATAGGTGCTTTCTTTATTAACAGACATTATAACAAAGGACAAAACGCTTGCAAGCCCTGTGAGATACGTTCCTGTAGGATATCATAAGGTCTCTAACAGGGCAAGCAAAAAAGTTAAACGCCAGTCATTATACAATAATATTCCAAGCCGTCAATAAAAAACTTGACCGGCGCAGGATTGTATGTTAGAATTCACAAACTCATCGAAACTTAACTAAAAAAGGGAGAAAATAAAAATGAAGAAGCACCTAAAAACGCCTTCCAATATTGTCGGCAAGAAAAGGCATGGTTTCCGCAGCAAGATGGCTACCAAATCCGGGCGTGATCTGCTTGCCCGCCGACGGAAAAAAGGGCGCAAAAGACTTTGCGTCTGATGCTAAGAAAAGCTTCACTCTGGGGCTTGGGGTTTTATCAAAGGTATTTGCGGCCAGCTTTACCTTGCAGTTGCCGCTTTAGCCCAAGTTGTTCAGAGTACACAAAGCTGGCGATTATTAAATACGGATTCAGTAAAGGAGTATTCAAGGGCATAAAAAGATTGTTGCGCTGTCATCCATTTTCCGGCCGCTCCGGATATGATCCCCTCGAATAAAATAATATGGAAAAACGTTTATTTCTGGCTATTGCTGTTTCTTTATTAATATTGTTATCCTGGTCAACATTTGTTTCTAAAACGTATCATATTGATAATAAAGCAGTTATAACAAAAACTGCCATTGAGCAGCACACACCCTCTTCCCCTGTTGCCATGAACAGCCTTACCTTGCCTGAAACAAAACCGCTTCAGCCAAAAGAGGTCTTCAAGTTTTCCACGGGCAGCATGGAAGTATCGTTTGATGAACAGCGGGCAGCTGTTACCGAGGTTCTTTTTA